>Ga0193964_1001046_pt1 | contig 12621 bp, 9 predicted proteins | sample FB_7_MG_FD_140323 | JGI IMG/M metagenome (GOLD analysis project Ga0193964, IMG submission 140323) | Microbial mat bacterial communities from the Broadkill River, Lewes, Delaware, United States - FB_7_MG | ecosystem: Environmental > Aquatic > Freshwater > River > Microbial mats | place: USA...
ATGTTCAGTTCTCAATTTGTCCAAATACTGGAAGAATGATTGTTATTGAGATGAATCCAAGAGTTTCTAGATCATCTGCACTTGCTTCTAAAGCTACAGGGTATCCTATTGCAAAAGTTGCTACTTTACTTGCTGTTGGATTTACACTTGATGAGATTGAAAATGATATCACAGGTACAACAGCATCTTTTGAACCTGTAATTGACTACGTAGTTACAAAAATCCCACGATTTACATTTGAAAAGTTTCCATTAGCGGATTCTACATTAAGTACTGGTATGAAATCAGTTGGTGAAGTTATGGCGATGGGTAGAACATTTAAAGAGTCTATGCAAAAAGCTTTATGTTCACTAGAGACTGGTCTTACTGGATTTAATCCAATGGAGGGTAGTTTAGATTTCATCAAAAAAGAGATCAGACGACCAAATGAAAGTCGAATGTTATATTTAATGCAAGGGTATAGAGAAGGACTATCAAATGAAGAGTTATTTGATATTTGTAAAGTTGATCCTTGGTTCTTAGCTCAATTTAGAGAATTGTATAATACTGAGTGTGAGATTATAGAAGCTGGTGAAAAATTACTTGCTGATGCTGATTTATTAAGAAAAGTTAAGACTTTTGGTTTTGGTGATGCTATGATTGCCTCTTTGATAAATAAAACTGAAACTGATATTTATGATGCAAGAAAAGCCTTAGATATAAACCTTGAGTATAATGAAGTTGATACTTGTGCCGCTGAGTTTAAAGCACTTACTCCATATCTATATTCAACTACAAATATTTCAAAACTTCCAAAAGTTGAAGTACCTAAAACAGATGATAAGAAAGTTCTAATCATAGGTGGTGGTCCAAACAGAATCGGTCAAGGTATTGAATTTGATTATTGTTGTTGTCATGCATCATTTGCTTTAAATGAGATTGGTGTAAAAACTATCATGTATAACTGTAATCCTGAAACTGTATCAACTGATTATGATACATCAGATATCTTATACTTCGAACCAATTGATTTTGAACATGTAAGATCTGTAATTGAAACAGAAAAACCAGATGGTATCATTGTACATTTTGGTGGACAAACTCCATTGAAACTTGCAAATGCTATTCATGAAATTGGTGGTAAAATTATAGGAACTACAGCAGAAGTTATTGATCTTGCTGAAGATAGAGAAAAGTTTTCAACTTTTGTTGAAAAAGCTGGACTTTTACAACCAGACAATGGAACTGCTGTTACACTTGATGAAGCATTAGAAATAGCAAATAGAGTTACTTATCCAGTTCTTGTACGACCTTCGTTTGTACTTGGTGGAAGAGGGATGAAAATTGTTTATAATGATGGTGAATTAAAACAATATATGGCAGAAGCTGTATCTGTATCAAATGACGCACCTGTTCTTGTTGATAAATTCTTAGATAGAGCAATAGAGTTAGATGTTGATTGTATCACTGATGGTACTGATGTGTATATTGGTGGAATTATGCAACATATTGAAGAAGCTGGTATTCACTCTGGTGATAGTGCTTGTTCTTTACCTCCAATATCTTTAGACCCTGCAATCTTAAAAGAAGTAGAGGAAAAAACTAAGACTATGGCACTAGAGCTTGGTGTAATTGGTCTTATGAATACACAGTATGCTATTCATCATGGAAAAATTTATTTAATTGAAGTAAATCCAAGAGCATCTAGAACTGTTCCTTTTGTATCTAAAGCTACAGGAATACCAATGGCTAAAGTAGCAACTAGAGTTATGTGGGGACAGCCTTTACGAGATGCTTTAAAAGTATACGATAAAGATGAAAAAATAGTTAATGTTACTTCTGAAATAACACCAAACTTACTTCTTCCAATACTAAAAAACCATGTTGCAGTTAAAGAAGCTGTTTTCCCATTTAATAAACTAAGTGGTGCAGACCTTATTCTTGGACCTGAGATGAAATCAACTGGTGAAGTTATGGGTATTAGTAGTGATTTTGGAAAAGCATTTGCAAAAGCTCAAGCTGGAGCTAAAAACTTCCTTCCTGATAATGGTGGAAAAGTATTTATTTCACTTGCAGACTTAGATAAAGAGTTTGCACCTAAAATTGCTTTAGGACTTGAGAATTTAGGTTTTGATATTGTAGCTACTGGTGGTACTTATAATATTATAAACGAATCAGGAATCCCTTGTGAAAAAGTACTAAAAGTAAGTGAAGGGCGACCAAATATTGTTGATAGTTTAATGAATGAAGATATTGTAATGGCTATTAATACAAGTGATGGTGAAGAATCAAGTAAAAATGATGGTGCACAAATCAGAAGAACGGTTTTAAGAATGAATGTTCCTTATGTGACAACAGTAGCAGGTGCTCTAGCATCAGTTGAAGCTATTGAGGCACAAAAAGATAAAGCAGGACTAGCTCCTAAATCTATACAAGAATTTTTACAATAGGAAGATTCTTGAACAGTAGTAAAGTTTTTTTAGCACAAACAGATACTACTGTTGGCTTTTTATCTTCAAATGATAAAAAGCTGTCTTTGATAAAACAAAGAGACACTAATCAAAAAACATTACAAGTTGTAGATAGTTTTAAAACTTTAAAACAATTTGTAAGAGTTCCTAAAAAATTTAGAAATAAAGTACGTAAGAGTAAAAAAACAACATTTATATATCCTAATGCTCTAGGATTTCGAGTGATTGATTCAAGTTCTAGCCATCATAATTTTATCAAAAAATCTAATTTTTTATATTCTACCTCTGCAAATTTAACAAAACAAAGTTTTAATGAAGAGTTTGCCGTTAATAGTGCAGATGTTATTGTCTATACGAAACAAAATTTTTCTTCGATGAACTCGTCTTTGATATATAAAGTAAATGGAAGAAAACTAAAAAGAATAAGATAAATCTATTTTTGTTACAGCTTTTGTGACACTCTTATGATACCATTTAAAAAGTATTTTTTAAAGGTATAATTCATGAATACAAAATTGTTTTTTGCAGTAATAATGATAAGTAGTATAACGTTGTTTGCAAAAGAGCAAGTAGCTATAAATTTTAATAAGCTGAAGACTTATGATTTGGTACAAATAGCATCGAAAGTTCTAGGTAAAAATATACTTATAAATACTCCACTAACTGGATATGTAGATTATATCTCAACTTACCCAATATATAAAAAGGATGTATTGACTATTTTGGATTCTGTATTAGATTCCAAAGGATTTGTATTGGTTAAAAATGATAATTTATTAAAAATTGTTAAAAAAGAGATGATCCCAAAAATCACAGAAGTTATAGTTTTAAAAAATATGGAGGTAGATATAATTGTGTCTATACTACAAGATATATTGAAGCAAAAACAATATAAAAAAGTTTTGGCCTCTTCAAACAAAGACTCTAATGCTATAGTATTATTTGGAAAAAAACAAAATATAGATAATATTAAAAATCTTATTAAAAAATTGGATGAAAATAAAGACCAAGTTTATGTTCAAGCTAAAATCATAGAAGTAAGTGAGTTAAGAACTAAAAATATTGGTTTGCAGTATGGATTGAGTGGCTTTAACTCTTTTGGGTCTGGCTTGTTAAAATTTTCCTCTTTATTAAATGGAAGTACTGCTAATATTTTAGACAATAAACTATTGAGTTCTTATGGATACGATGTAAGAAATCTTAGAAGTAATTTATCTCTTGGTGCTGCAATAAATCTATTGAAACAAAATAGTGCCTTAGAGGTGGTTAGTGAACCATCTATTTTATGTATAAATAATAAAACAAGTACAATCTATGTAGGAGAAACAAGAAGTATAAAAGTAGGAACAACTGTAACAAGTGGTGGCAATATTACAAATAAATATTTAAGAGAAGATATTGGTCTTAAATTAAAAGTAAAACCAAGAATCTCAAGTAATAACAAAGTAACTTTACAAATAGAGGCTATAATAGAAGATATATCAGGAGGCCTATCAACAGAACCTAATACTATAAAAAAAGAGGTTTTGACTACGGCTATTGTTAACAATGCAGAAAGCGTAATAATAGGTGGGTTGATTAAAAATAAACTAGAAACTATTGAAGATAAGGTTGCTTTTTTTGGTGACTTACCAATATTGGGAAATCTTTTTCGAAATAATCAGAATATAAAAGATAAAATCAATCTTGTAATAATAGTCACCCCTTATATAGTTCCAAAGACGCAGAATTTAACACAAATAAGAGATAAACTAGTTCAATTGAAATCATTAGAAGATCAATATACAAAAGTCTTTTTATCTAAATTTACAAAAAAAGTAATTGCAGAAAAAAAAGAAAATGAAAAAGAAAAATTAACAAATCAAGAACTTCATGATAAAAGAGTCCAAGAGATATTTGGCTTATAATCAAGCTATTTTGTTTTCATTTCACAAATACCCCATGAGTGGTTATTTTGTATCTGTTTCAGAAAATATTTTGACAGCTTATCATCATACTTATTAACTAAATTGGTAAATTCAGCTTTTGCTTTGTATAGGTCTTGATTGATATAATTTTGTAATGCTATATCGTAAAGTTCTTTTATCTCTTTAGCTTCTTTATTGTTTGGAAGTAATTGATATAGTAGTACAGCCTCTTTTTTCCCTTTTACTTTAACAGCTTCAATTTTTCTATATACAAAATCTTCATCCAATTGATTTACAGTAAATTCAGTTATTAAAATATCAATATTGTATCTACTTGTAAGACCCTCAACTCTTGAAGCTAGATTTACTCCATCACCAATAGCTGTATAGTTAAATCTAGTATCAGAGCCCATATTTCCAACAACAACATCCGCTGTATTGATACCAATTCCTATATTTATAGTAGAAATACTCTCTTTTTGTAGTTGTATATTGAGTTTATTTAGTTGTTCAATCATCTCTAATGCACATCTACAAGCAGCTTTTGCATGGTATTGTATACCTACTGGTGCATTAAAAAAAGCCATGATAGCATCGCCAATGTATTTATCTAACATACCATTGTTCTTTAACACAGAGTTTGTCATAGGTGTAAAATATCTATTTAAAAGATTGATTAAACTAATGGGATCCATAGATTCAGAAAGATTTGTGAATTTTCTTATATCACTAAAAAGTATTGTTAGTTCTTTCTTTTCTCCTCCCAATGACAAGCTTTGAGGTGATTGAATAAGTTGATTTAATAACTCACTTGAAAGATAACTAGAAAATGCATCTTTTATAAAACGACTCCCTTTTTCTTGAATATTAAATGTAATAATCTCAAATACACCTAAACTAATAAATAGAGCAATTAAAGGGTAAAACATATCAATAAAAATCATATAAGATATAAAAAGATATCGAATAAATATATAGACTAAAATATAAATTGTTATATTTAAAATAACTCTATATACTATATTTTTTGATAATAGTATCATTATAAATGGCATCAGTATCATAATAGCTGTTAATATATAAGAGATATAATTTACCTCTTTAATAAGATGGTCTTCTAAAAGATTTGATAAAAATGTATAGTGTAGCAATGGACCAGGTATTGCTCCAATGGGGGTACTTACAATATCTCCCGCACCAACATCTGTTACTCCTAAGATAACGATCTTGTTTTTAAAATACTCTGGTTTAATTTTATTTGTTGTGATATCTAAAAATGAGATTGTTTTGTATTGATTTGGTTTATAGTAATTTAATCTCACAAATCCATTATTGTTTAAGTTTATTTGTTTATTATTTATTTCAACATGATTTTTATCTATTCGTGAGATATCTTTGTTGTATAATATTCTTAATCCTTGAATAGCCAATGATGGGTATAATATATCATCATAATAAACACCAATAGGATAAGATCGAAGAAGTAGGTCTGTTTGAGACAAGGTGGAAAAACTTCCCGACAAAGTACAGGCTTCTAAAATACGTAAGATATTTATTTCAGCATATTTAGCAGATATAAAAGATGGGTTTTTATACTGTGCTATTTGTGATTGAAGTAAGTCTATAGATGAATCACTTAAAATATCAAGAGTATCTTGGTCTATACTTTGAGTTGAATTGTGTCTAAGAAAAAAACCACAAACACTAGCATTGAGCTTTGATATAGAGTTTGCTAATATATTGTCTTTTTTTTCTGTAGTTGGTTCAGAAAAAATCATATCCATAAGAACAATATCTGATTGATATAATTTATCTATCCCTTTTGCTAAAATTTCTCTATCCCATGGCCATCTTCCATATTCGTTGACACTTGGTTCATCTATTGCTACAAATACAATATTTTGATTTGGTTCTTTTTTTTGTAGTTTAAAATTTATATCATTGAAACGTAAAGAAAAACTTTCAAAAGGCTCTATTTTATATACTTGTAAAGAGAGTATAACTGCTATTAGTGTAAATAATACTGCAATATAAAGTGGCTTTTTTTTCATGATAACTATTCGTTTGTTTCACTTATAAGTTTTTCAAAATATAAAAACTCTGCATTATTTATGCTAGTAGTATCCTTTTTATTTACTTTTAAACCATTAAAAATAAGTGTATTTCCTGCATCTAAATCAAACTCTTTTAACCTTTTTATTAAACTTTTATTGTGTTTATTTTTGTACTCTTCAAAGCTTGAACTATCCTTTTTTTTAAAGTTTTCAAACTCTTTATTTTGTGTTTCTTGATACAGTTCAAACTCTTCTTTAAGACTTTGTACTCCTATAACTCCCTCTTTTAGAGATACCCTATAGTTGTTTGTTGCATTAATAATAAATGTAGTTCCCTTTATACCAATGATAGCAAAAGGAGTTTTTACTTTTAATGAGTTTTTTGCATTTCGTGAAGTTATTTGGTAGAATATTTTTCCACTTTTTTGTTCTAAGTTTGTCAATGATTTAAAATGAATAGTAGAACTATTTTCTAATATTACTTTTGAACCATCTATAAGTTTTAATATTGCAGTAGCATTTTTGTATGTGCTGATTAAATCACCATCATTTATCTTTGTATTGTTTTTTAGTTTCTTTTTCTTAAATGAATTTTGATGTTTGACTTTAACATTACCTTGGATACTTTGTACTTGCGCAATAATACTAGCGTGACTTATAATACAAAAGGTTATGAATAATATAAAAAATTTCATCTTCATTCTCCACTTATAAATTTAAATTATTATATCATTAAAATAATATATTTAGCTCAAAATTATTACAAAGATAGTTTATAGTATAATACGAAAAAATTTTAGATATAGGATAATAGATGTTTGATAATAGTATAAAAGCTTATGAAGAAGCAAAATGTGTAATACCTGGTGGTGTTGACTCTCCAGTTAGAGCATTTGGAGGTGTGATTGGAACTCCTCCTTTTATAGAAAAAGGGGAGGGGAGTTATCTTTTTGATATAGATGGTAATAAATACCTAGACTTTGTACAAAGTTGGGGACCACTTATTTTTGGTCATTGTGATAGTGATATTGAGCAAGCTGTTATTAATACTGTACAACATGGATTATCATTTGGTGCACCAACTCAATTAGAAACAGACTTAGCAAACGAAATTGTTGAGATGTTTGATTCTATAGATAAAGTAAGATTTGTAAGTTCTGGTACAGAAGCTGTTATGTCTGCTATTCGATTAGCTAGAGGAGTAACAGGTAAAAATGATATTATTAAGTTTGAGGGTTGTTACCATGGTCATAGTGATAGTTTACTAGTTGCTGCTGGAAGTGGTATGGCTACATTTGGAGCACCAAGTAGTCCAGGCGTTCCTTCATCTTTAACTAAGCATACTTTATTAACAGAGTATAACAATATAGCTCAACTTGAAAAATGTTTCTCTGAATCAAATGATATCGCTTGTGTTATCATCGAGCCTATTGCTGGAAATATGGGATTTGTTCCTGCTACACAAGAGTTTTTAGTAAAATGTAGAGAGCTATGTGATGCAAATGGTGTATTACTTATTTTTGATGAAGTAATGTCTGGATTTAGAGCAAGTTTAAAAGGTGCGCAAGGTACAACAGATGTTAAACCTGATATCGTAACTTTTGGAAAAGTTATAGGTGCAGGTATGCCTGTGGGTGCTTTTGCTTCTACAAAAGAGATTATGGGACAACTTAGCCCTGAGGGTAAAATATATCAAGCAGGAACACTAAGTGGAAATCCAGTTGCAATGGCGGCTGGTCTTAAATCTTTACAAAAGTTAAAAGCTGATGATACTATTTATCCTAAATTAAATGAAAAAGCTGTGAGACTTACAACTGGATTAAAAGAGGTAGCAACAAAAAACAATATTGCTCTTCAAGTAAATACAAGAGGAAGTATGTTTGGTTTTTTCTTCTGTGAAGAAACACCTTTTAATATGAAAGAAGTAGGAAAGTGTGATTTTGAAAGATTTGCAAAATTCCACAACGAGATGTTAAAAAAAGGTTTTTACTTTGCTTGTAGTCAATATGAAGCTGGATTTATTTGTACAACTATGACAGATGCTGATATCGATGCTACAATTAAAGCTGCTGATGAAGTGATGGCTGAATTATAATAAACAATATTTAGTTTTAGACTTAAAAGCCCCATCTTTTAGATGGGGCTTTTTTTATGAAATAGTATCCCTCCCTTTACGTATTATAATAATTGACTTTATTCCCATTTATTTATGCTATAAAAAGTAACTTTTTAAGAGAAATTAGAAATTATAAGAACTATTCATAACAGGTACAATTATTATAATTTTAATATTTTATTTTTTAAAGTGCTAAAGCTACAAGCTAATATAACAGCAAAAATTCTCCTAAATTTTTCTATCAAAATTTACCATTAATTCATATCTTAAGTGATAAATTGTTATACTCCAAAAATTAAAAAAAGGAAATAAAATGATTAAACATATAGTATTTTTTAAATTACCACAAGAGTCAATGGATAAAAAAGATTTATTGGTAGAGAAGTTAAATAACTTAAAAGAGCAAATTGATTTTATACGAGCATTAGAAGTTGGTATCAATTTTCTAGACTCAGATAGAGCTTTTGATGTATCTTTGACAGTTATTGTAGATTCTAAAGAGGTTTTAGGAAACTATGCAACACATGAAAATCATCTTCCTGTAGTGGAGTTTATCAAAGCAAACAATATTGAAACTAAAGTTGTAGACTATGAAATAGCAAAACAACCAGTTGGAGAGTTTGGGAATGCTTCTATTATTAAAAAAGCAAATCAATATTTTGATGGACAAGTTACAAGTAGAACAGTAATTGATGCAGATGGTAGTAAAAAAACACTTGGTATTATGATGCCAGGGAACTATACTTTTGGTACTGAAGCAGCTGAACATATGGAGATACTTGCTGGTCATGTTGAAGTTGAATTTCCAGATGATAACAATGCTGAAACTATTAAAGGTGGAGAGTACTTTGAAGTACCTGCTAATTCTAGTTTTGATATCAAAGTACTTGAAGTTACAGATTATTGTTGTACGTACATAAGCTAGTAGATTTATGAAAGAAAATGAAATTGAAGTAGAAGAGACTGTTAAGCCAAAACATAGAGATAAAATAGAAGCCCTTGACAATATGTCTTTGGGAATTTCTATTGCTGTAGCTATAGGAATTGGTATAGGGATTGGAATGCTATTAAAAGAGTGGACAGGTTATACTTGGACTCTTTGGGTTGGTGTTGCTTATGGAATTGCAGCTGCTATTCTAAATGTACAAAAAGCTTATAAAAGAGCAAAAAAAGATTTAGATAAATTAGCAGATGATCCAAAGTATAAGTATGCAATGGAACATGGATATAAAGTAAATGATCAAAAGAACCCAATAGAGGAAGATAATAAAACGAATGAGAAATAAAATTCTACAGATATTTTTTATCATTGATTTTGGTGTTATTTTATTTTGTTTGATATCTGGAAATACTTCTTGGCTTTTAAATACCCAAATTGCATTTTTTAGCTCCCTTATGGTGACAGTAGGTTCGTACTTAGGATATAAAAAAAATATTCAAAATAGGGCACAAGATCATGTAAATGATGATGACAACTATGATGAAGTTGATAAGATGGATGATAAATATGACCTTTATTCTCCTGAAGTGCCAACAACAGAAGTAAATGAAAATCCAACAAAAGAAGAGATTAAAGAAGCGATGAAACCTATCAAACAAAATCACTTTGCAAATTTTAAGTCTGGTTTTTCAGGTATGGCATCTTTATATAGACTAGCTGGTTATGTTGGTCTTATAATAGGGTTTTTTTATTTAAACAATAATGGATATTTGCATATATATTCTTATATATTTGGATTTATTATAGTTCCTATATCTGCACTTGTTGTTAGCTTTGTAACTAAGAAAGATTTCACTAAATAATAAAGGCAAGTTTTTAAAAACTTGCCCACTCATCGTCTGAATTATTTGATTCAATTGGCTTTCCAAGTGTTTGTTTATTTTGTTCTACTGGTGTAGGTTTTTTAGGTGATTTTATTTGTGTTGGAATATTTTTCACTGTAGATTTTTCACTTTTCATCTTACTAGCTTTTACCTTATTTTTACCAACAAACTCTTTTTCATCTGCACTTGATACAACCATTTTTGCTACATCATCTGTTTGAACTGCTACATCGTGCGTTTGTGAAGCTATCATCGCATTTTGCTGAGTTTGTCTATCTAAACTATTTACTGCATCATTGATTTGTTCTATCCCTTGTAGTTGTTCTTTACTTGCTGATTCGACATCAGATATAAGATCAATAGTTTGAGTTATATTCTCATTTAATCCTGCATATCCTGCTATCATTTTATCTGCTATAGCTTTACCATTATTTGCTTTCGTAGTAGCCTTTTGAACTAATGATTTAATCTCATTTGCGGCATCTGCTGATCTTGAAGCTAGATTTCGTACCTCTTGTGCAACTACTGCGAAGCCTTTTCCTGCTTCTCCTGCGGTTGCTGCTTCTACTGCCGCGTTTAGACTTAGAATGTTTGTTTGGAATGAAATTTGATCAATTACTCCTATTGAATCATTGATTGCATTTACTTCTTCATCTATCTCATCCATTGCTTTTGTTGTCTCATTTGCAAGTTGTTGACCCTCTTTTGCTGATTGAGTAACATGAGAAGCAAAACCAGACATTTTTAAAACATTAGTTGTGTTACTTGATATATTACTTGTCACTTCTTCTAGAGCAGCAGCTGTTTCTTCTAGAGCAGCCGCTGCTTCATTTGAATTGTTATTTAAAAGATCAACATTCTTGAGTAATATATCTGAACTTGCATCAAGGGTAAGCCCCATTTGTTTATTTTCGACCAACATACTAGTTATTGATTCACCAAGTGTATTTACACCATTTGCCAATTTTAATAAGTGTTCTTTTATACCATCAGTATTTACTTTAGTTATATAGTTGCTATTTGAGTATTGTTCTAGTACATCCAAAACTCCATCTATATTAGTTTCAATTGTTCCACCCATTTGATTTAATAGTTTTGTTAATTCTTGAAGTGCGGGATTCTTTGTGCTCGCATTTACTCTTTGACATAAGTCACCTTGTTCAAATTCTGCTAAAACAGCTATTGTATCCTCAATAACTTTTCTATCTTCATCTATGCCTATTTTTGTTTTTGAGATATTTTCATTAACAATATGTGCCATTATCCCAAATTCATCTTTTGTACTATCATCTAATTGTTGAATCTCATTTGATTCTCTATTTAGATATTTAAAGAACTGATTTAAACCTAACTCAAATTTTTTCAATGATCCAATAATAATATTTGAAATAATCAATGAAATAATAATAAATAGTATAATAACCAATATTGAGATAAATAATAACGAGGATATCAAAGCAGATTGTGCCTCATCTTTTAGCTTAACGGCACTTTTGTTTATTTCAGATAGCTTATTTTCTAGTTTTAAACCTGTCTTTGCCATTAACGATATTTGTGAAGATATACCTTTACTTTCTTTGGTAATACCATTATTAATATCATTTATTCTTAACTGAGCAAATTGGTCAAAGTATTGAATATATTTTTTTGATAGATTGATTATTTCTGTACATAATTGTTGATTCTTAACTAATGATAACTTTGGCTTTAGTTTTTTAACATCAGCAATTAGTATATTAAAGTCATTTCTAACATTATTTGCTTTTGTATTATTTGGTGTTCGTAAGAATTGATATACAGAAATTCTACCCTTTAAGACTTGTTGGGTAAATAGATCTGTTTGTATAGCTGATGCAACTCTTGTATTTACTAAATTATCATAATGGATAAAGGCTATACCAAGAGATATAATAGCGATTACTATAAGAAAAGGGAAACTTAATAACTTGTTTTTAGTAGATAGATTTTTGAACATATTTACTCCTTGTGTTCATATTTTCACATATTCTACTATCTAATTATTTTATTTAGTTTAAAAAAATAAAATCTGATTAAAGTATTTTAGAATAAGACTTTAATAGTACTTAATAAATATAATAATTATAATTTAATTGTTATTATTTTAAATTTTTGTAGTATCCAAATTTAAAACTTTTATCACTTTTATGTTTGTGAAGATTAAATTCTTTGTATACTTTATAACATACAGGTCTTTTTTCTTTATAACCCTCCCTAGCTAATACACTGGCTCTTCCAAAATTTTGTAATAC
>Ga0193964_1001050_pt1 | contig 12594 bp, 14 predicted proteins | sample FB_7_MG_FD_140323 | JGI IMG/M metagenome (GOLD analysis project Ga0193964, IMG submission 140323) | Microbial mat bacterial communities from the Broadkill River, Lewes, Delaware, United States - FB_7_MG | ecosystem: Environmental > Aquatic > Freshwater > River > Microbial mats | place: USA...
CCAAAAAAAATATTTTGAATAAAAAATATTAAAACAAGCAAAATCGACAAAAAAAATACTTTGTGTTTATGAAAAGAAACATTTTCTTTAAAAAGTGAAAATCATTTCTGAAACTCCTCTTTTAACGTTGGTTTTAAATTTAGTTTTTCTTCCATAATTTTTTAAAAAATTTTTTTAAAATTATGGAAAATTTTTTATTTATGCAAAAAAAATTTTTTTAAATAAAAAAATTTTACAAAAAAAAAGACGTTCCACTGGAACGTCTCTACGAAAAAATTTTCTAAAATTTTTTTATATTTTTCAAACTAAATCTTCTCAAGGATTTAAAGTTCATTTGTCAGCCCATTTATTTGGACAAACTTGTCATGGGTTTTCAGCCATGTGTTTTAAAGCTTTAATTTTTCTGATTGTTTCATCAGCAGATCTTCACATTCATTCAGAAGAAATTTCGATAGATCTAAGAATTCAATCTGGATCAACGATGAAAGTTCATCTTTTATCAAGACCATTATGTTCTTGATAAACTCAGTAAGCTCTTGATGTTTCTCATGAAGCATCTCAAAGCATTGGGAATTTAATTTTTTTAATAGCTGGAGAAGAATTTTTCCAAGCTAAGTGAGAAAAGTGAGTATCTGTAGAAACAGAAACAACTTCAGCTCAAAGTTCTTGTAATTCTGAATATTTATCAGCAAGTTCTTCTAATTCAGTTGGACATACAAAAGTAAAATCTGCTGGGTAAAAGAAAAGTACTAACCATTTTCAATCGAAATCATCAATTGCAATCTCTTCGAATTGATTGTTTCACATTACAGCTTCTCACATAAAAAATGGAGCCATTTCATCTACTTCACACACATCATCTTCATCATCCATATATTCGTTATTATCCATTTCTCAAGCATCAAATTCCATATCATCTCAAAAATCTTCAATTTGTTCTAATTCTAATTCGTCATCATGACAAGTTCAACCTCCGCAGCATTGTTTATTATCTGACATAAAATTGTATTATATTAATATTAATATAATTATATTTTTTTTATTATTTTAGTAAAGAATTTTTTGTAATTTTATTAAATACTTATTTAAACCTTACTTCTTAAGCGAAATAGAAAAATAAACATAACAAAAGAAACAAAAATCAAAAATCAATGAATCACATGAGGATTTTTTGCAAAAGGTAAATCTATATTCATTCAATAAAATGAAGTAATTAAAGTCAAAGGAAGTAAAAAAGTAGAAAGCAAGGTTAAAACCCACATTGTATGACCAGTCTTAATTGAAACCAAAGTTTTTAATGAATCTTCAATTCACTCAATCATTTCTCAAATTCTTTCGATATCTAAAAATACTTTTTGAATTTTATCTTCTAAATCCTCAAAATAAACTTCTAAATCTTCATCAAATATTTTTTTCAATCTTAATTCAACCATTTTTAAAACATTAATTTGAGGTTTTATCATATGTTTTAAAAACAATATATTCCTCTTTTTAATCATCATTTCTTTTACCAAATTATCACTTGGTTTATCAAAAACCTTTCACTCAAACATTCTTAAATTAACTGAAAAAGTATCTAATGATTTAAACATTTTTTCAATCATAGCCTGAATAACTTCATATAAAATATATGCTGAAGTAATTTTAAAATCTTCTCAAAAATCTTTTTTTGAAGTCTTATTTTTATATTCTTCAAAAATTTTATCTATTAAGAATTCATCATGTTTTCTTAATGAAATAATTTTATCTTTCATTAAGAAGAAATTCATTTCATTTAAGAAATATCTTTTAGTATTTTTATTATATTTTGGAAAATGAAGAGTTATAAAAACATAATCATTATAATGATCAATACGAGGATTTTGATTTTCCTCAATACAAGCCTCAACATCCAACTCATGAAAATTAAATTGTTCCAAAAATTCTTTTGTCTCTCTTTTAGTTGAATAAACTCAATCTATCCATTCGATATTTTTAATTTTTGCTGATTTAATAGAATTTATTTTTTGCATAAAATTTTTTTATTTATTCTAAAAATTTTTCTTAAAAGTAGGAAATTTTTTTAGTTATCAAAAAGAATTTTTAACGAATTTTTAATATTTTTCAAAAAAACTGTTGATTTCTTTTTTTCTTAATTTATTTATATCTTATAAATTAAAAAAATAATTTTAAACTATGGTAGTTTTAACAGATGTAAGTTTTTGAGAAATTGTAGCATTTGCAATTGCAGCTTCAGTAATTTTCGCATGAACAATGACTATATTCTTCATAATAAAATGATGATTTCAAATGATTTTTGCATCAAATTGAGAAAACTGAGAAGAAGAAAAAAATAAAGCTTGGTGAACAATTAGATATGCAATTTTATGACTATTTATAGTTTGATTTGCAGTAGCAATTGTGCATTTTGCATGAAATTTTATGTGAGCTGATTTCTTAAAATATCTAGATACAGAAGAAATTACTAAAATGTTTGATTTAATAATTAGAAGATTATGATGAGATTATAAAGATTCACCTTCTAGTGTTGATAATAGTTGAGTTTTGGATTTTTAAGAAAAAATTAAAAAAATAACTTAATAGAATTAAATATCTATTAAGTTACAGATTACTATTACAACTAAAGTTTTCTAAAATGAACTCAGGTGTAATTTGTTTATCTAATTTTATCATCTCTGATAGAATATCATGATTAACACAATCAGGATTAATTTTTCTATTTTTATATTCAATACTTTCAATATCCCAATTGTCAAAAAATTTAATCTTTAAATTGACATAATCTAAACTAAATATCCATCCATCAATATAAGTCTCATCATACCCATTAAACCATATTGAAAAACTATCTGAGATATAATAATTACCACCAATTCTTTTCGATATACTTTTACAAACACATTGTAACTTATAATCGTTCCTAGCTTCTAACTCTTCTTTTTTCAATCTTCTTTTTTTCTTACCTGCCATCATCATACAAAGACAAAGAACAAAAAAGAAAACTAAAATTTCTATACCGTTACTCATTTTAAAACCTTTTATGCAATTTTCTCTAACCTAAACATCAATAAATTAGTTCAAACTAGAAGAAAAAATTATAAATAAAAAAATAAAAAAATCAAATTTATTTATTTATCTGCACAGCAGTTGGATAAGCAAAATCAATTTTTGCATTTTCAAACTGTTCTTTAATTTCTAAATTAATCTTAGACTTTAAAGCCAATCTTTCATCAAAAGTTAAATCTCAATTTATAAAATAAGTAACTTTTAAATTAAGTGAAAAATCTCAAAATTCAGAAAATAAAATTCTAATATCAGAATCAACTCAATCCTCTTTTTCTAAAATTTCTCTTAAAATTTTCATTCATTCTTTCAATTTTTCAGTAGAAATCTCATAAACAATTCATAATCAAAAATCCTCTCTAACCTTTTGTCTAAAAGAAATATTCTCAATTTTTCAAATTAAAACATCCATATTTCACAAAATAACTTCTGTTCAGAAAAATGTCTTAATTCTTACATTTCTTAATCAAATTTCAGAAACTGTTCAAGAAGTATCTCAAATTTTTACAACATCTCAAACCTTAAAAGGTTTATCAAAAAATAATGAAAAAGATGCAATAACAGAAGCTAAAATTGGCTGAATTGCAAGTGCAACTGCTAATCATCAAATCCCCAATCAGGCTACTAAAGTTGAAATATTATATCAAAGCTGTGATAAAATTACAGATAATCAAATTCAATAAACTAAAATATTTGAAAGATTTTTAATCATTGATCACAAATATTTTTCTCAATTTTTCATTTTTGAGAAAAAATATCAGATTAAATCTGAAAATAGTTTTTGAACTAAAAAAATAACAAATCAAGTTAATAAAATTGTTAAAATTTTATTAAATAAATCATCAATACTTTCTGGTAATAAAATCGAAAATTTAGCAAAATAAACCGCCAAAATCACAAATCAAAAATTTATAAATCTTTGAACTGATGAAAAAAATATATCATCAAATTTTGTTTCAGAATTTTTTACAATAATTTTTATTTTATTTTCTAAAATAATTTTTAAAAAAAATCTTAAAGCTAAAATTCAGAAAAAAATTCAGATTGCTGTAAAAATATTTTCTAAATTATTTCAGAAAAATTCTGTGTTTTGCAGAAAGTTAAAAAAAATTTCTTTTTGTTGTAAAAAATTATTCATAAGAAAAAAATTATTTTAGATAGAAATATAAACTAAATACCCAATAAAAATTAAATAAAAAGATAAAAACCAAATTGCATCTACTCTATTAAGATGTTTTTTCTGCATAATTCAAAAATAGAAAATTACAGAAGCGACTAAAAATAAGAAAATTGGTGCATTTTGTGCAAAATCTACTTTTGGATTTAATCACATAAATTGAATTCAAATCGCAATTGGAACTCATAATCAGATACAAATATCAAAAATATTTGATCAAACTGCATTAGAAAGTGAAGCGTTTATCTTTCATTTTTTCGCTGATTTCACAGAAAGTAAAGTATCAGGAATTGATGTAACTGCTGCTAAAATCACAAGTGAAACAACAAGTGCAGAAATTCATAAATTTGTTCAAACAAAACTAGCACAAGCAACTGCAACTTCAACTCATAAATAAACTAAAACTAAAGCATATCAAATAGTTAAATAAGAAATTTTTACATTTTTAACTTCATCATAAGCCTCATTTACTAATTCCTCATTTTTCTTTTTATTTTTTTGTGCATCAAAATAAAGTGCAAATAAATATCAGATATAAATTGCAATTAAAGCCAGCGACATATACATTAATTCTCAAAAATAAAGTCACAATAGAAAAACACAAACAGAAAATAAATAGAAAATTGAATCTCTATTTATTCATGATTTTTCAGGAGAAATTTTTTTCAATCATTGATAAGCCAAAATAGAAAAAAATGGAATAATTAAAATATTAAAAATCGCAGAACCTGAAACTGTTCAAATTCAAATTTCTAATCAAGCCGCTCAAAAACTCATAAGTCAAACCATTACCGTTAAAAGCTCAGGTAAAGACGAAGAAACAGCATCAAAAGTTCATCACCTAACTCAATCAGGAAGTTTTAATTTTTTTCAAATTACAACTAACTCCTCTTCTAATTTTCAAGTCGCAAAATTCAAAACCACCATAACAGCTAAAAAACTAAAAATAACTGTATACCAGTTTTGTGCAGTATATTCAATTAAGTGGTGTAAAAATTCCATAAAATTATTTTTTGTATTTATTTAAAAAAATTATTTAAATAAAAATAAAAATAAGTAAAAAAACAAATTTTTAAAAATAATATAAGAATATCAAAGGACTAAAGCCCTCTGTTGCAAAGTATTACAACGGCACGCTTTAGCTTGCCGTAAATTAAAATAAATAAATATATGAATTTCGCACTATCTACAATAGCCTGAGTTGAAGCATTAGCAAAAACTGAAATTAAAAAACAATGATGAAAAATTTGAGAGACAATTGACAGACTTGTTCAATTTTCTTGAGATGAAAGCTTAATTGCAAAAGTAAACTTATGGTCAAGAGTTTGAAATAAACTTTATATATCTTTAGCCGAACAAGATAATGTTGAAACTTTTGATGACTTATTTGATTTAATTTCATGAATTGATTGGAAAAAATATTTCAAAAATAATCATCCAGTTTTAATCAGATCAAGCTCTGTAAGAAGTGAATTATTTTCTGATAGAACAATTCAAAGTATCTGAAAAAAAGCTGTAATTAAATCTTTGGTTTGAGAATGACAATTCTTAACTGAAAACCAAGCTTTAGAAAAAATGGATATTTTGGTTTTATTAATAAATAACAAAGCAAGAATCTTACTAAACACATCTTGAAATGCACTTCACATGAGATGATACAGAAAAGAAGCCTGAGAAGCTCCAATTAAAGAATCTCTTGCATCATTTTTAGTAAGTTCATCAAATTGGCTTTTCAAAGATAATTTCTACGATCCATTTTGCTGAAGTTGAACAATCGCAATTGAAGCCGCAATGCAAGCAAAAAACATTGCTCCATGACTTCATAGAAATTTTGCTTTTGAATGGCTAGATTTAATTGATGAAAAAATTTTGGAAGAAGAAAAAAATAAAGCCAGAAAAAAAATTTATAACTGAGATTATAAAATTTTTGCATCTGATATCGATGAAGATGTTTTAGAAATTGCAAAAAACAATGCAAAACTTGCTTGAGTAGAAGATGCAATTCAATTCTCAAAAAAAGACTACAAAGAATTATTAAACGAAAAATTATCTTGAAATTTAGTTTCAAACCCTCCTTACTGAGAAAGATTACAAGTTTCAGATTTAGATGAAATGTATGAAAATATAGACCAAATTTTACAACAAAATTCTGAATTAAAATGATGAGTAATTTCAAATTTTTATCAGTTTGATAATTTGATAAATTTGGATTTGTATAAAAAAAGGAAATTGTATAATTGAGGTGAGAAATGTTATTTTTGGAAAAAGGCGGTTTAGGGAAATAAAAAAAGAGATAAGTTTATAAAACTTATCTCAGATTGGAATTTTCATTCCGCAATAACCTTATCGCCATCTTGAATATTTGATACAACTACATTTGCATAGAATTCTGTGTCACCAAGTACTTCATGAACTACTCTTGGTTTTACATAAATACTACCACCTGCTTCAACTTCAAATCTCTCATCAGCAACAATAATTGTCATAACACCTTCAATCACTGTGTAAATTTCAGTAGCTTTTTCATGATAATGTCTATCTTCAGCATTTCCATTTCTGAAAAACGCAAATTCAACATTATCAGTTCCACCAGTTTCAATTACAGGAATTTTTTCTTCTGCTTTCCATTCCCATACTTGATCTGTAAAGTCTTTTTCTGTTTTGTATTTAGATACAACAGCTAACTTTATACCATTTTTACCAAGCCCTTTTAGTGCTTCTTTTAGATCATTTTTATTAAAAATCATCTTCAACTCCTTCAAATTTTTTGATTTATAGATATACTATTTTACAAGTATTCTAAATCAAGAGTTAAAACTAAGTATTTATTTCAAAAAGTCAATAAAGCAGATATTAAAAATACTAAAATAATTTAATTCACTCAATAATTTCAACATGAACCGAATTATTTTTATTATAAAAAAATACAATAATTTCTCATCAAGACTGTAAATGTAAAAAAGTTCATTTATAAACTAATTCATTTCAAGGAAGTCTTTCAAATCAATCAACAAATAATTTATTTTTCTCAATATTCGTAATACGAGTATCAGTTGTTCAAAATCAGCCAATATTCATAGATTTATTTGGCCAAATTGCAATTGAAGAAACTAGACCTTTTCAATTTTCATCTTGCTTAAATTCTCAAATTGTTTCTGTAAAATCGTGAAATTTTGCTGGAGTTCATCAAAAAGAGCTAATTGCATCCCAATTATTGGGGATACAAATTTCATAAGAATATTTTTTATTTTTCCAATATTTAAATCAATCTTTGCAAGTTCATTGAAATAAATTTTCTTGAATATTATAATCTATTTTTTCTTCTGAATTAGATTTTTTTGAAATTGATTTAGTATTTTTTACAGGTTCAAAAATTTCAATTATTTTTTCTTCTTCAATTTCGGTAATAATTGTTTCAACTTGATTATTAACTTGAATTTTTCAACAAGATGAAAATAAAAATATGGAAAAAATAAATAAAAGTAAATATTTCATAATTAATGATTAATTTTTCTAAATCACTCTCACCTGTATCAAGAAAATCTCTTATATAAATAATATCAACCAGTTACAGGATTTTTCTCAATTTGTTCAAAATAATTTTTAGGAAGATTTTTATCAGAATCTGAATGAATATCTAAATTTAAACTAATTACCTTTCAACTTCAAAAACTATGAATTAAATCTAACTCTTTTTTTGATAAAATATAAGAATCTAAAAATTCGTTTTTAATTTTAAAATTAAAATAAAAAATTTTATATTTTTTTAATTTTTTAATCTCTTCAAAAGTTTTTAGAAAAATATTTTCTCATTTTAAATTATCTTGAAATTCAAAACTAATTCATTTTATCGGAAGATTTTTATCAAGATTATTCAAAATTTTATAATAATCTTCTTCAAAATTTTTGAAAGAAAAAGTAAAAGTATCAACAGGAAGAATTTCAGAAATTTTTTGTATAAAATAAAAATTTTTTCAAGAAATATTTTTTATTTTTACGCTAGAAAAAAAATTTTCTTCTAATTTTTTTTGTAAATTTGGATTTTGAATTTCTAATCTTTCTCAGTATTTTTCAACTAAATAATTCATATTTATTTCTGCATATTTTTCCGGAGTTCAATAATTTTTTATTAAATAAAAAAGTCATTCTTTCTGATTTTTAGAAAAAACTTCATAATCAATAGTTAAACCAGATTTATAAATATTAATTCACAAATCAGGTTTTAATTCTTTAAAATAAGTATAAAAATTCAAATATCTGTCATATTCGATTTTATCTAATGTTTTTTCAATTCTAAAATCTAAAGTTTCAATCCAAATTGAAGCTATTGAAAAAATTCAAATCAATAAATAAAGAGAATATTTTAAATAACTTTTATAATTTCAAAATTTTAACATAAACAATTTTTAATTTAATAATACAAAAAATTCCTAAAATAAAACTCCAAAATCTTATCTCAAAAAACCAAAACAATAAAAGTTCAAATTGTTAAAAACGGTAAAAATGGAATTTCATGAGACAATTTTTCTCATGATTTTTTTGTGTAAAATTTTTCGAAAATCAAAAATCAAATTGAATAAACTCATCAAACCAAATAAGAAACGAAAAGCGCTAAAATTGATTTTTGCCATCATAGAATAAATCACATTACAAGAGCAAATCTCAAGTCTCCTCCTCCAATCCAAGCAGGAATTTCATAATTTTCTCACTTAGAATTTTTTTGCTCATCAGAAAAAATTTTAAATTTATCTAAAAATTTTTCTGAGAAAAATAATCTGAAAAACATCCAAATTGGGAAAATAAAATAACTTGAAAAAATTTTTAAAACTCAGAAAAATTTTTCTTTAACTGAAAAAATTTTTTCACGAATAAAAAAAATTATTCCTGGAATTAAAATTTGAAGATAAAAAAATGTATAAATAATTAAAAATCAGATTAATCAATCTTGGAAATTTGGTAAAAATAATTGATTTCAAAATCAAAAAATTTCTCATAATCAAGCTAATCATAAAACTCAAAATCAAAGCCAAATTGCAATTCAATCAATTATTTCAAGAAATAAAATATCATAAATAGCTAGGATTAAAAAATTTCAAACTAAAAACAAAACTAGTAAAAAACTAATTAAATCTAAATTTTTTTGTAAAAATAAAAATAAATTTGAGAAAAAATTCTCTCAAGAAATAAAATTTAGATTTATATTTTCAGGAAATAAAAAAAATGTTGCAATAAAAAAGAAAATTCAGAAAAACAACTCTACAAGAGGATAACGAATTCAGATTTTTACACCACAATATCTACATTTTCACTTTAAAAAAATCCAAGAAAAAAGTGGGATTAAATCCCAAAATTTTAATTGATTTTTACATTTTGGACATTCTGACCTTCATTCAGAAATTTTTTTTCATTCATGAATTCTCCGAACAAGTGCATTTGCAAATGATCAGAAAATTAATCATAAGACTGTGAAAAAAACTAGAATTAAAATGAAATTAATATCAAAAATCATAAAAATTTATTTAAATTTTATTTTATTTATAAGCATCTTTTCTATGTTTTATATCTTGAATAATTATTTCATCATCAGAAATATCAAAAAAAATTCTATAATCTCAAATTCTAACTCTGTATTCTGGAGAAAAATTTGTTAATTTTTTACAATTTTTAATATTTGGCCGATTTTCTAAACCATAAGATCAATAAAATATTTTTTTTGATAACTTTTCATCAAATTTTTTTATTTTTTCAATTTGTTTTAGAAATTTTTTTTCAAAAATAATCTTCATAATTATTTAAAACCTAAAAATTTTTCAGCCTCTTCTAGAGTATAATATTCTGGATCTGGATTTTTTCTAGCATCTTCAAAAACCTTATAATCAGGATCATCTTTTGAAACATGTTCAATATTATGTTTAAGCATAAATTTCTCTAATTCTAACATTTCAATTTTTGCCTTCTTTTCTATTTCACTCTCATAACCTTTTCTAATTTTAATAAGCCTTAAGGCCTCATTTACAATTTTTGACTTATTTGGCTGATCATCAAGAAAATCTAATAAATCAGAATTAATTGAGAAAGTTTTTTTTACAGATTTTACTTTTGTTTTCATATTTCTTAATTATTTTAAAAAAGTATTCCAATCTTATAAAAAGGGAATACTTTTGCAAATTTTTATTTTAAATAAAAAAAATTATTTAGTAATAATTCTAAAATTTTTCTTTCATTTTTGAATTAATAAAACTCAATTTCCAGAAATATTTTGTATAAAATTTTCTTCAAAATCATATTCAAATTCAGAAATTTTTTCTCAATTTACAGAAATTGCATTTCATTTTACAGAATTTCTAGCATTTGAATTAGATTTTTCTAATCAAGATTTTACTAAAACTTCAAATAAATTTTCTCAATCATATTTAAAACCTCAAAGAGATTTTTGAAAAACTCATAAATCAAAAGGTGTAAGATTTTTTAAAATTTCCACTCTATCTTTTTCTCAAAAAATAAATTCTGTAAATAATTTAGCTAAATTTGCTTCTTCTTCTCAATGAATAATTTCTACAACTTTAAAAGCTAAAACTTTTTGTCATTCTCTATCTTGAGGATTCTCCATGTGTTTTTTCACAATTTCATCAATTTCCTCAGTTTCAATCAAAGTTAACATTTTTAAATATTTTGAAATATCTTCATCAGAAGTATTCATAAAATATTGATAAATAAAATATGGAGTTGTTTTATTTTTATCTAAAAACATTGCGTTTCATTCAGATTTTCAGAACTTTTTTCAAGTTGAATCTGTAATCAAAGGCCAAGTTAAAACATTAGTTTTTTTATCTAATTTTTTTCTAATAATCTCAGTTCAAGTCACTAAATTTCACCACTGATCTTGTCATCAAATTTGTAAAGTTATATTATTATCTCTATATAGCTTCATAAAATCATATCACTGAAGAAGAGTATAAGAAAACTCTGTATAAGAAATTGATTTATCTTGGTCTTCAATTCTTTTTTTTACATTATCTTTAGATATCATATTGTTTACAGTAATAAATTTTCAAACTTCTCTTAAGAAATCTAAAAAACTCATGTCTTTATAAAAATCTTTATTATTTACAAAATCATATTTAAAATCATCACCTGTAAAATTTTTCATATTTTTACAAATTCAAGCAATTTGATCAGAAATTTTTTTCTGATTATTATCTAAATCTTCCATTGATAAAAAATTTCTTTCAGAATCTTTTCCTCATGGATCTCAAATCATTCAAGTTGCTCATCAGGTTAAAGCTGTATATTTATTTCATCTTCTCATAAAATGAACTGCAACCATAAAACCAATGAAATTTCAAAGATGCAAAGAATCAGCAGTTGGATCAAATCCACAATAAAATTTTCACTCTCATTTATCAAATTTCTCAAATAATTCTTCATTTGAAAATTGAAATAATAATCATCTGTCTTCTAATTCTTGTTTTAATGGTTTTAAATTTTTCATTATTTTTAATTTTAATATAAAATATATTTTTCATTATTTTATTAAAAATTTTTTCTAAAACTGCCCTGCGGCCGATTTATAAAAAAATTAATAACTGTATTGGCACTTTTTTTAAACTAAAAATAGCTGATTTTTAGAAATAAAATTTTGATAAGATAATGAAAAATTTTAAAGAAAATAAATAAAAAATCTTAAATAATCAAAATCTTTTTATTTTTCTCTTGATTTTTAAAAAATGTTTTTTATATTTTTTTGGCATTTTGAATCTTAGGGTTTAAAATACAAATTTTAATTTTGGAGTTGTAGCTCAGTTGGTTAGAGCGCCTGCCTGTCACGCAGGAAGTCGCGAGTTCGAATCTCGTCAATTCCGCCATTAAAATTCAAAAGAAAACAATCATTTATTTGATTGTTTTTTTATTTATAAATAATTTTTTCTTTTGACTCTTGATTTATTTTTAAATATTTATATCGTGTACGATATAATTAATAAATAATAATATGAAAAAATTTTACAACCTAGAAGCAGAACTGTCTTCATGAAAAATAATAAACATGTCAGAATACAAAGAAAAAGTAATTTTAATTGTAAATACTGCTAGTAAATGTGGTTTTACAGGACAATATGAATGATTAGAGACTTTGTATAAAAAATATAAAGACCAATGATTAGTTATTTTATGATTTCCATGTAATCAATTTTGAAACCAAGAACCTTGAAATTCTGATGAAATAAAAGAACAGTGTTTAGTAAACTATTGAGTTACATTTCCGATATTTAAAAAAATTGAAGTAAATTGAAAAAACACTCATGAGATTTTTCAATTTTTGAAAGAACAAAATTTTAATTTACTTTGATCAAAAA
>Ga0193964_1001053_pt1 | contig 12574 bp, 8 predicted proteins | sample FB_7_MG_FD_140323 | JGI IMG/M metagenome (GOLD analysis project Ga0193964, IMG submission 140323) | Microbial mat bacterial communities from the Broadkill River, Lewes, Delaware, United States - FB_7_MG | ecosystem: Environmental > Aquatic > Freshwater > River > Microbial mats | place: USA...
ATTTCCGTGTACTTTTCGAGGAGCAATGTGACAAAGATCAGCAGACTGCTTGCCATCTGCCGCGCTTTTTTGGCATCGAGTTTGTTCAGCGAGGTCCCGTTGACGCCCGACTTGTCAGACAGCTGTTGCACCATCTCTCGCAGACGCTTGGAGCCGTCGACAAAATCTCTCAGCGTAAAGTAGGTCACTATTTGCTTGTCAATCGCGGCGCAGAGATCACCCTTGCGCAAGCAGCCATAGTTGGGAACGCCGAGAAGCTTTGCGAGACCGCGAATCTCTGGCACGCGCTGTTCACGCAGAGCGCCACACAGGTTTGCTTTGCAAGCCGCAACCCCCTGTCGAGTTGTCAATTCTGCGCATGTTTTTCCCAACAGCGCAGCGTTCTTGTCGCTGCGACGCATTCTTTTGTGCTGCGCCGCTGTGCTAGACGTCGATGACTCTGCTCCGCTCGTTTCGCTCGAGCCTTGTCGTGTTCTTTTGCGTTCCGACATTTGGGCAAGTGTGCAGGGTTTGATTGTTCTGTTATACATTTGAAAGAACAGACACAAAAATGGCAAGTGCGCAAAGTCGAAAAAAATATTGAAACGCAAGTCATTAAATCGGTTTAAAGCAACAGCCGTTTTGGGCATGTTCCAGTGATGCGGTGGCCACGAAGATAATGTCAACGATCCACCATATACCACAGCCTCCGCAAGTGAACCCTTTTAAGACACCAAGGCAACAGTAACCGGCGACACAACGGCCGATTCCAAGAGTGCCAACAAAAATCGATAGCAACAAGACGGTCAGTGCGCTGACCCGCTTGCCGCCGGGACAATCTTCCTCGTCGACGCATTCAAAAGCTTCAACGATGGGAATCGTTGTCATAGCAATCGTCGATTCAGTCGCGACTGCAGTCGTTGTTGGAACTTGATTGGTTGCGGTCAGGGTTGCTGTAGTCGATGTCGTCGTTGTTGTCGCCAGCGTTGTGCTGGTCGTGCTGTTGTCGGAAAGCACATTGCGCTTGCCGAAATGATGAAGACGATGAGAGTCGCCGGTATCGTGGAGCCAACTGCCTTTTGGAAATTCGTCAATGTGTCCGTGCTGAACATATTCGTGGCCGACGCTCACAAGACCGACAATTGTTGTCAGCGCTTGGAATGCAACAAAACAATAGAAGAATGTTTTCAGCGCTTTTGTCAAGGCGATCATCGTTGTGTTCAGTGGTTTTTTTTGTAACCGTCGCATTGGCAAAATTTTCGCACCGATCAGAGCCCATTCGCACCGATGAGCCCATTCGCAACCGATCAGCCCATTACATTTGCAGAGTGGTCATTTTTTCTTTGCCCCATGAATCGCAGAGTCCAAGTGATTGCCAAAAAATATAATTGCGTCGATTAAGCTAGAGTACAATCCGTTTATTTGGATGTGAAAAAACTCGATGCTTTGCTTCAAGTGATCAGAGCAAACGTGTCACTTGCAAAAAAAGTAAGCGCACTCTGTTCTGTTCTACACAACAAAATCACTTTTTTCCAAACAAAACCAACGATGAGCCCCGACAACGCACATCCGACACAGACGACCGGAAATTCCGTCGTCAGCCGCAGTGAAAAGTGCCTTTTCTCGGCAGAGCGTGGAACTCGCACGATTGTACAGAGCCGTGCGCCGCAGCAACCCGCTCTGCTGCACTTGCGTGAGCGCGTCGACACTGTCCGCGCCTCGCGTCCGCAAGATGTGATGAATGTGGCGCGTGAACTTGCGCAATGTGAAACTGCCGAGCAGTTGGAAATGTATGATAGCGGCAAAATGATTCGCCCTCGCTGTGTGATTCTCGAAGAGTCTCTGAAAACGCGCAAGGCGCAGCGCTCCATTCACGTGCGCAAGGTTCGCGACCACCGACGCACGTACGGCATTGCTGTCGTCGAAATCGTCGAAAACTTGGAAACCGCGTGCATTGAAAAAGTGCCCAACGGTGCCAATCAGGTCGCTTTGGCTTGCGGCAGCGACGACGTGAGCGACCCGAAGAGCCACTTTGGTAAGCAACTGAAAGCGCTTTCGTGCATGCTCGTGCGACAGTCGACGAGCGCCGCGTCGTTGCAACTGAAAATCGACAGCTGCATGGCCGATCACATTGTAAAGGCAGTGTGCGATTTGCAAGCGGGCGGCTCGGACGTTTGGTTTGTTGTCGACTTTGACAGACTCTCTTGCCAATGGGTGCGACTTGTCAACAACAGCACCGCTGCGAGTGCGGCGACGGCGGCGACGGAAAAGACCGTCTCTGTCCAGGAAATGTCTGGTTGCTTGCCACTTGTCGCCGAATGCAGTGATGACGAGAAGAGCCGCGAAGGCACACGTGCAGCTGAGACCGACAGTGACAGCGAAAATGAGTACGACCATGCGCTCTACGAGGATGTTTTTGATGCAGAGACGGCCGCCGCCCTCCGCAGCATGGATCGCTTCATTGCCAGAGGCAAAGACAGAGCGGCGCGAGCGGCAGCGAAAAAGGCAGAACAAGAAAAGGCAGCGCGTGGCAAATGGTTCTGGTGGCTTCCGTCTTGGTGAGTGTGTAGTTGTGCAGAAAGCAAAACGAAAGTAAAGCAGACTATTGATTTGTAGATGTGTGTGTGTGTGAAAAGGGTTTACTTGACCGCTGTCTTCTTTTGCAGTTCTTCTCGATCACGCATCACTTTTTGCACCAGCAAAACAAGACCGACGAGAGCCGCAACGCCAAGTGTACCATAGACAATGACCTCGGTAGTGCTCATGCCACTTTCACCGTCGGCAACCGCATCGACAGCCGACGCATCAATCGAGTCTTGTGCTTCGAGACCCTGCGGGTCGTACTTTGTGCTGCTCTCAATAATAGTGCCGCCCGCAAAGCCCGAGCCCGCTTCGCGTGCACTGCCGAGGCTTGTCGCGGCCGGCTTGGCGCCTGTGCCGCTCGCAGCAGACGTGCCGCTTGCCGAACTCGAGCCAGCCGCTCCGCCCGCCGTGGCAGAGCCGACCGCAGTCACGCTGCCAGCATCTCCGGGCACGCTGATAGCTTGATCGACGTCGCGCTTGATCAGTGCGGCCGGCCCCTGCTCGCGCGCCTGCTTGAGCAGCGCATCGCTCGCCTCTTGGTCGAGTTGCGCTTGAATTTCCGATGCCTCGTCATCGCTGCCGGGCGGCAGAAAATTCTGCGGCACTTCGGCCACGCCTGCAGCGCCCGGCGCAACAGAGCCACCGGCCGCACCAGCGCCGGCGGCTGAACCGGCACCGGGACGCGTGTCGAGGGGCTGGTTGCCGTTTGCGAGTTGCGTCGCCGGCTTTGTGGCAGTCGATGACGTTGTCGACGAACCTGTCGAGGAAGACGACGGAACCTTGACGGAAGTCTGAACCGACGAAACACCGGCGGCCGACGCAGCGAGACGATCAATCTCCTGCTTGGCAGAACGCGTGGCATCTTGAAATGCGCTGTCGAGAACCTGGCTTGTCGAGGTGGCAGACAACGCTTGCTGCGCGCCGACCTTTGCAATGGAGCCAATGCGGCTCGCGAGACTGTCCATGAGTGGTGTCAAAGACATAGAAAGGGGTTTGAAAAAAATGAAATCACTTGCAAGAGTTTATACTGTGGATAGCTGGTATGGAATCTTTTTATGTGTGCGCCCAACCCTGGTCCCACACACCAAATTCACAAATTGGCTGTGGCAGTGAAAATATAATTCGATTTTCATTAATCACGTTGGTGATTACGTTTCAGTTTCAGTTTCATTGCTCTCTGTTGGCAAAGTTTGCTGAAGAGGTGGACCATTGTGAAACAGCGTGGTTTTGGTAAACACCAGGCACGGATTTCCAGTGCCCCTTTGCGCCGGCGGGTACATGACGTCGCTTTCATCCACAAAGTCTGCTCGCAGAGGTTCGTCAGCATCACCGGCATACAGATCATTAAAATAGGTTACGCAACGTTTGAGCAGGGCAAGCGTCGAGCGACGGTTGACAAAAGTTCGCAATCTTTCTTCGTCCATTGGTGGCGCGAGTGCCAAGAGCGAATCGAGAATGGCGAGTTGTTGGTCCGTGTTATCGACGAGCAGCTGGTTGCGCAGCAGAGCCTTGATAACGTCGGGTTCTCCGTTTGACCACTCTATGGTGGCCGTTGCGTTGTCGCCGGCCGTGTCGCTCGTACCAACGCCCGTTTCATTCGGCAGCGCTGCCAGACACATGGCCAACACGCGCGCGACTCTCTCAGTCGCCTCGAGTTTGTCGTCGACAAGCACACGTGCAATCGCACGCTCGGTCAACATTGTTTTTCTTGCAGTGATTGATTAGTTTTTTTTCAGAGTTTTATTGTTTTTCACAGGTTTTGCATGGCGTGTGTGTCGGCAATCGCTTTGTTAATGCGGTGATTTCGGCAACAATTCAAGTCGCGTGGCTTTATAGTGACGCCCGACATGCACAGCTTTAAAACCGTTTGAAATTGGTCGGCTGTGGCGGCGAGTTGTACAATAGTGCGGCGCAGAGCGGATGGTACGTGTGCGGCGTCACAGCCATGCTCCACGAGCACATTCAATGCTTCCCATTGATCGGCGGCGGCGGCGTGATACGCGGCGGAAAAGTTTTCGCCGTCAACTGTATTGATGTGTGCACCGCCGTCGATCAGCCTTTCCGTCACGCATGTGTGCCCTGCTTTGGCGGCAATCATGAGTGCGGTTTCTTTTCGCCCATTCACCATACAAACGTTGGCGTCTGCGCCGAGTTGCAAAAGTAACTCGACAGCCTTTATGTGGCCTGCGTGAGCAGCCAAGCCGAGAAGGGTGGTGCCGTTGGCATTGTGTGTGTCGAGATCTCTGGCGAGCAAGCAATGTTTGAGGTGCTTTTTAAAGCCGGGCCAAACACTGTTGCTCAATGCAATCAACTCAAACTTGCTTGCAAATTCTTGCTTGGCGCTCATTGCTCATTGATTGATTGATGAGAGTTTGTTGTCTAGGAACGGCTGTTGGAAAAAAAGTGCGCGGCTGCAGGTTTGGTAGAACCGGCTGCGCTGTTCGAGTTGTTGTTGATGATGCGCACGTCGCCAGTGTCGGTATCGATGGTAGCGGTGAGGGGCATTGTTGGTTGTTGGTTGGTTTGATTGGTGTGACAAACGAGCGTAGAAAAAAAACTTTCATCACGCATTCGCTCTGACGACGACCGATTCGCTCTGATCAGGTTTTTTTCGGTCAAACGATTTTTCTTGCCATAGTCTGTCCCAACAACGTCAGCAGAACCAAGAGGAAGATCACAAAGATGAGTTTGTTCACAAGTTTTTTTTCGACAAAGAATCCAACCACCACAAAGAGCACAAAGGTGGGTTTTTTCACAAGTTTTTTTCGGACGAAGAATCCAATCACCGCACAACAAGCGCTGGCGATCGCAAATGCTGCGTCACCGAAAGCACGCCAACGCAAACACAACGAAAATCCCGCGCAACACTGGTGGGACAAGTACTATCACTATCAAATTCGTTCCGCATTTTGGTCTTTTTCTTTCAGCAATGAATTTGAACGTGCCATCCAAACTGCCGCCGCAAGAGGCCACACGACGGTCAAAATGACCATTTGGATGGGCTGTGGTCCTTTGCGGCGGACAATCGACAAATTTGTCCGTCGCGGCTTTCAAGTGTATGTAACCGAGTATGAGTCGCTTGATCACCACACGGACGATTGTGTGGTTTCCCTATCTTGGGATGGTGATGTCCAAAAGTTTCACGACTATTTTTGTGCGAGCACTAGCTTTCGAGACGTCTCTTCGCAAGACTTTTATTTGCCAGAAAGCATGGCGCTATCAAAGGAGAAATTGACGTGCACGTGGCATGTGTGCCCGTGTAAAGACGACATTCATTTAATCAAATAAAAAAGCAGCATTTACAGAGTCAAATGTTTCGTCACGGCTCGCCAATCGATTTTGTGATGCAGCCAGTCTTTGGATCGACAAACGTCAAGATGACGCCCGCTTCAGTAAGCAGCTGTTCGCCGACCGAGCAAGAGGTGTCCCACTTGCTGCTCGCCGTCTGCGACATATCGGGTCCCACAACACGTTTCACACCCGACTGGACAATGGCTCGTGCACACTCTGCACACGGAACCGGGTTGCAACTCATCACCATTGTGCAGCCATCCATACAAAAGCCACGCTTTGCAGCACTGAAACATGCGTTTCTCTCAGCGTGTTCAATGTAAGTGTACTTTGCTGGCCGCTCAAGACGCTCTGGTGTCACAGCAATGCCTCGGATGAACGTATTGCATGCCTCAATAGCAACCGCACCAGTTCTGTCGACAATAACACATCCGAGTTTTGTGTTTGGGTCGAGAGACTGTGTGGCGGCTGCTTTTGCGCATTGCAAAAGATGCAGCCAACGCGCGCTCTCTGTTTCCTGCTTCGTCGTATCGGGTTTAAAACGCTTGCACTCTGCCATCAGTCAGTCACAATTGAGCAAACTTTTTTAAAAATTGAAAATGGCAACGCTCTACTTTTCAAAGCGATTTGTCGCGCGTCGTTTTATTTCGCAGATCGCAATAAACCAATAATTCATTTGCCAACCAAGCAACACAAAAACATTCACGGTACACAAATAAATGCTCGGCACACATCGCTATAGCAAGCGACAACGTACCTACGGCAAGCGACATGCTGCGTTTGAGAGGGACAGCGCACGCCGCAGCGCCTCAGAAGTAGACAGAGCGGCATCAAATAGTAGCACCAACACGCTCGAATCGCACACACGCATCTACAGCTGCACAAAATTGGAAAAGTTCTTTCACTATCACACAGCTTGCGGCATTGTTGTGAGTGAAATGGGCGCGGTGGAACTGCGCAAGCGCAAAAAGAGCAAGAGCACAAACGAAAAAAAGCGCAGTGGCCACCAGCTGGTTTATCGTCACTCTAAAGAACCGGTCGTGCTCGATCTGTGCGACGAGAGCAGCGTTGCAGCGAGAGACGGCGGCGTTCAGGAATGCGACCTCGATATGCTTGTCGACGACAATGCGCTTCGTGTGACGCTCACAGAAACTAGCCGCGAGTCACACAGTTTTGGGCAGACGGTCGATGCGCAAAGCCTGCACGAAAAGCAGCGCGAAGAGGCGATAGCCAAGATTTCCGAGCGGCACCCGAGCGCCGCGTTTCTCGGCGATTGCATTGACAGAGACGACTTTGGTGACACAGTCGACACAGAGAGGCCTGCGCATTTTTTGAGCAACAATCTCGCCGACATGGTGCTCTGCAACACTGCGCTCTCAGACTACATCGTCGTCTATCTAGTGCCGGTACCAGAGTTACGGCGCACACGCGTGCAGTTCTACTGGTGCATACGCGAGACAAAGGTTCCATTTTCGCCGCTCGTCGCACGATGGATGCTGCAGAATTACACGCAGCGATGTGGTCCGCTCGAGCGAGTCGACTGCAGCGGTTGTGCGCCGTCCACTCGACCGCCCGGTGTCGATAGCGATACATTTGCAGCCATGTCGGCGCGGCAGACGACCGATGCACACAGCAGCAATCGGGACGACCTGTTCCCTCAACAGCCGCCACCACTGCAACACCATCGGCCAAACAGCGTTCTCGAAGAAACGTGGCAGGAATTTCAGGCGGAAATCGATAGCCAAGCACCGATTGGCGCAGCGGTCGTCGACCAATGGGTTGCCGGCGTGCTTGACGCGCGCGCGGCAAACGCGCCGCTGCTCGATGACGATGCACAGACAGCGCCGTTGGCCTCGTCGGAAGACCCTCAGCCGGCTTCGGTGCCACTTGTCTCGGAAACGCAGACCAAGTATCGCACGTCGCACGAATCGCGTTGCATTGGACAGATTCATGCGGTTTTATCGTCGTCGGTTATGTCCGACCAGAGCGCGTTTGATGCTCGCAGCGTAGACACCGACCACGTTCGTCTGTCGCTCGACGCTGTCGTCGGCGCCAGCTGTTCAGAGCACAATGCGAAATTTGACGCACTATTTGCCGACGACTCTACAACTTTATCTCGCGAAGAGTGCGAGTACAACACTACACACGACATTGCGTGTGCACAGCCCGAGGCGGCAAAAAGCAAGCGACGGCATGCACACCTCTCGACCGACGAACTGTACAAATTTTCGTTTTTCATAGAAGACCTGCGCATTTACTGCGCACAGCACCGCATTTCGCCGCACCCCGCGCACAATCAAGCGGACAGCGGCAACGAAGCGCGACAGTCGGCGAGCAGACCTGCCGCCGATGGCCGCATCGATGACAAAGCCGATCATCCCAACCGACTCTTCTTTCATTGTGCGCTGACGCAAAACGATCGTCTGATGATCGACGCGTCGATACAGCGTGCCATACAGCGCGCAGGATTTGCTGTCGTTCGTGGCACCAATGCGCACGGCGTTGAAGCGCTCTCAGCGCAACTCGATGATGCATACAGATTTTCACTGGCCGACTATTGCGAGACTGCCGACGTACAGCTGTGTCTCGGTGCACTGCTAGAGCAGGTGGCGCGACTTGAAATCGAAAGTGTTGAGCCGCGACACCTCGAGCCGCCGCTGGTGCACAGCGCGCAGTTGCAGAGAGAGTTTTTGCGGCGCCAATCAAAAGTGGCGGACGACCATGTAGATAATTGCGTCACCCGCTCCAATGTGGCGCGGCTGCGGCAAAACAACGTTGTGCTTAATGCGCAGCAGGTTTCGCTGCTCGAGTGGATCAATCTTCGCGAGAGCAGCTGGAGCGGAACACGCGACTATCGCGCTCTGAGTGGCATCGCGATCGGCAACACGGGGTGGGTGTACCACTGCAATGATGCGGAATTTCGGCGCAACGAAGAGATTTACAGCGCGGCGTGCTCGAAGACGCCACTGTCGTCTGACACTACTATGGCCGACGACGACATCGTCGATGAATACGACAATGTGCGCGCAACGAAACTGCGTCGCGTTGGAACACCGCACGCTAGTTGCGCACGCTCGTCGACTCGTTCGCGGGACCGGCCCACAGTCGAATCGTTCTGCCGCAATGCACTCGGCAAGTTGGAATCGACGATGCGCAACCCACTAGAGTCGCGACGAATCTACAAGATTGTAACAAAACTGCAAAACACCCTATTGGTGAGTGGGGGCCATCAAAGTGGCAAGCGTGTCACACTTTGGGCATCATTGTTGCTGGAACTCTCTCCAGAGTGGGTTACGTCGACAAGCGCCGACGATGTGATGCATCAGCTGCAGAAAGTGGCATGCAAAAGTAGCCGATGGAGGCCGTTTGGTGCCAGAGAAAGTTCCAACGCCGAGCGCATTCAAGCAAACGAGGACATTGTACAAAACTACTTTTGTCGAGGCTATATTGGCGGCCGGCGACTCGGCTCAATTGAGCGTGAGATCGCCTTGTCTCGCCGCTCGCTTCTCTACATGCTGCACGCCATGTGGAACATCGAACTGGGTGAACTGGCCGACGAATCGCTGTCTGTGTCGGCTGAGAACTCTGCCAACTGCCCGCTGCGTCTGGCGATCGCACTCTTGGACCGCTGCATAACGCAGCACGATCACAACGAGCGCCTATCACTGCGCGACCTAATGCGTGACATGTGGCGCTCAATGCTCTTGATGAGTTGCGACCGAACGCAGGTTTTAAACGACGCCGGCAAAACCAAGCAAGAGTTGCGCGAGCATGAAAAGTATGCACACAACCGCGTCGACCATATCGAGCAGTTGCTCGACCAAAGTGAAGCGCAGGTCAACAAGCACAGCAAGATTGTGTCGCGCAGCACGCTGATTGTTTGTCCCGAGTCGGAGATTCAGCGATGGCTGCAGGCGGCACAGACCTACTGTACGCGCCGTCACCGATCCACATTTGGCGAGCGCGTCGACGAGAGTTTTGAAAAGGCAAGTGGCGACACTACTCTCTATCCAGACGCTACTGGTACCGACGCTGGTTGTTCTTCGAGTGATAGCGATTGTGTGGATGGCTGCGGAGAGTTTGTGCCGAGACGTTTTGTGCCCGGTGAATCGGCTTGGCATTTTGTCGCCGACAAAACATCGCGGTCGGCCCCAATCAACTGTGCAATTTACTGCATCGACGACATCTCGGCACTCCGACGCTTTGATTGGGCTCGCCTTGCGGTGACAGACGTCGTCATTGTGACATATGAATGTCTCGCAAGCATTACGCCCTTTTCCACACACTATATGCACGATTTTGTTAGCACGGTATCATCAATCAAAACGAGCAGCTACTGCGATAGCAAATGGATGCGATGCGTTCGGCAACACATGGCTATTGTGGAGGAAACCGCTTGCTCTAAACTCTTTGTCGACGTCAACGACATTGACGAGAACGACGATTTGACCGACATTGCACGGCACCGAGCGTTGACGCAAGTGCCACTTGAAGCGGTGCGATGGCATCGCGTGGTTTTTGCAAACTACGATGCGTTTTGTCGTGCAAACACCGCCGAGCAGCGTGAATTGCGCATCAGCAACAGCATGAAACTCGTTCACTTTTTGCAAACCGTGCGCGCGGTGCGGCGCATTTTTGTGAGCACAAACAAGCACAACGCCGATACTCTGAATCGCTTTCTTCTTCCAGTTATGTACGCAAGTGTCGTTGTATCGCGTGTGGCCGAACCGATGGTGCCGGCGTGCATTTCCAATCACATGCGCAACTGGAATCACGCGTTTAGCCAGCGTCTCGGTACACAGTCAGTGTCGCATCTGCCGAGATTGTTTCTAGCACAATACGCCAGACAGATGGTTTCCAGTGTCGACTGTGATTCGATAGCCGACAGACGCGTTATGTTGGGCTTGTCGTCGGCCAAACAGTGCGCCCAAAAGTCCAACCTGTTTGTGGGCAAAGATATTGTGTATAGCGTGACGCTATCTGCCGACTTTAGCACTGCGCTCTCGCACCTGTGCGCTCAGTTGCACCAGGTTCAGGCGCTGCAGGCGCTCTACGCGAAACCAGATACCGACAGTTCGTTTGAAAGTCTCGCGACATTTTTCAGTCAGCGCGGCAAGGACGAAGCATTTGATTTGCACCGCGGAATCTTGGGATACCGCTCACCGAGTCATTTGATGCTCGCCGCCAACGGCACCGACAATATCAACGGCTACGCGGCCAACGCAGCTACGGTTGCGGCACAGTGCAACGCGGCACCGACGCACATTATTATCGACCGCTCACGATCACACGCCAGAATAGTGCGTCTGCTCGATCGCAATGACCCGGCCGCCTGGAGCAAATTGAGTTTTTCGCGTGCGAGCAACAATGCTCCCGATGAGCAAAACACACGAACCCTAAAGCCGACGTATCGCTCACTGTTGCAGAGTGTCACGCATGCGCCCGACTTGCTCGCAGCGGTGACAGAACAACTGAGCCAACTGTTTACATTTCGCGTTTCGCGTCTCTTGTCGGCCATGGTGCGCAGCAGTTCCGACGCACCAGAGTACGACATTGCACTGGGAAACAGCGGTGACATTCTCCAGCGAACGCGCAGGCAGGTCGACAGTGCGATGCTGGCACAGGAGCGGCTTTGGAATGCGCGTCAGCCGTCGGCGGTCGGTGGCGGGAGCAACTCTGACGACGAACCAGACGTCAACAGCACTGTGGTCGGTGAGTTGGCCAATATCATCGAAGAGACCGTGCAACCGCCACGCCAAAGTGCAAACGGTCGCCTGCGAGAGGAGACACAACAGCAACCGTTTGACAATGTTGGGCCGCTCGAGCGCTGGAGTCGCGGGGAATCGCTCATGCACTCTGCGACAATCACTCCGCCCGCCATGCCCGATTTGACGACGCTCGATACACATTCGCTTCCGGAAAGTGTCGCAAACCGCCGCGATCGTCAACTGGCTTGCGACAGAGAAGACAATCGCAATTACGAGCGACTGCTTGCACACGACGTTGCCGCAGATTTCGTCGAACGCATGAGTGTTCTCCACCAATTTAGAGTGCTATCGCGACCCGACAACTGTACGGCAGTCGCAATCAGTAACTTGGTTGGATTTGCGTGCATTCCGCTCCACAATGTCGAGATGCTGAGCAACGCCGCGGCGCAGGTGGTCGGCTATCGGCATGCGCAGGTCGGTCTCAGTGACAAGTGCATGTTGGCGATATGCGACTCGTACAGCAACCCGCCGCAGGGTAATCGTACTTTGGTGCAGCAGTGGGTACGCAACACTGAGAATAGGCAAGCACAGAGACTGTTTCGTACCGAGCAACTGAGAAATCGATCGCGATCGCTTGGCAGTACGTCGTTCATCAGATCTGCTGCGAATAGCGTTTCTGCGGCGGACGAACGGCTCAACGTCAGGCTTGTGCCTCGGCAGATGTGGCGTCTTTTGTGCCGCGGCGTGGCCGCAAGTAGTTTTGCACAGCGCGCCGAGTGCATGCAGCAATACGCATACGCAATGCAAGCGCTTGTGTCTCGACGCAGCGCACTGCGTGTGTCCGGTCAACACGATGACGATGTGGAACATGATGGCGGCAGCACAACAATCGGACGGCACGGTGAGTCTAATGCTGACAACGCTCTTTTGTTTCGCGACGAACGCTTCGAAGCAGCCATTGGTGGCGGTGGTGACCCGACGGGGCAGAGCGAAGAGGCTTCCGACGAGTGGAC
>Ga0193964_1001057_pt1 | contig 12541 bp, 11 predicted proteins | sample FB_7_MG_FD_140323 | JGI IMG/M metagenome (GOLD analysis project Ga0193964, IMG submission 140323) | Microbial mat bacterial communities from the Broadkill River, Lewes, Delaware, United States - FB_7_MG | ecosystem: Environmental > Aquatic > Freshwater > River > Microbial mats | place: USA...
ATACGATAGCATCTTCATATTAATGGACAACAACACGAGAAAATACTGTTACGAACATATTTCAAATATAGCAGCATTACAAAACGCTAAAACTATTAGCATAAAAGAAGGAGAAGACAACAAAAACATAGAAACCATAATGTACATATGGAATCTACTCGACACACTAGGAGCAAAAAGGAACTCACTTCTAATAAACCTAGGAGGAGGAATGCTAAGCGACTTGGGCGGATTTGCAGCATCATGCTACAAACGAGGAATAGACTTTATAAATATACCAACAACACTATTAGCACAAGTAGACGCCTCAGCAGGTGGAAAAACAGGCTTTAACTTTAACTCATACAAAAATCAGATAGGAGTATTCTCATTACCAAAAGCAGTAATAATATCTCCAATATTCTTAAAAACACTAAGCAAAAAAGACTTCATATCAGGATACGGAGAAATGCTAAAACATGCATTAATTAACGAAGAAAAATACCTGGAAGACTTATTAACATTCGACACAGAAAACATTGACTATGAAAAACTAGCCACGTTAATAAGTACATCGGTAGACATAAAAAACCAATTTGTAGAACAAGACCCAGAAGAACAAAATATACGCAAAGCTCTTAACTTCGGTCATACTATTGGACATGCCATAGAATCATACGCCATAAAAAACAATCTAAACATATTCCACGGCGAAGCAGTAGCACTAGGCATGATAGCAGAACTATATCTATCAGTGAAGAAAAAAGGCTTCCCAGAAGAAAAATTCAATAGTATCTCAGAAAGAATAAAGAAAATATATCCAAGCTTCGACACAACAGACAGAAAAGAAGAGCTAGTAGAAATAATGATGCACGACAAGAAAAACACAGACTCTAAAATCAATTTCACACTACTAAAAGACGTTGGCGAATTTGAAATAGACAACTACTGCGAGAAAGACGAAATAATAGAAGCACTAAACAGTTTATAAGATGAAAATAACAAAACAAGATAAGACGATAAAAGGAGAAATAACACTGCCAGCATCAAAAAGCATATCAAACAGAGTACTAATAATACACGGAGTATCAAACAGCTTTGAACCAATAAACAATTTATCAAACTGCGACGATACAAAAAGTCTGTTTAAAGTACTATACTCTAACGACAACACCTTTAATACAGGTGATGCAGGAACAGCAATGCGATTCCTGACAGCATACCTATCAGGAATAATAGGCAAATGGGAACTAAGTGGCTCCGAAAGAATGCACCAACGCCCAATAGGCGAACTAGTAGACGCCCTAAACAGCGTAGGTGCACAAATAGAATACTTAGGCGAAGAAGGTTACCCTCCACTTAAAATACTAGGATCTAATCTAACAGGCAAACACATAAAACTAAAAGCAGGAGTAAGCTCACAATTCATATCAGCAATACTACTAATAGCACCACGATTCAAAGAAGGACTTACAATAGAACTAGAAGGTGACATCGTATCGCGCTCATATATAGAACTAACACTATCTATAATGAACGAATACGGGATTAATTCTAAGATTGTTAATAACTCTATTATTGTAGAGCCAGGTGTATACGAATGTATGCCTTACACAGTTGAATCTGACTGGTCAGCAGCATCATACATATACGAAACACTAGCACTATCAAAAGGTGGGAAAATAAAACTTAACACCCTAAAGAAGAACTCATACCAAGGCGACTCCAGACAAATAGAACTATGGGAAAAACTAGGAGTGAAGACATCATTCACTAAAAGAGGAATGTTTATAGAAAAAACTGATGTAAAAGTAAAAAGCTTAAAATATGACTTCTGTGAAATGCCAGATTTAGCACAAACATTCGCCGTAACATGCTGTGCATTAGGTGTACCATTTGTATTTACAGGAGTAGATACATTAAAAATAAAAGAGACAGACAGAATAGCTGCCCTTGATTGCGAACTTGGTAAATTTGGCTTTGTTTTAAATGAGCCAACTGAAGGTTCATTGGCATGGGATGGAGCAAAAACTGAAACAACAGAAGATATAAGTATTGATACATATAATGATCACCGCATGGCAATGGCATTCGCACCACTAGCAATGACTATGGATAATGTGATTATTAACAATCCAGAAGTTGTTAGTAAATCATACACTGAATACTGGGAAGATCTGAAGAAATTAAAATATCAAGTTGAGTAAATAAATGATAGTACAATACTGCTCTGACCTACACATTGAGTTTCCTGAAAATGAGAAATTCTTAAGATCTACACCAATAGAACCAAGAGGTGATATCCTTATTCTATCTGGTGATATTGTTCCTTTTGCTATTCTTGATAAGTATATGTGGTTTTTCGAAGATCTTTCTGCTAAGTTCAAAGAAACTTACTGGATCCCTGGAAATCACGAATATTATTATTCTGATATTTCTATACGTAATAATGTGCTTAACGAAAAGATTCTTCACAATGTCTCATTGGTTAATAATGTCTGTATAAGGCATGATAATATTAAATTCATATTTTCTACACTATGGTCAAAGATAAGTGAACAGAACCAATATCTTATACAAGATAGACTTTCTGATTTTGCTGTAATAAAGAATAAAGATAGATTGTTTAATCCTAGCGATTACAATGAGATACATAGAGAATCTATTGATTTTATTAAAAACTCACTTGACAACTCAGAAGAAGGAACGATAATAGTAGCTACTCATCATGTTCCTACTTTTTACAATTATCCTGATAAGTATAAAGGAGATATACTAAATGAAGCTTTTGTCTGTGAGCTGTATGATATTATTGAGTCGTCAGAAATTAGATATTGGATATACGGGCATAATCATTCTAATATAAATGATTTTAACATTGGTGGTACTATTCTTGTTACCAATCAATTAGGCTATATTAAAAGTAATGAGCATCATTTATATAAATCAAGTGTCATTAATCTTGGAAATATAAAACAATAAACCTATTATTGCATAATAAACCTATCGAGTTTATCGTGCAAATTTAAGTTTATCTACACAATTATGGAAGATCTAAAGAAATACATACACGAAATATTAGGTGAGACTATATATATAGAAAAACTTACCAGAAATAAATTGAGAAACATCCCAATTTATATACATCTCTCTTATAATATATACAGAGCAACTATACTAAATAATGATATTCTTTTGATTGAGAATAAAGATGTTGAGGATTTTAAAATATTACAAACAGATAAACATATTAGAGTTTTAAAAGATGCTTTCAATATTCCTGTTGTTCTTGTCCTTTCTGAATTGGCTTCGTATAATCGTTTACGATTAATAGAGAAAAGAATCAATTTTATAGTGGCAGGCAAACAACTTTATATTCCTGCTTTACTTATGGATTTTAGAGAATCTTTTATCCCGAAGAAAAAACATAACAAGGAAACTCTCACTCCTTCAGCTCAAATGGTTGTTTTGTATCATATGCTTAATAGAGATGTGTGTATGAATTTAGAGAATCTTTCTTTTAGAGAGATTGCTAAAAGAATAGGATATACTCCTATGGCAATTTCTAAAGCAGTAGATAATCTTAAACAACTTGGATTGATTGAAGTTGAGGGCTTTAAAGAGAAGAGAATTAGTTTTATATATGAGAGAAGAGATTTATGGATAAATATTATAGAGAATAATTTTTATTGTAATCCTGTTCTTAAAAGAGTTTATGTTGATAAAATTCCAAACCACATAAGGCTTTTAAGAAGTAATGAGTCAGCTCTATCTGAATACTCTGATATGAATCCATCTCGACAAATGTTTTTTGCGATAGAGAAGAATGCATACTATGCTTTACAAAAAAGCAAAGGACTTGTAAATGAGAATAAATATTACGGAGAATACTGTCTTGAGGTATGGAAATACAACCCTCAAACACTTGTTGATATATTTGATGAGGATAGGGACGTTGTTGATCCACTTTCTTTATTTTGTACACTTATGCATGATAAAGATGAACGTATTCAGATGGCATTAGAACAAATAGAAGATAAATACGCATGGTAATAGGATTAGATATCTTTAAAGAATTCTTTAAAGAGTATACAGATAATTATATAATAATAGGTGGTACAGCATGCGATATTCATATCGAAGAGGCTGGTTTTAGACCTAGAGCTACTAAAGATTTTGATATAATATTAGTAGTAGAAGCCTTAAGTAAAGAATTTGTTATTCAATTTTGGAAATTCATAAAAGAAGGAAATTACAAACAAAAAGAAAAAGGAGAAGGAAACCGAAATTATTATCGATTCATGACCCCTGAGAATGATAAATTTCCTTTTCAAATTGAACTGTTTGCTAAGAATCCTGACTTATTAGATCTGGATGAAGGAACTCATCTTACACCTATCCCGACCGATGCGGAGCTATCTAGTCTTTCTGCCATTTTAATGGACGAGACTTATTATAGATTCACTCTCGAGAATAGTAATGTGCAGGATGATGTACATATTGCAAGTACTATTGCTCTTATTTGCCTTAAAGCTCAAGCCTTATTAGATTATACAGAGAGAGCTACTAAAGGAGAACATAATTGTTCCAGACAGATTAATAAGCATAAAGCTGATATGTTAAGACTTACACTTTTACTTAATCTTGATGAGAAGGTAGAGATACCAGAATCTATAAGTAAAAATCTAAAAGATTGTCTAGAAATAATGACTAAGATACCTCCAAGTAAAGATATTTTTAAGAATATGGGAATACCTGCGCAGCCTGCTGATGTGATTGAGGTTTTTAAAAGTTTCTTTAATTTATAATTATTTGATATTCAAGACATCATCAATATTTATCTTTTCTTCTTAAAGAAATCCTTAACTATCTGAGAACATTCTTCCTCCATTATGCCATTTTCTACTATGGTCTTTGGGTGAAGAATATTTTCCTTTACTCTTGTGTATCCTCTATTGTCATCAGACGCACCATAAACAATTCTGGAAATCTGTGACCAAGCTAAAGCCCCTGCACACATAAGACAAGGCTCAAGCGTAACATACAAGGTACAATCTTTCAAATACTTACCACCAAGATACTCCGCAGCAGCCGTAATAGCCTGCATCTCAGCATGAGCAGTAACATCATTCAAACGCTCAGTCAGATTATGAGCCTTGGCAATAATCTTGTCACTACACACAACAACTGCACCAACAGGAATTTCCCCATCATCTAATGCCTCAACAGCCTGTTGATAGGCTCTCTGCATGAAATATTTATCTTTAATCGCGTCCATAAGTAACTGTTTACTTATGCAAAAATACGTATATAAATGACAATCTCATATAGATAAGTATTGATATATAATTTTAAATAACACTATCCTAGATTAACTCATTATTACTTAAAAGAGGCAATTTTACAATATCTATATTATTCGCTATCTTTATACTGTATTTAAACAGCAATCTTAAGAAGATACTTTACAAGTAAATTACTATCTCAGAACTATGAAAAATAGACTATTGAAAATAATTAAAATAGGCAAAAAGGAATATATGGAAAATCTTCTTAATAAAGGAGAATTGTATTTAAACACAGCAAAATATTATAGAAAACACGAAAACGAACAAATTGGAGATTCACATGAAAATGATTTCCTAATAAGACATGGTAAAATTTCTATCAAAATTAATGACGAATATATTTATCTTTACAATAAACACAGACCTATTGCATTTAGTAATCCCAACGATAACAAAAATTTATACTGCACATATGGAGTATTTACTGGAAACTTTGTAAAAAAAGAGCACTATATGCTACATGAAATTCCTAACTACCTAATTAAAGAATTTGGTGGTACTATAGTATGTATAATAAATCCTATCGAATTCTTTAAGAGAATAGAAGTTGCAGTAAAGGAAAAAGGGCTAGAAACCCAAATAGGTCATGTTGAATATTATAATGAAGATACATATGATGGAGACCTAACTATATTTAACAAGCGTAAACAATTTTCTCATCAAAACGAGGTTAGAATTGCTATTAATAATGAGAATGATGCTCCAATAAAATTAAATATTGGCTCCATTAATGATATTGCCTTAATTCTAGACAATAAAATGCTTAAACATGAATTTGAAAATGGAGAAAAATACATTATCAACCCAATATATAACAAGTAACACATCATAACTACAAATATAAAATGGGAGAAACAGAGAAAACGATTATTGATAATAAAGAAGAACTAATTGAAAACATAAATATTAATGATGATACTATATCTATATCAAATATAAATTACATAAACAAAACACCTATAAATGGATTTAGTGGGATTATAATAGATCGTATAAAAACACCGCCAGAAATAAGTTCATTATCTGATTATAAAATAAAGATTCATAATACTGATTTCAATTGTTATATACATTTTGGATCACATAAGTATATGGAAATCTTTAATCTTTACGATGTCACTTTCAAGAACGAAGTAACATTTGAAGGTGCTACATTTTATAAGAAAACAAGTTTCATTCGTATAACGTTTGAGAAATGTGCAAGATTTAATAACGGTACTTTCAAGAAAGAAGTAAATTTTCATGGCACCCATTTTGGTACCAATGATTCAATTTCTAAAAACGAATTTAAAAATTGCACATTTGAAAGGCAGGCTAACTTTAGCGGAGCTACATTTTCAAAATCTACCATTTTCAAAAATTGTATATTTAAGGATAAATGTGATTTGAGAAGTGCTATATTCAATAAGGATGTTAAATTTGAGAATTGCACATTTGAAGGAGATACTAATTTTACTAGAGCCACATTAAATAAACATATCAAATTTATTAATTGTAAATTTAAAGATACAGTAAAATATATTGGCATTCAGACATCAAATGAAACTGAACTAGATTTCACCAACTCCACTGTTTATAATCTATTTATTCTTGGAACTGAAGATAACAATCATATAGAATTATCAAACAATATAAATTTTGATGGCTTTAAAACACATACTAATAGCATTGTAAGAATAAGAGGAATTAATAATGTTAATGGAAATAAAGGTTATCTCAATTTTAAAGATTCCTTTATTCAAGGATTGATAGATTTCCAAAATATATACATCTCTGAAATAAATTTAAATGGAGCTGTTGTTGCAGGAAGAATCGTAGAAATTGAACTCAATGTTCAAAAGGCTTCAAATAGATACACTTATAGACTTCTTAAAAATGAAAGTCTCAAGGAGAATAATACAATTAAAGCATTAGAATATAAGAGTCATGAAATGAATTCATATATGAAAGAATTAGGTATTAATAATAAAATATACTCAATTATTTCTTTGGCTCCTATTGTAATAGTAAAGTTATTAAGTTATCATATTTATGCCTTAATTATTTTAGCTATTTTCATTATACTTATATTCTATATATTCGGTGACGAAATTTCTTTATTCTTGAATAAAGTCTCCAATAATCATGGAACTAACTTGATAAGAGGAATAGTATTTTCCTTAAGTATCGCTACAATATTTACACTTTTACTATTTGATGTAAGTGACTCTTTAACATTGGATTTTTCTAGAAAAGGTTTTGATTTTGCTCTAAAAACATATGTCACATTCCTTAATATCACTAATTGGAAAGACCTCCCATTCGATGATTCAGGAATTTGCTCTTCACTTATATTTGTAGGAAGGATATTATTAGGTTTTGGATATTATCAAACTGCACAGGCTTTTAGAAAGTTTGGTAAGAAATAGTTACTCCCATTCGCAAACGTTACACCCTTGAATTTCAAAATTTTATTATACAACATCATTGAAGAATTGAAAATTTAGGTAAATTTGTTTCATTCATAAGAAATTAATTAATTTTATAGATATGCAGAATATAGAGAACTACAATTTCGAAGGAAAGAAAGCGTTAATTAGAGTTGATTTTAATGTACCATTAGATGAAAATTTAAACATCACTGATGATACTAGAATGAAAGCTGCAATACCTACAATAAACAAAGTATTAGAAGGTAAAGGTGCTGTTATTCTTATGTCTCACCTAGGTCGTCCAAAGGGTGCTGAAGATAAATTCTCTCTAAAAAGTATAGTTGCTCATCTTGCAGAATTAACAGGTAGAGAAGTAAAGTTTGCCGATGATTGTATTGGTGAATCTGCAAAAGAACTTGCTGCAAACCTAAAAGAAGGCGAAATCCTTTTATTAGAAAATCTACGTTTCTATTCTGAAGAGAAAAAAGGTGACGAGGCATTTGCTGAGAAACTTGCTTCTCTTGCTGATTTATGGATTAATGATGCTTTTGGTACAGCTCACAGAGCTCACGCATCAACTGCGGTTATTGCTAAATTCTTCCCTAACGATAAAATGTTTGGATACGTTATTAATGGTGAATTAACATCTGTTGATAAAGTTATTAATGACTCACAAAAGCCAGTAACAGCTATCATGGGTGGGGCTAAAGTTTCATCTAAGATTGATATTATTGAAAACCTGATGGATAAGGTAGACAATATTATTATTGGTGGAGGAATGACTTTCACATTCGTTAAAGCAATGGGTGGTAAGATTGGTTCTTCACTTGTAGAAGATGATAAACTAGTTGTTGCTCGTGAGATGCTTAAGAAAGCTGAAGAAAAAGGAGTTAAACTTATTCTATCTACTGATGCACTTGTTGCAGATAATTTCAGTAATGACGCAAACACTAAAGAGTGTGCTGTTCATGAAATTCCAGAAGGATGGATGGGACTAGATGCCGGTAAAGATTCTATTGCTAACTTCTGTAAAGTTATCGAAGAGTCTAAAACTATTCTTTGGAATGGTCCTGTAGGTGTTTTCGAAATGTCTTCTTTCGAGAAGGGTACTAAAGAAGTTGCTGAGGCTATCGTTAGAGCTACTGAAAAAGGTGCTTTCTCACTTATTGGTGGTGGAGACTCTGTTGCTGCAGCTAATAAGTATAATGTTGCTGATAAAGTAAGCTACGTTTCTACAGGTGGTGGTGCTTTACTTGAATATATTGAAGGTAAAGAACTTCCAGGTATTGAAGCAGTAAGAAAATAATATTTAACTTATTATTATATACTTTGAGTCGCTCAGAAATGAGCGACTTTTTTTGTTTAATTTTCCTATCTTTACATCAGAATAATAAACAGCTATGGAAGACTTCGACGTAAGAGATATAAAAGTGAACGAAAAGGATAAGGATGTTGAAAGAGCCTTACGACCTTTAACGTTTGACGATTTTAGTGGACAGAAGAAAATTGTGGAGAATTTAGAAATTTTTGTACAAGCTGCAAAGATGCGTGGAGAAGCGCTCGATCATACTCTTTTACACGGACCTCCAGGACTTGGAAAGACAACACTTTCAAACATTATTGCTAATGAATTAAATGTAGGTTTTAAAGTTACATCTGGTCCTGTTCTTGAAAAACCAGGTGATTTGGCAGGATTATTAACAAATCTTGAAGAGAACGATGTTTTATTTATTGATGAAATTCATCGCCTTTCTCCCGTAGTTGAGGAATATTTATACTCAGCAATGGAAGACTACAAGATTGATATCATGATAGATAAAGGTCCTGCAGCTCGTTCGGTACAAATAGAATTAAATCCTTTTACACTTGTAGGGGCAACTACCAGAAGTGGATTATTAACAAGTCCGTTAAGAGCAAGATTTGGAATTAACTGTCATTTAGAATATTACGATTCAAGCATAATATCAAATATAATTCGTCGTTCAGCATCTATTCTAAATGTAAATATAACCAGTCAGGCAGCCAAAGAAATAGCAACTCGTAGTAGAGGAACACCAAGAATAGCGAACTCACTACTTCGTAGAGTGCGTGATTTTGCTATGGTTAAAGGAAATGGTTCTGTTGAACATGATATCGCATTATACTCGCTTGAAGCGCTTAATATTGACCGTTACGGATTAGATGAAATGGATAATAAAATTCTTAATACTATTATCGATAAATTCAAGGGAGGACCAGTTGGAATAACTACAATTGCAACAGCGGTTGGTGAAGACGCTGGAACTATTGAAGAGGTTTACGAGCCATTCCTAATAAAAGAAGGATTCATTAAGCGTACACCAAGAGGTAGAGAAGTGACTGATTTAGCTTATACACATTTAGGTAAATCACAAACAAATTCAAACAATCAACAAACATTATTTTAAAATGGTAGATAAAGTTTTTAAACATCTATATAGTCTTGCAACCATCCTCTTTGTTGTAGGTGGTCTATTATTATATCAAGGAAACGAATCAGGAGCCATAGCTATTTGTGTGGGTCTACTTATTAACGTAGCATACCGTATTCAAGGATTAAAGAAAGATAACCTTAAGAAACTTGTATTTCTAGAGCTACTTAAATTAATTTCTGCAGTATTTTTAGCAGTGTCAGTTATATTATTCTTCTTCGATGTTGACGCACTTCAGTATATCATTGTAGCAATAGTCTTTGACGTAATTTTAAACATTAACATTTTCCCATCTAAGAAATAGTTAATAAACCTTAATATATCTTACTTGTAAACAAGTAATTATCTATATTTGTATACATGAGCAAGAGAAGTATTAGAATATTAGCAACCATTATGGCCATAGCACTTGCAGGGCTAATTGGTATACAAACTCAATATTTTATTTCTGCTCGTGATGTTAAGAAAGAACAATTTAATCACTCGGTGAATAGAGCACTGAGTGCAATTGTTGATTACTTAGAAGAAAAAGAAAACATCTCTGACATTCAAAAATCACTAGGTCTTGATATTGACAAAAGTCAGCTTGAAAAGATTAAACAACAAACAGGAAAAGATTATATAGACATTGATCAGAAAGTACGTTTCTATATAGACAAAAATGAAACACAAAAGCCCACTGTTAGTACATATTTTAACATCTTTGAAAAAGACTCTCTAGTCTACAGTGTCAATGACAGTCAGTTTAAACACAAAAAAAGTTCTGATTTATCAAGTACAGCACATAGACTACAACAAGAATTACGACAAAAAGTACTTAGCAAAAATTATACTCTACGCCAGATGGCCAGTCGTATTACGTTCTCCAGAAGAAATCTTAAGGATAAGATTAAAGGAATAAATATACCTGTTCTTATTGCAGAAAAGCTAGAAGACAATGGGATAAAAAACCAATTTGAATTTGCTATAAAAGAAGATAACAAATTCATTCAGCTCTCTAATCACTACCTAAATCAAAAGACAAATTTAAGATTTAAAAAAAGATTATATCCAAGAGATGTAATGCAAAACAACAGCAGTTTACACATTATATTCCCTAAGAAATATAGTTTCTTTACAGATTCATTATTTCTACTAATACCATCACTACTTGTTTCAATATTATTACTACTTACATGTGCTGTTACTATATATGTAATATTCAAACAAAAACGACTATCAACAATAAAGAATGACTTTATTAACAACATGACTCATGAGTTAAAAACGCCAATCTCAACCATTTCTCTGGCATCTGAAATGCTTAAAGATGGTTCGGTATCTAACTCAGAAAACATGATTAATCATATTTCAAAAATAATAACAGACGAAAGTACCAGACTTACAAACCAGATAGAAAAAGTACTACAAATGGCTGTCTTTAGTGAAGCTCGTCTTAAATTGAAATTAAAGAACATTAACATCCACCAATTATTAAACGAACTACTTGTACGTTCTAAATTAAAAATAGAAGATAGAGGTGGTTCTCTTGAGGTTAATCTAAATGCATATGACGATTTGATATATGCAGATGAAGTACACGTAACTAATATAATAACCAATCTTATAGACAACGCCATAAAATACTGTAATTCAGAACCACTTATATCAATTACAACTGAAAACAAAAACAGAAATATACATATCCAGATAAAAGACAATGGAATTGGGATAGCAAAAAAAGATCACAAATTAATATTTGAAAGATTCTATAGAGTATCTACTGGTAATGTTCACGACGTTAAAGGTTTTGGTTTAGGCTTATCGTATGTTAAGAAAATTATTGAAGCACATGAAGGTTCTATATTTATAGAAAGTTCCCTAGGAAAAGGAAGTATATTTACTATTGTATTTCCTCTAAGTGAGATACATAACTAAAATATAACTATTGTCAGGTATAATATTTCTTTGTACATTTGGTAATATTCATGTTCACACATTTAAAAATAAAAATGGAAAATAATATTAAAGTTTTATTGGCTGAAGACGATAAAAATCTTGGTTTACTTCTCAAAGAATATCTTAGTGCTAAAAATTTCGATGTTACACTTTGTGAAGATGGTGAAGTTGCTATTGATACATACAACAAATCAAATTTTGACTTTTGTATACTCGATGTGATGATGCCTAAAAAAGATGGATTCTCTGTTGCAAAAGAAATACGTTTAAGCAACTCCAATATTCCTATAATATTTCTTACTGCAAAATCGCTTAAAGAAGATGTTCTTGAAGGATTCAAAATAGGTGGAGATGATTATATGACAAAGCCTTTTAGTATGGAAGAACTACTTATGCGTATTGAGGCTATCATGCG
>Ga0193964_1001059_pt1 | contig 12526 bp, 14 predicted proteins | sample FB_7_MG_FD_140323 | JGI IMG/M metagenome (GOLD analysis project Ga0193964, IMG submission 140323) | Microbial mat bacterial communities from the Broadkill River, Lewes, Delaware, United States - FB_7_MG | ecosystem: Environmental > Aquatic > Freshwater > River > Microbial mats | place: USA...
CTGGCCAGAAAAGCCTCTCAACGCATCTCATCTAAACAGATCAACACAGCACTTCAGCAATGCGCCGAAGTCGATAAAATAGTCAAAGGCATGGCCATAGGCGATGCCTGGCTCCTTCTTACTTCGATCTCATTAACGCTTTCAGGTCAATCTCTCGATAACCTACTCGCCCGCCCTTAAGCACGCGATAAAGGCGCAACAGAAGTTACTAGCCGAGCACCGCTTCCTTCGCTATGATGCTTGTATATCAATAAGATAGTGAGCCTATGTTTTTTTCCAGAGCGTTTATTACACTACTATTCAGCTTAATGCTGCTCGGTTGCAATGATGAAAAAACGCCTGCAGAGCTTAGTTCTGGGGAAGAGCTTTATAATTACTACTGTAAGGACTGCCATGCGACAAAAGGTCCAGGCCCTTATATGGAGAATTATTCAAGGGACAAAGCGATGAAACCATACAAAGTTATTCTGATGATTAAGTATGGCTATAATCAAGAAAAACATAGTATGCCGACCTTTGATCAGCTTTCCGAACAACAGGCTGACGCGATTGCACGTTACGTGGTGGGGTTACAGGTAACTCAGTTGTTAAACAAGTAACAAAAACTATTTAGAAAACCTCGTCACTCTTGCTTCATATACGGCTTATAATAGAGCTGTATCTGCTCCAAATCTTTCTCATAGTCACCGCTAGTCTCAAAAGATGCTAAGACACCACCCTGCTTGCCTTTATAATCGATAAAACCAAGCAAAATAGGCACCCCGGCACCATTTGCTATATGGTAAAAACCTGATTTCCACTGCTCCACTTTAGCTCGGGTCCCCTCCGGGGCCATCATAATACGAAGTTCATCATACTGCGCAAATGTAGCCACCGTTGCATCCACCATATTGGTAGACTGCGAACGATCTACCGGAATCCCGCCCATCCAACGCATAATACTGGCAAAGGGAAATTTAAAAATGCTGTCCTTGCCAATCCAATGCAGGCGAGTATCCAAAGCAAACGCAATCATTAAGCTAAACGGCATATCCCAATTGCTTGTATGGGGTGCTGCAATCAAAACACACTTTTTGAGATCCTTTGGCACGTCACCCTCTACTTTCCAGCCCAATAACTTCAGCGTAAATACTGACAGAAATCGTAAAAGGGGATGGATAACCGGGGTGGAAAACATTGTTTTATAAAGCATAAAAAATCACCAAGCTAGACAGGCACACCATTATTCAAAACTCCAATACCTAAGACAGTATGGAATATTGAACGGTTATACATCAACTATCTGCAATTGGGTAATTTAAAGTCGAGTAGGAGGAGAAAGGTGCGAACCTCGGCGAGATTCGCAACCAAGACTAAACAAGGCTATGAACAACCTCAGTCGCTAATTTAATATTGTCATGCAGGGGACAGCGATCGCAAACTTCATCTAAAAAGACCTGCTTCTGTTCATCAGTCAGGTCTGCATCGATCTGCGCTTCAACCCGAAGCTGCTGAAAGCCTACTCGATCATCAGTGGGCTTACCCATTAACCCCATAGGGTTCAAATCGGCATCTACCTTCACTTCCATGCTCTTTAGATCTATCTTCTGTTGAGCTGCTGCAATACGGGCAATGCTGCCGATACAACCCGCTAAAGAGAAAAGGAAAAATTCGAGCGGTGTCGGCCCCTCATTAGTGCCGCCACTCGCTTGCGGCTGATCAATGACTACCTGATGACCACGAATGTCTGCATTTATTGCCCATCCCTGCCCCATATTGGCAGTGACCGAAATCGTTTTTGAACTCATCTATTCTCTCCAGAATAAGACACACATAAATTAGTTTCGCCTAATTTATTGCTTTATGATTCAAATAACAACATTGAGCACAATAAAAAGGCCGCTCAAAAGCAGCCTAGTGCAACAAAACAGAATTTAGCTGACTTTTTCGCCTTTCGCTTGTAAATCCGCATGATAAGAGGAACGTACTAACGGCCCACAAGCAGCATGTGTAAAGCCTAACTCTTTGGCGATACGACCAAACTCATCGAACTCTTCAGGTGTTACAAAACGCTCAACCTTAAGGTGATTACCACTTGGCTGGAGATACTGGCCGATCGTTAACATATCAACATCATGGGCACGGAGATCTTTCATTACCTGAATAATCTCTTCATTGGTTTCACCTATACCTACCATCAATCCAGACTTAGTACGTACATTAGGGTTCTTTGCTTTGTACTTTTTCAACAAGCGTAACGACCACTCGTAGTCAGAACCTGGACGCACCGCTTTATACAAACGCGGCACAGTCTCCATGTTGTGGTTCAATACATCTGGCGGTGTATCCGTCAGAATATCAATAGCGATATCCATGCGACCACGGAAATCAGGAACCAAAATTTCCATCTCTATGGTTGGAATCTGTTTGCGCGTTTCACGTACACAATCAGCAAAATGCTGCGCGCCGCCATCGCGAAGGTCATCTCTGTCAACCGACGTTACAACAACATAACGTAGACCCATATCGGCAATAGCCACGGCCATTTCATAAGGCTCATTTTTATCTAAAGCATTTGGGCGACCATGCGCAACATCACAAAACGGGCAACGACGAGTACAAATATCACCCATGATCATGAACGTTGCCGTACCATGACTAAAGCACTCGCCCAAGTTAGGACAGCTCGCCTCTTCACAAACAGAAGAAAGTTTATGTTTTCTCAGTTTATCTTTAATTCGTTTAACTTCTGAATTTGAGCCCATACGTACACGGAGCCAATCAGGCTTACGAGGCATATCGCTTTTCTCAGTAGGGATCACCTTAACTGGAATACGATCAACCTTGTCAGCACCACGTAATTTGACACCCTGCTCTACACGTTTTTTTACCGTAGTTGTTTTTTCTTCAGACATTGAGATTTAATCCAGTGTGGTTTGCCGAGTAACATCGATATACCCAAGCTTGCTAATCAAATTGTCGAGTAAACACTGTGTAGCTTCAACCTGATCAAGGCCGTCTACAAGCGTTCCTAACTGCGTCATTGCCATGCCAGCATATCCGCATGGGTTTATTCTTAAAAAAGGCTCCAGGTCCATGGAGAGGTTTAAGGCTAGACCGTGGAAGGAGCATCCACGTCTGACTCTCAAACCTAGTGAAGCAATCTTGCTATCATTTACATACACACCTGGCGCATCAGGTTTTGCATACGCATCAATCTGAAAATCAGACAATGTATCGATAATAGCGTTTTCCATAAGGGTGACGAGCTCTCGTACCCCCATTTTCTTACGCTTCAAATTTATCAACAAATAGATAATGGCTTGGCCTGGACCATGATAGGTCACTTGTCCACCACGATCGACTTGGACAACAGGAATATCACCTGTTCCCAAAATATGCTCTTCCTTTCCTGCTTGTCCTTGAGTAAAGACAGGCTCATGCTGAAGTGACCAAATCTCATCAACAGCGGTGTCATCACGCTCATTAGTAAACTGCTGCATTCGTTGCCATGTAGGCTCGTATGGCTGCAAGCCTAAATCGCGCACGATCAATTGATCAGTAATCATCAAATCACCATTTTCACACGGTCCGATGCGATCAATGCCTCATGCAGTGCTGAGAGCTGCTCAACGCCTTGCGCTGTTATAGTAAACCGTACTGATTGGAACGTACCATTGCGGCTATCTTGTACTGAAACAGTGGCCAAATCTAAATCCGGCACATGAATCTGAACAATTTCAATGACAAACCCACGAAAGCTTTCATCATTACGACCTACCACTTTGATCGGGTAGTTAGGGCAAGGAAATTCAATTTTGGGTGCTTCAGGTTGTTTATCTGTCATTTTTCCATACCATTGATTACTGACCCGTCATTAACTTATGTTGAAAGTCAGTAAATAACTCAAACATTTTTCGCCACACGATGCCTTTTTGACCATCGCCTATTAGCTGTCCATCTACCTCAATAACAGGGACGATTCCTCGTGTCGAGCTAGAAACCCAAACCTCGTCCGCTGCCAGCAAACGCTCATAATCAATATCAATCTCTTGAAATTGAACGCCGTGTTTATCCGCTAATTCAAGAATCAGCTCCCGAGTAATGCCACCGAGAATTTCCGAACTCCGCTTTGGGGTATACAACACGCCACGCTTAACAAGGAAAAGATTACAAGCGGAGCCCTCTGTAAGCTTTTCGTCTCTTGAAAAGAGCGCTTCTTGGACCCCTTCATCTTTTGCTTGCTGTAAAACCAATATATTTGGCAACAGGCAGGTAGATTTGATATCACAGCGATGCCAACGAAGATCTTCTGTCACTATCGCTTTCAAAGGGAGCACTTCATCGGCCCCTTCTTGCCATATATCTTTTATCTGGGAGCAACAAGCGAATACCGTTGGTTGTAACGAGTCATCATAAACATGACTGCGTTTCCCGGCGCTTCCTCTTGTAACTTGCAGATAGACCGAGAGATTACCACCGCCATTTTTATCGACAAGCGTTTGTAAAATCGCTTCCCAGTTTTGCTCATTCTTTATACGAACGGCACGGAGACTATGATTCAAGCGATCGATATGCTCCTGCATTCTAAAACCTACCCCTTGATAAAAAGGGATAACTTCATAAACACTATCGCCGAACAAAAAGCCTCGGTCAAAAACAGAGACTTTCGCTTCCTGCTCGGGTAGGAATTCACCATTAAGATAAACTGTATTCATATCACCTAAACGCAAATACCCGCATCTACAAAGTACATGCGGGCATCCATGCAATAATTAAAGAGATACTCTCTATTACTTAACCAATCAGGCTTGTGAAAAACAGTAAAATCGCATGCCAAATACGTTTCAACAAGCCAGCCTCTGGGATCGCTTCCATCGCAACCAGCGGAACCTCTGTCACAAGCTCACCATCTAGCGTGACTCGCACTTTACCTAACTCCTCACCTTTAGCGATAGGCGCAGTAATCACACGGTTAACATCCATTGTAGCTTGTAATTTGTCAGCCTGACCTCTTGGAATAGTCACCGACAGTGATTCAGTAACTCCCATACGCAATTGATCACGCGTACCTGACCACACTTTAGCTGTATTTAGTACGACATCATTCTCATATAATTTATGCGTGCGGTAGTAACGAAAAGCATAAGACAAGAGCTTTTGGCTTTCACGCGCTCGCGCTTCCTCATCTTTAGTACCTAGCACGACAGAGATAAGGCGCATACCATCACGTTTCGCAGAAGCGACCAAACAATAACCTGCCGCATCGGTATAACCGGTCTTTAAACCATCAACGGTTTTGTCACGCCATAACAATTTATTACGATTAGGTTGGCGAATTTTGTTGTAGGTAAAGTACTTTTCAGAATACATGCCATAATGCTCTGGAAAGTCCTGAATAATCGCTTTAGCCAGCGTCGCTAAATCAAACGCAGATGAAATATGCCCTTCATTTGGCAAGCCCGTCGCGTTCATGAAATTTGTGTTTTTCATGCCAAGTAGGCTGGCGTGCTGGTTCATTAAATCGGCAAAAGCAGGCTCGCTACCAGCAATATGCTCAGCCGCAGCGACCGAAGCATCATTACCCGACTGGATCACGATCCCTTTCATCAAATCGCCTAAGCGCACCTGAGTACCTTCACGAATAAACATGCGCGACCCTTGAGTACGCCATGCCTTTTCACTAACAAGCACTAGGTCATCTTCGCTTACATTACCTTTAGTCAGCTCATACTCGAGAATGTAAGCGGTCATCATTTTAGTCAAACTGGCAGGAGCAAAGCGTTCATTCTCATTTTTCCCGGCAATAATTTTCCCCGTATCTGCATCAATCACCAGATAGGCTGTTGCCGCAATCTGCGGTTCTGCGGGGATCAAACGTGTCACCGCTCCCGCATTAAGTGCAGAAAAAACAAAAAACAGTACGCAGAATAACTTTGAAACCTTATTAAACATTGTCATCCAGAATAGTTAAAGAAATTGATACCTGGCCCCTTTTGTTTGGGCAGCCAAAGTAAGTATCTATTTCGTTGTTACTTTAAGTCCACTTTACGCCGCAAATAACTCTACTTAAGCAATCAAGGGAAGTCCACCAAGCGAGGGTTAGGGTAGCCCATTTGTTCAACTTGCTGCGTTAAATCAGGTAGTGACGTAGTCGCCGTTAACGGACCAATTTGGACTCTATATAAACGATCCCCTGCGCTATTTGTCACCGGACGAATAAGCACAGCGAGTGTTCCTAATAATGGCCTTAGTTGACTCTCTACAAACTCAGCGGACGACCGACTAGAGTACGCCCCTACTTGCAAATAGCGCCCAGCAATAGAATCACTCTTAACCGCTGCTTGAGGTGTAGAGATAACAGCTGCTGAATTTTGCCACGCACGTGGATCGATCGCTTCCAACCGAACATTGGCCGTTCCTTTGCTCAACATATCCAATTTAGAAGCGGCCGCATATGAAAGATCAATCAAACGATTGCCATGAAACGGGCCTCGATCATTAACACGAACGATCACTTGCCGATTATTAGCCAGGTTAGTCACCCGGAGATAGGTAGGTATAGGTAAGGATTTATGTGCGGCCGACATTTTATACATATCATAGACTTCGCCATTAGACGTTTTATGCCCATGAAACTTGCTGCCGTACCAAGATGCAGTCCCCGTTGCAGCGTAACCTTGTGCATTAGGCATAATATAATACTGTTTACCAAAAACAGTATAAGGGCTTTTATTCCCCCCACGGCTTTTAGGCTCAACAATAGGTACGGCATCTTCCACATTCGATACATCTGCTGGGCGATCGGGCGCTTTATCATTCTTCATCGAATAACGCCCGCTATTAGTACTAGTAGAAGAACAACCTGCCAGTAGCCCCAGCATCATAAAGGTGATTAATAACCTATACATGTTTAACTCTTTTTAGTGGATGTCTTTGCAACTTGCATTTTACGCTTCTCATAAGCCATTTTAATCTGCTCACTCAAACGATATACCGCCATCGCATATAACTTACTATGGTTATAGCGAGTAATGACATAGAAATTATGCAGACCCAGCCAGTATTGATCATCCTTACCCATTTTCAAGCGCATTAAAATAGCTTTTCCTTCGGGTGAAAGATCTAACTGCGGATTGACCCCGCGTTGCTGCCAATCAGAAATCGTCTGACTCGGTATTAAACCTTTACGCCCCTTGCTAAACCAAGACTCGTCGGCGGCTTGCGCAAAAGAAACGGCACTAATCACCGGCTCACCTGGTTTCCATTTGTGCTCAGCAAAATAGTTTGCAACGCTACCAATGGCATCCTTCTTATTTTTCCAAATATCGCGTTTGCCATCATTATCAAAATCGACTGCAAAATTACGGTAGCTCGACGGTATAAATTGCCCATATCCCATCGCACCGGCATAAGACCCCTTCAAGGAGGTAATATCGACGTTTTCTTCCTTCACCAGATGTAGATATTCTTCTAGCTGGCCTAGAAAGAATTCACTACGGCGAGGGTAATCAAAGCCTAATGTCGCTAGCGCATCCAAGACTCGATAGCTACCTGTAATGCGGCCATAACGTGTCTCTACGCCAATAATCGATACTATAATTTCTGCTGGAACGCCGTAGGTTTTTTCAGCTAATGCCAGCGCTTCTTGGTTCTCCTGCCAAAATATAACACCTTGGCTAATACGTTTTGGTTCTATAAAAATCTTACGATATTCCCCCCACGTTAAACTTTTCTCAGCGGGACGAGATATCGCTTTTAAAATCGACTGCTGGCGCTTAGCTTCCGCTAACGTCTCACGGAGGTAGCTCTCGCTGAAACCCGCGTTTTTCATCTCTTCAATGAACAACTGTGCTCTGGGGTAATCTACATATGAACCCGTACCTATTACTTCTTTAGACGCCACAGCTTCATTTTTTTCAGCTTTTTTCTCAACAGTGGCCTCTGCGGCCTTCTTCTGCTCTTCAGGCTGTTTTTCAGCAATAGCAGTGCAACCGGTTAACATTAACCCTGCGGTTAACACTGCAGCAAATACAGATCTCTGTTTCATCCTTGAAAACTCCTTAAACAATAAATAGTTATACACATATTCAGATGACTCAATTAATTAACTAAAACAACCTAACACATAATAATGGTTACTAATTTGCCACAACTTCCATTTCTATTTTAACAACATAGTCCTATAGCTATGCACAGACATAATCATGCCAAATCCAGCCATAAGCGTAACAATAGATGTCCCACCATAACTCACCAGTGGTAACGGCACCCCAACAACAGGCAACAAACCACTCACCATACCTATATTTACAAAAACATACACAAAGAAAGTTAAAATCAAACTACCGGCAAGTAAGCGCCCAAAACTATCTGGTGCTCGCGCGGCGATCACTAGCCCCCTCGCGATAATCAACAGATACAGTGTCAATAGCACCAACACGCCTATAAATCCAAGTTCCTCGGCCACCACTGCAATAATAAAGTCAGTATGGGATTCTGGTAGAAAGTCTAACTGTGACTGAGTACCGCTTAACCAACCCTTACCGTCAATACCACCTGACCCGATGGCGGTTTTGGATTGAATAATATTCCAGCCCGAACCAAGGGGGTCACTCTCAGGGTCCAAAAAGGTCAGTACCCTTTGTTTTTGATAATCTTTCATGACAGCCCACAACCCTGGAAGGGCTGCGGCGGCTAAGCCAAGCGCGGTAAAGATATAGCGCCATAGAATCCCTGATAACAGCAGTACAAATATCCCTGAAGCCGCAATAAGCAAAGAGGTACCGAGATCTGGCTGCTTCATAATCAACACCGTTGGCATGCCGATCAACACTAAACTAATCACTATATGTTTAAAGCGAGGAGGTAAAGGACGATGCGCTAAGTAAAATGCAACCGTCAAAGGCAGTACCAGCTTCATAATTTCGGATGGCTGAAAACGAAACCCAGGAAGTGCAATCCAGCGCTGAGCACCTTTTGCCCCGACGCCAAATAAAATCACACACACCAGCAAACCGATACCTAGCACATATAACCAAGGGGCCCAACGCCCCAATATACGCGGCGTCAACTGCGCTAAGAAGATCATTACAACAAAGCCTGCCCCCATACGAACCGCCTGACGACTGACATAACCAATATCTTGGCCCGATGCGCTATACAGAATAAATAGCCCAAACCCACACAACAAAATAAGTAGTATGAGCAACCAGCCATCTAAACGTGTGTAACTCCAGAGACTAGGACGCTGGCGCAAATGATCGTGCGCCTCCGGCATATAACGTTCAAACTCGCGGCTATTCATTGGCGGCCTCTTCAGGACTCAAATCTTTACCTAACAAATATGCGTCCATCACTTTTCGTGCGATCGGGGCCGCGGTAGTGGATCCGCCGCCACCATTTTCTACAATAACCGCCAACGCTATTTGCGGGTCATCAACCGGTGCAAAAGCGACAAAAAGCGCGTGATCACGGTGAATCTCAGCCAGTTTTTCTGCATCATACACCTCATCTTGTTTGATACCGACAACTTGCGCCGTACCGGTTTTACCCGCTATTTCATATTCAGAATTAGCCCCTGAAAGACGGGCGGTACCTCTTTTAGAATGCATAACATCCCGCATTCCTTTGATAATGTCATTCCAATGTTTATCGTTGTTTAAGATCACATCAGACGGAGGCAGTTGCGCGCTAGAAAAAACAGGATCGACTAAAACCTCTGCACCCGCATCATCAATCTTCTTCGTGCCTTTCAGCATACGAGGAGCGATCCACTCTCCGCGATTAGCTATCACCGCTGTCGCCGCAGCCAACTGTAGAGGCGTCGCTACAAAAAAGCCTTGGCCGATACTCATGTTTAAAGAATCACCGGTATACCAAGGCGCTTTACGCGCTTTTTTCTTCCACTCTTTGGAGGGTAAGATGGCCCCTAATGCCTCTGGCAGATCAAGACTGGTCACTTGACCAAACCCAAACATACCTAAATATTTAGACATAGGATCAACGCCCATTTTATGCGCCACATCGTAAAACCAAGTATCACAGGACTGCGCTATTGAATCATACATATCCACTCGGCCATGACCGGTCTTCTTCCAATCGCGGTATTTACGACCGCCTTGCGTCAATGTATACCAACCTGGATCGAAAATGGTGTAACTTGGTTTAACGATACCGCTATCAATCGCTGAGAGTGCAACGATTGGTTTAATCGTCGAACCTGGGGGGTAGCGCCCACGAATAGCACGATTGAAAAGAGGAAGGTCGGGGGATTCACGCAATGCGTTATAATTTTTATACGATATACCGGTGACAAATAGATTGGGATCGTACGCCGGCGTTGATACCATGGTTAGGATGCCACCCGTCTTAGGATCTATAGCGACCACGGAGGCTCTACGCCCTTCCAATAATTTTTCTGTAATCTGCTGTAATCGTAAATCCAAGTGCAGCACGATATCGCTGCCAGGCCGAGGGTCAGACCTTTCCAGCACGCGCATTACACGACCACGAGCATTAGTTTCTACCTTCTGAAAACCCACTTCCCCATGGAGCTGATCTTCATAAAACTTCTCAATACCCAGCTTGCCAATATAATGTGTCGCTGAATAATTTGTTGGTTCTACACGCTTTAATTCTTTCTCATTAATACGGCCTACATAGCCCATTGCATGGACCAATGACTCACCGTAGGGGTAGTAACGAATCAGTTCAGCCTCAACCCTCACTCCCGGCAAGCGATGATAATTTACTGAAATTTTGGCAATCTCATCTTCGGTTAACCTAAAACGTACGGGGACGGATTCAAACGGGCGACGGCGTTGACGTAAACGCTTTTTGAAACGTTTAATCTCACGTTCCGTAATCGGTATAAGTGTTTGTAATTGAGCGAGAATTTGCTCCAGATCCTTAACTTCTTCTTTAAGGATAGTCACACTGTAACTGGGCCGGTTATCCGCTAACAGCACACCATTGCGGTCGTAAATAAGGCCACGGGTGGGTGGCACCGGTTGCAGTTGTACACGATTATCCTCCGACATAGCGGAATAGCGATCATGTTCAACGACTTGCAGGTAGTACAAACGCCCGATCAGAACGCACAACATGACGACCACAACAATAAAAGCCAATACAGCACGTATTTTGAAAGTACGGCTTTCTTTTGAGTGATCTTTAAGGCGTTCTGCAGCCATATCCGTTTGTACTTCTAAATTATGAAACGTTATTTATGATAAGGATGACCTTGTATGACCGTCCAAGCTCGATAAAGTTGCTCAGATAACATCACTCTTACAAGGGGATGCGGTAGGGTCAAAGCTGACAACGACCACTTCTGATCAGCCAAAGCAGAACAACGACTGTCTAACCCATCTGGCCCACCAATCAGCAAACTAATATTCCGACCATCCATACGCCAGTCTTCTACCTGAGCTGCCAATTGCTCTGTCGACCAGTTTTTGCCTAAGACTTCTAACGCAATAACGCGATCTCCCTTAGGTATGGCCGCCAGCATCTGATCACCTTCTTGCTTTTTAGCACGGGCGATATCACTGCTTTTGCCACGGTGACCCAATGGCAACTCAACCATTTCTATTTGAAAATCGGAAGGTAATCTTTTTTCATACTCGCGATAGCCTTCGTTTACCCAGGCAGGCATTTTCCCACCTATCGCGATAATACGTATTTTCATAAAATACTATGCGTCTTTATCAACGCCCCAAAGGCGTTCAAGATCATAAAACTCACGGGCATCAGGCATCATCACATGCACAACAACGTCCCCTAAGTCGACAAGAATCCAGTCACTGACACCTTGCCCTTCAGATCCAAGAGGTTGGAGTCCGGCCTCTTTCACCTTAATAATCACTTCCTCTGCAATGGAGCCGACATGGCGCTTAGATGTACCGCTAGCGATAATCATATAATCCGTTACAGTAGATCGCCCACGCACATCAAGATCAATGATCTCTTTGGCTTTCATATCTTCTAAGGCGTTGTGAACAATTTTAATTACTTTTTCAGTTTGCATTATTTCGCTTCAATTAGTTAAACCGTATAAACGGTTGTCTTGTATATACTGCCAAACTTGATCTGGGAAAAGATAGCGCGGAGATAAGCCCCGAGCGATAGTCTGACGAATCTGGGTAGCTGAAATTCCTAGAGGAGTCAGCTCATGAAACAGTACGAAACCCGCAGGCGTGGATAATACCTGCGAGACGCTTTCTGCTTCATGTTTTGCTGTAAACTTTTTTAGGGTCGCGCATTCAGGCACGTCATAACCGGGCCTTTTCACCACAATCAAGTGAGCGAGATCGACAAAACGCTCCCACTCATGCCATTTAGGAAGCGTTTGATAAGCATCCATCCCCATTATCATGCAGATAGGACGCTCGCCACCCAATTCATACCTCAACGATTCTAGGGTATGTAACGAGAATGAAGGCTTTGCCGATTTAACCTCACGCGCATCAGCGTGTAAGGCAAGCTCATTTTGCACCGCTAACTCCACCATTTGAAGGCGCTGTTCTGCACTCCTTCCTGGCGC
>Ga0193964_1001060_pt1 | contig 12519 bp, 11 predicted proteins | sample FB_7_MG_FD_140323 | JGI IMG/M metagenome (GOLD analysis project Ga0193964, IMG submission 140323) | Microbial mat bacterial communities from the Broadkill River, Lewes, Delaware, United States - FB_7_MG | ecosystem: Environmental > Aquatic > Freshwater > River > Microbial mats | place: USA...
AATACACGATTCGCTCTACCCATTGAGATCTCATAGTTTTTTGTTGGTGCATATGTACTTGGTGCTTTTGGAAGACCGACTAATATTGCCATCTCTTTTAGTGTCAACTCGTCTAATTGCTTATGAAAATAACCTTGAGCAGCTGTTTTTATACCATAATATCCATGTCCAAAATAGATCTCATTTAGGTATCTTTCAAGTATCTGTTCTTTTGATATATGGTATTCTAATTTTATTGCATATATAGCTTCTTTGATCTTACGTGAGAGTTTTTTCTCTCTTGTTAGAAGTACATTTTTTACTAACTGTTGAGTTATAGTACTAGCACCCTCTACTGCTCGACCAGCTTTGATCACTTTTATTGCTGCACGAAAAATGGCATCTATATTTATACCTGGGTGTTCAAAAAAAGATGTATCTTCTATAGCAACAAGAGCTTCTATAGCACGTGGTGGTATCTCTTCAAATGCTGCATAATACCTGTGTTTTTTATCAAAAATATTAGCTATTTTATTTCCATCTTTATCGTAGATGATCGTAGTTTGGCTTGGATTGTAGTTAACTAAAGATGATATATCATAGGTATACATTTGCAAAAAATATCCTAACACCAAAAAAGGAGATAAAAATCCTAAAATTACAAGTGTAAGTATTATATTTTTGAAACTTATGTTTCTCATTGCCTAAAATCCCTATTTGCAAAATTTGCTTCTATTAAAGTTTTTGTATATTTTTCTTTGGGCGAGTTTAAAATATTCTGCATTTTACCATATTCAACCACATGACCATCTTTTATAACACAAATATCTTCACACAACTCCTTTGCAGAGTTCATATCGTGAGTTACAAAAAGTATTTTAAAATCAAACTCATTTTGCAACTTTTTTAAAAGCTTTAAAATTAAAATTCTCGTACTTGGATCAAGTGCTGTAGTTGGTTCATCTAACATCAAAATTTTAGGATCTTTTTCCAGTGCCATAGCGATAACCACCCGCTGAAGTTGTCCTCCTGAGAGTTCAGGTGCAAATCTTTTTTGCAAGTTTTTATCCAAATCTACATGTTCAAAAAGCTCATCAACTCTATCTTTTGAGCTAAAAAACTGCTTGTCTATCTTTGTTAAAGGTGATAATGCCGTAAATGGGTTTTGAGGGACAAAGCCTATTGTTACACCTGCTTTTAATTCAAAACTACTATTTAAATCTAACTCTCTTTTCATACCTGCTGGCAACATATTTAAAAGTGCTTTAATACTTAAGGACTTTCCACTTCCACTCTGCCCTACTAGGGCTAGCGATTTATCTATATTAAAAGCTATGTCTACTAGTGTTTGATCTTTATATTCTATTTTTAATTTGTTAATTTTCATTGAGATAATCTTATCCAAACTTATTAACAACAGCACTTATTTTTTTACATAAAAGTTTAAAATCATCTTCACTCTCACCAAGTCTAGCAATAACTCTAAGTATAGCTTTTGGTACTGTTGGCTGTCTTATAGCACCAATGGCGTAACCATCATTTTGAAGCTCATCTTTTATATCTAAAACTTTTTTATTATCATCTATTACAATAGGTATTATCAAGCCATCAATATCTATACCAAGCTCTTTTTTTACTATGGATTTTCTTGCGTTGATCTCTTTAGCTAGTCTTTGCTTATTTTGTACAATATAATTTAAGGAGTTATTAGCAAGTAGTGTATCGTATAGAGAGAGTGCAGTAGCATAAATAATAGGTTTTGCACGGTTTAGCAAATACTCTATTATATGAGAAGAAGCAAGTATATATGCACCAAACCCTCCATATGCTTTACCAAGTGTACCCATCTTTATATGATTTGGTTTTGGCTTAATAGAGTAAAGATCAAACACACCCATTAGGTTTGTACCAACTACACCGCTACTGTGAGCTTCATCAACTATTAAAAGTGCATCTTCTTCATCTGCTATATCAAAGATCTCTTTTTTACAAAGGTCTCCATCCATTGAGTATATACCCTCAATAGCTATGATCTTTCTCTTTACATCTTTATGTTGTATTAAAAGTTTTTTTAGCTCTTCTACATCATTGTGTTTAAAAAACACTACATTTACATGTTCAAGCTGTGTAGCGAGTACACCTGAAGCGTGGTAAAGCTCATCCATAAAAAGCATATCGCTTTTTCTGCATAGTGCTTCGATCATTGCTATGTTTGCACTAAATCCACTACCAAGTACTACAGCATCTTCAAAATTATTTATCTCACAAAGTGCATCTTCAAAATCCTTATGAATTTGATGATAGCCATTTACCAAGAGTGATGCTTTAGCAGAGTGAGATGATAACTTTTCTAACTTTTGGGAGGTTTTTTTATGTAGTTCTTTTTTATGTGCAAGACCAAGATAGTCATTTGATGCAAAGTCTTTTAAATCTGTATCGACAACTATTCTTTGTCTATACCTACCGGACTTTTTAAGTGCTTTTAGTTCATTTTCATAGTACATCATTTAAAAATTACCATATCTATTTTAGTTTTATAACATTTTATCTACATCTATGTTTATATTCTATGAACTTAACTAGTTTTTATAACTATTGATGTAGAATAGTATTAATTACATACTAGGCATTTTATGAAAATATTAATTATAACTTTTTTATTTTTTGTTCTCTCTCTAAATGCAAATGAAAAAGTAACTCTACAGTTAAAGTGGCTTCACCAATTTCAGTTTGCAGGATATTATGCTGCAAAAGAAAAAGGGTTTTATAGTGATCTTGGTTTAGATGTTGAGATCAAAGTAAGAGATAGAATTAAAAACAACATAAAACAAGTTATAGAGGGTGAAGCAGAGTATGGTATAGCTGATTCTGTACTACTTTTATACAAGTCAAAAAAAGAACCTGTAGTTATAGTAACACCAATCTTTCAACATACTCCAAACGTTATAATGACTCTAAAAAGTAGTGGAATAGACTCTCCTTACAAACTAGACAATAAAAAGATACTTTTTTATAAAGAAGATACAGATGGATTCGGTGTTTTGGCAATGCTTAATAATCTTGACACAATGCCTATTCTAGATAGAACTAAACATAAAAAAAATTATAAAGCACTAATTAGTAATAACGTTGACGCATATACAGGATATCTTAGTAATGAGCCTTTTTATTTTAAACAAAAAGGGCTAGACATAAATATAATAAACCCTGCAAACTATGGTTTTGATCTATATGGTGATATGCTTTTTACAAATGAGAAAGAGGCTAAAGAACATCCACAAAGGGTAGAAAAATTTAAAAAAGCCACTATAAAAGGCTGGAAATATGCTCTAGATCATAAAGAAGAGATGATCAAGATCATCAAAGAAAAATATGCTACAAATAAATCTATAGAACACCTACGATATGAAGCAAATGCTCTAGAAGAAGTTATACAACGTAAATCTATACCTATAGGAACACTCGATAAAGGTCGTATACAATATACACTTCAAGTATATAAAGAGCATGGACTAATAAACAACCATATAGATGTAGATAACTACATTTTCGAGCCATTTAATTCAGATAGAAAAAACAATAAAAACAAACTGTTAACCTCTAAAGAAAGTAACTATCTACAAAATAAAAAAGTTATCAAAATGTGTATAGATCCAGATTGGATGCCTTTTGAAAAAAATGAAAATGGTAAACATATAGGTATGACTGCTGATTATAGGGAGTTACTCCAAGAGAGGATAGGTGTCCCAATAAAAGTAGTTCAAACAAAAACTTGGATGGAGTCTATAAAACTTGGCAAAGAGAGAAAATGTGATGTATTTTCTCTCGTAATGCCAACAGAAGAAAGACTAAAGTATCTTGACTTTACAAAATCTTATCTGAAGGTGCCACTAGTAATTGTTACAAATCTTGATGAATTTTTTATAAATGATATATCAACAATTACAGATGAAGATATAGGTATAGTTAAAGGTTATGCATATGGTGAAATTCTAAAAGAAAAATATCCAAACATTAAACTTATAGAAGTAAAAAATCTGGAAGATGGGCTTGAAAAGGTTAGAAACAAAGAGTTGTTTGGTTTTATAGGTACATTGGTAACAACAGGGTATAACATTCAAAAAAACTATATTGGAGAGTTAAAAATAGCTGGTAAATTTGATGATACATGGGAACTTGGTATTGGGACAAGAAATGACGAACCAATACTAAAAAATATTTTTAACAAAGCTATAAAAGATATATCTGCAAAGAAACATCAAGAGATTTTAAATAAATGGATATCAGTTAACTACAATCAAGGAACAGACTATAAAGAAGTTATAAAGTGGATAGCAGCAATTTCATCCGTGTTTATAGTTATTTTACTCATTATACTAAGAATAAATAGACGCTTAAACCTTGAAATACAAAGTCGTAAAGAAACAGAAAAAAAACTTCAAGAACTTTCTATTACAGATGAACTAACAACACTTTATAATAGACGATATTTTAATAATATTTTTACAAAAATATTAAACAGTGCAAAACGTAACAAAAACAACATATGTTTTGTATTAATGGATATAGATTTCTTTAAATCTTACAACGATACATATGGTCATATAAATGGGGATGAAGCACTTCAAAAAGTATCAAGATCTATGCTAGACTCACTATCAAGAGCAGATGATTATTGCTTTAGACTAGGTGGAGAAGAGTTTGGTATGCTGTTTAAAGGTCTATCAAAAGAGGAAGCTTATTATCATGTTGAAAAGATAAGACAAAATATAGAAGAGCTAAAAATCGAGCACAAAGGTAATTTGTCAAGTAATTATTTAACAGCTTCATTTGGGTTAGTTGTTAAAGATGCAAAAAGCATACAAAATGATAATGAGATATATAAAGAAGCAGATGAACTGCTATACAAAGCTAAAGAAACCGGTAGAAATAAAGTTTGTATAAATGACTAAAGAAAAACTTTTAAAAGTTCAGTATTTAATCCCATAGCTGTACTTTCATACCCTCTGACCTCTTTTATATACTTTTTACAAAACCCTTCAACCATACATCCACCAGCTTTTCCTCTCCACTCACCACTTTTTAAATACCTATCTAAATCTTTATCACTAAATTCATTAAAAAGATAGTTTGTAGATGATATGTCTATGATCTTTTTACTAGTATCTTCATAGATCATACATGTGATTATAGAAGTTATACTTCCACTTTGAGTTAGTAAAATACTTCTTGCATCATCTTCATTTTTAGCTTTTCTAAGTATTTTATCATTAGATGTTACAACGGTATCAGCAACCAAAAGCGGATAATCCTTAATTCCAAAAGTACGCCTGTTTATTTCGTATTTTCCATGCGTAGCTTGATAAACAAAGTTTTTTGGACAATTAGTTTTTATACTATCTTCATCAAACTCTACACTCTCTTGTATAAATTCAATTCCTGCTTGTTTTAACAGTTCGGCTCGGGTAACTGAACCTGAAGCTAAGCGCAACATTTTTTATATTTCCTTCCACTGCCACATGGACATTGCTCGTTTCTTTGTATTTTTGTGCTAAACAATTCACCGCTATCATATAGCCATACACCATCTTTTTTTATAAACGTACTTCTCTCATGTAAAAGATAGATCTTTTCATTTTGACGATAATATGCTTTAAACTCAACTTCATCACCCACTGCTTCGATAACATCTAACCTTAACCACTCTATCTCTGTATATGCTGACATATCAGAAGATATATCCTGTGTAGTTGTTTTAGCTAAGTACTCTCCATCCATTCGCACATATGCTTCATAACGGCTTCTCATAAGATCTTCTGGTGTTTTTAACTCTTCCATATTTTTTCCTAAATATTAAAACATAATCATACAATATAAAGGATAAAATAATAAAAGCATGGTATAATATTTATTCACGTTTTATATTTATTTAGGTTTTCAAGGGGATGAAAATTAATTTAATATCAATACTCAACAATACAAAAGAAAGCTTTGACTTAGACGACTCAGCAATTTTTAGACTTTATCGTTCAACTATTAGTGTCTCAAAAAAAGCCACAAAAGAGATAGAACAAGGTCTTAAAAATAAAGAATACAAAAAGATAGAAGATGCTGCACATACACTAAAAGGTGCTTCTGGCTCAATAAGACTTGATGAGATCTATAGTGTATGCACTAAACTAGAAAACTATGCTAAAGAGTCAAAAGATTATGACTATAAAAAAGAACTAGTTTTTATAAAAAATTATTTTAAAGACTTAGAAAATGAACTAAATAAAGCGGAACAATCCTAAAATATACTAGACAACATAGACCCTAAAAATATTGCGACTACCCCTAAAGTAATATTAGCTGGAACTTGAAACTTTCCTATAAAACCTAGCTGAGATAAAGCAAGTGACATGTTTCCATCTTTTATAGCTTTATCTGCGCGAGATCGTCTTTTGATCATAACTATAAGATTTATAAACATAATAGACCAAATAAGTTCTTTTATATGTGCATAAATAGAGTACTCGCTTGCAGATAACCCATAAGCTTTTATCATTATAAAAGCTGTAATAAAAAGAAGTACAACAAAAGGAAGTACTATAAAGAAAAGTTTTTTTAGAGCTTTTGATATAAGTTCTAATCTCTTTAACGGAGATTCTATCTCCATAAAAGAAGGGTGTGCTGAATAACGCATAGCTATCATACCACCTACCCAGACAACAGCTGAGATAACATGAATAAAAAGTATAAAAGCTTTATATTCAGCAAAAAATTCACTCATTAACCAAGTGCCTCTGTAATAAATTTTAATGAAGCCTCTTTAGCTTCAGGCAGTTTAGTTTTATCTTTCCCACCAGCTTGAGCAAAATCTGGACGACCACCACCGCCACCGCCTAAAATTGGTGCAATTTGTTTGATCCAATCACCTGCTTTTGCATTTGCGTCTTTAACACCAGCTGCTATTAAAACCTTGTCGCCTTTTACTTGGAAAAGCATTGCACAAAGTTTATCGTTTTGGTTTTTAAGCTCATCAATTTTTTCTTTGATATCGCCATTTGGATATTCTTCTACTACAACAGCTACACCGTTAATCTCACTTGCTGTGATCTCAACTTTTGCAGACTCCTGAGCCTCTTTAACTTCAACTTTTAAATCTTCTATAGTTGATTTAAGTCTATTAATACCAGCTATTACATCTAAGTTTTTAACTTCGGACTCTACTTGTTTTAAAAGCATTCTTTGCTCACAAAAGTGATCGTATGCAGCACGACCTACAACAGCCTCTATACGTCTAACACCTGCACTAACACCACTCTCTTTAGTTATGATAAATGACCCTATAGAGGCAGTATTGTTAACATGCACACCACCGCAAAGTTCAACCGATGCATCTTCAAAACTTACGACACGGACATCATCACCATACTTTTCACCAAACTGAGCTTTAGCTCCGCTGTTTTTAGCTGAGTCTATATCCATAACTTCTGTTTTAGCATCAATACCACGCGCAATAATAGCGTTTACACGTTGTTCAATCTCTGCAAGCTCTGAGTGTTCTAGTGCTTTTGGATGTGAAAAATCAAAACGTAAACGATTAGCTTCATTTAATGAACCAGCCTGAGATACATGATCACCAAGTACATCAAATAACACTGCATGCAGTAAGTGCGTAGCAGAGTGGTGTTTTGTGATCTCTTGGCGAGAAATATCTACGTGTGAATCTACAACAGAACCAATCTTAATATCTTTTGCAACTTCTATTTTTGACATGTTTAGTCCAAAGAACTTTTTAGTATCAAGAACTTTTGCAAAACCTTCTAGCTCACCGCTGTCTCCAACTTGTCCACCGCTCTCAGCATAAAAAGGTGTTATGTCTAAAAGAACCCACCCTTTTTGACCTTTTAGTAAAAACTCAACACTTTTGTACTCATCATCTAAAAGTGCTTGAACTTCACCTGAATGGCTAGTAAACTCATAACCAACAAAAGTATTTTCACCAAATTTCTCTAAAAGCTCTTTAAAATCACCATGAGTATCAGCATCTCCACTACCTTTCCAAGCAGCTTTTGCACGATTTCTCTGTTCACTCATAAGCTCATCAAATTTTTGTACATCTAATTTTAAGTTATGACTTTTTAACATATCTTCCGTTAGATCTAGAGGGAATCCAAAAGTGTCGTAAAGTTTAAAAGCAACCTCTCCGCTAAATACATCTTTAGTATTTTTTAGCTCCTCTTCAAACAGTGCTATACCACTCTCAATAGTTTTGAAAAATCTTGCTTCTTCAAGTTGGATCTGCTCTTTTACAGCTTCGGCTTTTTCGCTTAAGTATGAATACTCTTTACCCATTATAGTTATAAGAGTATCTACTAATTTATACATAAAAGGCTCACGGAAACCTAACAGGTAACCATGACGAACTGCACGACGTAATATACGACGTAGTACATATCCTCTACCCTCGTTTGAGAAGTTTATACCTTGTGATAATAAAAATACTGCCGTACGGATATGATCAGCTATAACACGATAACTAGCACCTGATGCGTACTCATACTCTTTATTTATAAGCTCTTCCACTTTGCGAATAATCGGCATAAATAGTGAAGAACCGTAGTTAGACAATGCACCCTCTTTTATAGCAACTACACGCTCTAGTCCCATACCTGTATCTATTGAAGGTTTAGCAAGCGGAATTCTCTCTCCACCTTTTTCTTTTACTTCATACTGCATAAAAACAAGATTCCAGATCTCTAAAAACCTGTCACCCTCACCACCCATTTTATCTTCTGGTCCATTAAAATGCTCAGCTCCTTGATCATAAAAGATCTCACTACATGGTCCACATGGTCCTGTGTCACCCATAGACCAAAAATTATCTTCATCGCCTAAACGCATGATACGATCTAGTGGCACATGTTTTTGCCATAGTTTTTCAGCTTCATCATCACTCTCATGCACAGTCACCCATAGCTTCTCAACAGGAAGTTCTAATACTTCTGTTATAAATTCCCATGAATAGTCAATCACTTCCTCTTTGAAGTAATCTCCAAAACTAAAATTACCAAGCATTTCAAAAAATGTATGGTGGCGTGCTGTATGACCTACATTTTCAAGATCATTATGCTTTCCACCTGCTCTTAAACATGTTTGGCAAGATGTCGCACGAGGGTTTTGAGGGGTTGGAATCTCCCCTGTAAAAATTGACTTAAACGGTACCATACCTGCATTGTTAAATAGAAGTGAAGCATCATCTGGAACAAGTGGTGCAGATGCTACTCTTTCATGTTTTTTTGCTTCAAAAAACTTTAAAAATTCTTCTCTAATATCCATAATAATATAAGTTCCCTCTTGTCGCTTTAAAATTAGTCGCGATTATATCTAAAAAACGCTATATTCTGCATAAGATACTCCTCTCCGTAACCAAATAGTAAGTATTTCGTAATAATTATGGTACATTTAATGCATACAATTTCATAACTAAAAACAAGGAATAGTATTATGTTAGAGAGAATTTTTACTGTAGATGCTTCTAATGAAGAGCTTGAAGTATTTGACTTTCTGGATACTGATTGTGCACATAGTATATGTGAAAACCATTTAGAAATACCTTATGAGTATATAAATAGAATTAGTTGTAATGATGATAGTTTTACAGTATATTTAGCAAATTCTAGAAGTTATTATCGTGAAGATTGGTATGTAAATTTACAACGCTTAGAATACGTTTCATAACTCATCAGATATAAAACTATTTAGATAATGTTTAAAAAACATATCTGCAGCTAATCCGTTAGTATACTCTAGTATATTTTTATCTTTGTCTAAAATTGGTGTAGTAGCGATCCCGCAAGATGGGGATTTTGACTTTAAAATTATGGCATCAGCAGTTGGATGTTGTTTTATAAACCTAGCAATCTCTGTTTTTAACTTATTTGTCACATCTACATTTGTTTCATTAGTAACTATTCGCTTCTCTCCATCAATTAGCATAACATTTATTCTCTCACGTGGAGTTCCAAAAAGGGGTGCTTCTGGACAAAATGGTATAATCTCACAGTCTTTAAATTTTTCTATAACTGCATCACAAGCTTTTGTTTTACCATCATACCGACAATAATCACCAAGCAAACAAGCAGATATGATAACTTTTTTTTTCATATTTTATTTAGCAAGTAGTTTTATAAATGTTTTAATATACTGATGATTAAACCTATGAGCCATATCTGTATCTTTCATCATATGTGTTAGTGCTTCAAAACTACTCATCTCTTTTCTATATGGTCTTGAACACGTAAGTGCATCAAATACATCACAAATAGAAAGTACAGCTGCAAACTTACTAATATGACTAGAATTTAATCTATCTGGGTATCCACTGCCATCATAATTTTCATGATGATGTTTTATACCATTTATAATATCTGGTCTATGTATACGATTGTGTTTTACAATCTGAATACTATATAAAGTATGTTTTTGTATATCTTCCATTTCATCTATAGACAATGATGAATCTTTAGCGACTATACTTTGATCTATTTTTTTAAGTCCTATATCTTGCAAATAACCAGCTACACCTAAGTCTAAGAGTTCTGTTTCAATAAAATCTAAAGCATTACCTAGATATATAGTATATATGCATACATGAAGAGAATGGTGCTTCAAACTGCTGTCATTTCTAAAATGTTTTATATTATCTTTTACAAAATTTTCATTGTGTTGCACCAAAAAAATTATACTTCTGACAATTCCATCAACATCTTGTGCATTAAAACTATAGTCTTTAGACCCATAAAAGTTTTCAAAAAAAACATCATTCATTTTATACAAAAGATCTATACAATATTTTGAATTACTTTTTGCATACCTTACATACTCTTCTAAATTTTGGCAGTTAAGATATTGTTTCCCATCATCTTCAATAGGCATATATATACTATGACTTAGCAATATATTGTATATCCTCTTATCTATTAATGTACCGGCTTTAATGACAATTACTAAATCATCATCTTGTTTAATATAAACATCATAAGGTAAAAAAGTATCAACATCTATATTTGCTGTGTCAAGTTCACTAAAATCTATATCATAATCAAACTTTTTATGAACCTTAGATATCATTAAAAACTCCCCTTAACAAATAACAATGCTCTTAATCTCTGTCATCTCTTCTATGGCAAACTTAGGACCCTCACGCCCAACACCACTAAGCTTAACTCCACCGTATGGCTGAATATCAAAACGAAGTGTCGGCATGTCGTTGATTACAACACCGCCAGCTTCTAGTTCATCTATAGCACGGTTTGTCAAACTTAAATCGTTTGTAAATACTGAAAACTGAAGTCCATAAGGTGAGTTGTTCATACGTGGAAGCGCATCATCAAAACCATCAACTTTTACAAGTGAAACGATCGGAGCAAAAACTTCTTCGCAGACTATAGCCATATCATCACGCACATCTGCCATGACACAAGGGTAAAAAGTTCTATCTTGTACCTTTGGTTCGAGTAGTGCACGTGCACCCTCATCTATAGCACTTTGAACCCAGCCCATAGCTCTTTCACAAGCTTCTTCATCTATAAGTGGACCCATAAAAGTCTTCTCATCATAGGGGCTTCCAACTTTTAACTTTTTAGTCTCATCTGCCATAAGTTTAGAAAACTCATCATAAACTTCTGTATCTACGTAGATACGCTGGAGACTTATACAAACTTGACCTGAATTTACAAAAGCACCAAGGGCACATCTCTGTGCAGCCAAGACAAGATCAGCACTTTTATCTATGAATGTTGCTGCATTCCCGCCAAGCTCAAGTCCTAGCTTTTTAATACCAGCTGAGCGTGTAATGATCTCTCCAACAGGTACTGATCCAGTAAAGCTGATCACACGCGGAATATCTGAGCTAACTAGAGTTGATCCAACCTCAACATCTCCATAAACTACACTAAGTGCATCTTTTATGGCGTACTTGCTCTCTACAAAAAGCTTTGCAAACTTATATGCAGTTAGTGGAGCTTCTGGGGTTGGTTTAAGTACAACTGTATTTCCAGCGACAAGTGCAGGAGCTAGTTTATGAGCTACTAGATTTAATGGAAAGTTAAAGGGTGTGATCGCAGCCACTACTCCAACAGGTTCACGTCTAAAAAAGCTCATAGTTTTTTTACCGCTTGCCATTGCATCTGTATTGATCGTTTCACCATGCATAGTTCGCATAGTCTCAGCTGAAAGCATTATAGTCTCTATAGCACGGTCAACCTCAACACGTGAAAAAGCTAATGGTTTTCCAACCTCATCAGTTATTGTAAGTGCTAAGTCTTCTTTGTTTAAAGCAAGATTGTTTGCAACATCTAAAAGCCAGTTACATCTTTGTGAAAGTGTAGAATTTTTGGCTGCTCTTGTAGCATTTTGGGCAATTTTTAAAGCCTTTTTTGTATCTTCTGCATCACAAACTGGAGCTGTTGAAACTACTTTTTTATTGTATGGGCTTCTTCTTTCAATAATCTCATCTCTTGTATCCTCAGTTGATCCAAAAAAAATCTTTGC
>Ga0193964_1001061_pt1 | contig 12495 bp, 8 predicted proteins | sample FB_7_MG_FD_140323 | JGI IMG/M metagenome (GOLD analysis project Ga0193964, IMG submission 140323) | Microbial mat bacterial communities from the Broadkill River, Lewes, Delaware, United States - FB_7_MG | ecosystem: Environmental > Aquatic > Freshwater > River > Microbial mats | place: USA...
GATAAGCCTGATTTGTCTTTATTGTATGAGGCAGGTTGGAAGAAACCTGAACTTATAAAGGTTAAGGCCTCTGATGGAATGACTGATTTATATGGAATAATGTATAAACCATTTAATTTTGATTCTAAAAAGAAGTATCCAATTATTTCTAATGTTTATCCAGGACCTCAGTCAGAACAAATTCCACGTACCTTTGTAATAGATGACAACTGTAATCAATCTTTAGCACAATTAGGTTTTATTGTTATAAATATTGGACACAGAGGTGCTAGTCCATATCGACATAAAAGTTATCACAATTTTGGTTACGGCAACTTGAGAGATTATGCTTTATCTGATGATAAATTTGCAATTGAGCAGTTAGCTAATAGATATTCGTATATTGATATTGATAGAGTAGGAATATATGGTCATTCTGGAGGTGGATTTATGTCTACTGCTGCTATGCTTACTTATCCTGATTTTTATAAAGTAGCTGTATCTGCATCAGGAAATCATGATAATAATATTTATACACAATGGTGGTCTGAGACTCATCATGGAGTACAAGTGGAGGAGAAGAATACTGAAGTAAATGGGGAAAAGAAGAAGCAATATATTTTTGAGTGTAAAGTTCCTACCAATATTGAACTAGCCAAGAACTTAAAGGGGCATCTATGCTTAATTACTGGAGATATTGATGTTAATGTTCATATGGCAAACACATTAAGAATGGCTGATGCTTTGATAAAGGAGAATAAAAGATTTGATTTATTTGTTATGCCGGGTAAAGATCATGGCTTGGGATCTAAATATTATTTAAATCTTATAAGATATTATTTTGTTGAACATTTGTTGGAGCAAAAGATGGAAAATGTGGGAATGTACGATGTAGAGTAGGTTTAATATATGAGACGAAAGAAAAGCGAACATATAAAGTTTTCCGATGGAGTAAGTGTATCTTTTGAAAGTGTATTCATTAGTAATTTCTCTAAACTTGTTGTGTTCGCTTCTAAATACCTTGAGAATCCGTCTGTATGTGAGGATGTTGTTCAGGAGACCTTTATGTATTTATGGGATAGTGAAATGTTGTTTAGTACAGAACTCTCATTGGTTGCTTTTATGTATAAAACAGTTCGTAATAAAAGTATTAATATTATAAAGCATAAGAAGATAAAAGATAAATATTCTGAAGAAAATCTTGAGAGACTGGAATCAAATAAATATTTTATAGACAATATAATGTCTGAAGAATTCTCTGATTTACTTTATAAGGCTATAAATAATTTAACCGATCAATGTAGAGAAGTAGTTATAATGCATTTGAAAGGATTAAAAAACAATGAAATTGCAGAAAATCTTGAAATTGCGTTATCTACAGTAAAATCGCATAAGTCGGTAGCATACAGGCAATTAAGGATGCAATTAAAGGATGAGTATGAATTATTTTGATTATTTTCTTCAAAATGATTCATACTCTTTCTGTTTTGAGTTGTTATTATAGTATAAAGGGAATAAATGGATAATATTAAGAGACATATAAAAATCACAAGATTAATCTATAAGCAGCGTATATCTAGCTTGTCATTGAGAGAGTTGGATAAAGTTAACAAATGGTTATCAGAGGATATAAACAATAAAGAGCTTTATGATAGAATATTTAACTCTGATATAGATGTTGTGGCATGTAAATACGAGTCTATAGATGAAAGAAGCCAATGGAATTCTTTTAATAAAAAAGTAAAGAAACACACCGTTTTAAAGCATTTTAAGCAATATTTATCAATAGCTGCTAGTATAATAATTCTTTTTTGTATTAGTGTATTAGTATATCAAAACAGACATCAAGCTACAGAGTATACTATGTATTCTGAAGTGCAGAAAAAGTCAATTCAATTAACTCTTTCTGATGGCTCAATCTTAGATTTAGAGAAACTAGGAAATAAGACAATTGTGAATGATGATAATCATTCTATAACAAATGTTGGAAAGAAAATAGTTTATCAAGGGAAGTTATCTAAAAAGGATGATTTAGCTTCTAGCAAAATGAATAAATTAGTAATTCCTAAAGGGTTCTATTATAACGTTGTCCTGTCTGATGGTACTAAAGTATGGTTGAATTCACAGACAAAATTTAGTTATCCAGTTTCATTTACAGGAAAAACAAGAGAAGTAACACTTGATGGAGAAGGTTATTTTGAGGTATTTAAGGATAAGAATAGACCATTTATAGTTAAGACCAGTAGTTTAAATGTAAAGGTTCTAGGAACAGTGTTTAATGTAAATACTTATAAAGATAATGGACAGGTATCTACAGCTTTATTGTCGGGCAGTGTTGAAATATCATCAAATAAAGAGAAACGTCTGCTAAAGCCAGGTGAAGTAGCAAAATATAGTAGTAAGGAAATTAAAATAGAGAAAACAGATATACTCCCATATATAGCATGGAAAGAGGGTATGTTTTGTTTTAGAAATGAGTCTTTGAAAAACATACTCAAGTGTCTGGAAAGAAGCTATGATGTTGAATTTGTTTACACTAAAGATTTTGAAGACGAATATTTTACTGGAGATATATCAAGAAACAAACCTATAGAGGCAGTTCTATCTGTTATAGATATGTTAACAGTTGTCAATTTTGAGAAACGAGGAAATAAAGTATTTATTAATTAAGAGTGATTAAACATGAAATAAACAAATAATTCTCTTCAACGCAAAAGAAGAATAGCAATTATGCGAAGTTAATCCTTCCCATAAAATTATTATTGCATAGTTACTTGCATAAAAAAAGAGGCTGAATATTGACCGTATTCAAACCTCTTCAACGCAAAATTTTGTATAGCAATTATACTCTGCAAATATATAGAAAAAAAATCAGTATAAATATTTATTGTTAATAAAATGCAAAAAACATTAAAGTTGTTTGTGTTGCTATGCCTACAAATGTGTTTAGTAACAAGTATATCGTATGCCGATAATACTCAGAAAAGTATCTCATTAAGTCTCAGGAATGAGAGTCTTACAAAAGTCCTAAGTGAAATTCGTAAACAATCTGGATTAAGTTTTATTTTTAATGAGAAAGCCACAGATAAGGTTAACAATATATCTATCAATGTTAATAATGTGACTTATAGAGAAGCCCTTGATAAATGTTTAAGAGGCACTTCTTTATCATATAAAGTTGAGAATAGTATTATTGTTATTTTTTCAAAAAAGATTAAGAAGGAGCCAGAAAAAGAAAAGTTTATACGTGGAGTAGTTGTTGATGAATCTGGTGAACCATTGCCTGGAGTGGCAGTTGTTATACCAGAAAAAATGTTCGGCGTTTCTACTGATATAGATGGTAAATTTGAAGTTAAGGTATCTTCATCTGTTAAGTTAATTGAATTTTCATTTGTAGGAATGCAAACGTTACAACTTCCTGTGTCTAAAGATTTCAGCGATATGAGGGTGGTTATGAAGATGAAGGTTGGTGAACTTGATGACGTGGTAGTGACTGGATATACTCAAACAACGCGTAGGAAAATTACAGGATCTGTTGCAGTTGTCAATAGAGTTGCTTTTGAAAATAAGTCGATTCCAACAGTTGATAGACTTCTTCAAGGACAAGTGGCAGGTGTTAGTACAGTGTCATCAGGGCGTCCTGGAGAATCTGCTAAAATACGTATTAGAGGAACGAATACTTTAACAGGAAATGCTGAGCCTTTATGGGTTATTGATGGAGTTGCTTTGCAAAAAGATATACCTTCAATCGCTACAAGCCAAATTAAAGCTGGAGATTTTAATAATATCTTTCAAACTGGTGTTGGGGGAGTAAATCCTAATGATATAGAAAGTGTAACAGTTCTTAAAGATGCATCAGCTACAGCTATTTATGGTTCGAGAGCAGCTGGTGGCGTTATTGTAGTTACTACTAAGAAGGGGAAAGTAGGAGAGATGTCGGTTAATTATTCTTCAAATATATCAGTAACATTAAAACCACAAAGAAGTGCAAGATTAATGAATTCGGCAGAGAAACTTTCTTGGGAGCAAGAATTATGGAATGAATTTTCTGCAGAAGAATATGAACAGTGGAATAGTGCAAGTAAAGAAGATAAAAAGAATTACTATTTTCCAATAATTGGAATTACAGGAATGGTGAGAGCAGGAAAGGAGCAGTTTGAAGGAATGTCAAAAGAAGAGCAAGATAGATACCTGAATGATTTATCAAATAATTCAACAGATTGGTTTGATGAATTATTTAGAAATTCAGTTTCTCAAAGTCATTATTTATCTGTATCTGGAGGAAAGGGTAATTATAATTATTACGTATCTGGTGGCTATTCTGATAATTATGGATTAGTTAAAAACACAGATTACTCAAGATATAATTTTAATGGTAAGATTAATATTAGGCCACTAGATAATATAAGTCTTGGATTTATATTTGATATGGCTAAGCAGACATCAAACGGTCCATCTATGAGCGTTAATCCTTTTGAATATGCATATTTCGCTAATCCATATGAAAAATTATATAATTCAGATGGTTCATATGCATCAGATAATACTTATTTTAATTTAAAACGGGTAAACGGGGGATATGATGTTCCTCAACCTGAGAATGGATTCAATATTATGAGAGAGATGAATGAAACTTCTTCTAGAGCTGATAATATGTCAACAAATCTTAAATTTAATCTTACTTATCATCTTACCGAGAAATTACAGTTTTCTGGATTGGTGTCTTATTCATTTACTAATAATGAAACTGAAAATGTGAATGGTAAACAATCCTATGCTGCCTATAAGGATAGATTGCCTTTTGAGAAAACAAGATCGAAAAGAACATATGGTTCAATAACTCAGTCGGCTGCGAATAATTCTAGTTATAGTGCAAGAGGTCAGTTTATTTATAATGATAATTTGAATGAAGATAATAAATACTCATTTTTGGTAGGTACTGAAATTAGAGGCCAAAAAGCTGAGAGTATTTATACCAAAAGATATGGTTATGATCCTGTAACAGGAAATTCATCAATTCCTATTCCTGTAAAAACAGGAGATAAAATTGATTATACTCAACTTAAGGCATACGCTGATATGGTTGATGGTCTATCAGGTCAGGCTATAACAGAAGATAGATTTGCATCTTTTTATTCGTCTTTAGACTATCATTTAATGGACAAGTATGTTGCCAGTTTTTCTTTTAGAACAGATGGTTCTAACAATTTTGGTAGTAATCAACAATTTAATCCAACATGGTCAGTTGGTACTGCATGGCATATTTTGAGCGAACCATTTATGGAGAAATTAACTGATGTATTAAGCACGTTGACGATTAGATTGGCGACTGGATACACTGGAAACATTAATAAATCAATATATCCACAATTGATGATGTATTATGATCCATCTTTTAGAAAAACTGATTTAGAAACCTATAGAATGGGGTCTATACGAAATGCTCCTAATCCTAATTTAAGATGGGAAAAGACAATGGATTATAAAGCTTCAATAAGTTATGGTTTTTTAGATAATAGAATATCTGGTGTTATTGAATCATATTATAGAAGAAGTATTGATGTTGTTACGAATGTAACGGTTCCTACATCTACAGGTTTTAGTAGTCAATCATTTAATACATCTGAAATAGAAAATAAGGGTATCGAATTTTCTATAAATGCTCAATTATATAAGTCAGATGATCTTAGAATTAATTCTTCTGTGAATTTTGCGTACAATCAGAATAAATTATTAAAATATGATTCTCCTACTGGGGCATACGGATATAATTATGAGGGTTATCCATTGGGCTCAGTATTTGGCGGTAAAGTGATAGGTATTGATCCTGAAACTGGAATTTATAAGTTTAAATTACGTTCTGACGCTGTAATTAATAGAAAAGCAGAATTAAAGAATACAAATAATTATTTATTTTATCTTGGAACGTCTACAGCTCCATATACCGGGGGATTTTCGTTTAATGCAAGTTATAAATCATTTACACTGAATATTGGTGGTTCGTATTCAATAGGAGCCAATATTATTGATGATTTACGTTCTCCAGTCAGCTATCAGACGATAGAGAAGGGGACAGGAAATACTCAATCTCAATATGAATCAATTCCGACAAAGTATAATGACATTTTTGTTAGTCATTTGAATGTTAGAAAGGATGTTGTTGATAGATGGATAAATGCTGATCATACTGGAAAATATCCTAGATTGATAAATTATTTTGGCGATAAATTATTCTTAGATTCTTATAATCCGACTTATTCTAGTGTTACTAGAGGTGCATTGTTAGAAAATGTATCTTATTTAAAAGTGAATAATATTTCATTATCATATAGTGTCCCTGCTGATTATCTTGAACGATATCATATATCATCTTTGGGATTCAATTTTTCTGTCAGTAATTTATTTACATTCACTAATTTCTCCGGAATTGACCCAGAGAACCCTGGAGCTAATTACCCAACTACTCGTTCTATTTCATTTGGTGTTAATGTAGGATTTTAAATATATAAAATATGAAAAAGATTTTAATAAGTGCATTAATATTTTGTTTATTGCTTTCATCGTGTTCGGAATTTCTTGACCTTAAACCTTATGGTAGAACGATACCAAAGACTGCAGATGAATTTTCTGCTCTATTGCATAAACATTTAGGAGATATTGACTATGGAACGGATGCTGTAATTGTTGGTAATGCAAGTAATGTAACCGCTTATGCTTGTTATGCTGATAATTTAGATGCAAGTTTAACAGAGAAGGATTTTAGAAAAGTGTTGCCTAATTATATTGGAACCAGAATAAATTCTTTTCAGGGGTTATATAGAAACCTATATTCAAGAATCAGGGATTGTAATATTATAATTAATAGAATTACGGAGGCTGATAAGTCTACATCTAAAGGTCAGGAAGTCCTAGCTACAGCCTATACAATGAGGGCTATTTGCTATTATTCTTTAATTCAACATTACTGTGAACCATTTGAGAAAGGGAGCTCTAATGATCAGTTAGGTGTGCCACTGGTAGAAAGTTTTGATATGGAAGCTCGTCCATTGAGAACAGGATTACAGAATGTTATAAATTTTGTGATTGATGATCTTAAAAAGGCCATCGATTTGAATATAAGTAAGGAAGAGTATCGTTTTACTGTTGACGTTTCAAAAGCATATTTGGCAAGAATGTATTTTTGGGCTGAGGATTGGACTAATGCAATTGCAGTTTCTAAAGAGATTTTAAGTAAGCATCCATTAATTAGTGGTGAAGCCTACGTTACAATGCTGACAGATCGATACAATAAGAAGGGTAACGTTTTATTGAGATCATATATTTTCCCTGGAACTAGCGATCTTAGTTACGAATCTGTTGAGTCACAAATTAAGCATCGTCCTGCAAGTAAGGATTTTGTTGATTTGTTTGTTGAGAAAGAAGCTGATATTAGATATGAATTGTCTTTTAATAGCGTTAGACAGAATCAGAAGAATCCATGTGCAAGAGTAAGGAGTGCTGAGTTTTGTCTTATAATAGCAGAATCTTACGCGCATCTAGGAGGTAAAGATGCAGAATCTTTGGAGTGGTTAAATAAACTTAGAGAAAATAGAATATCTCCTTTTGTCCCTTATACAATGTTTAATTTACCTAAAGTTGATCCTGATTATATTATTAAGAAAGATGCCGAAGATAAGAATTTAACTTCTTTAATGTATGCGATTATTACTGAAAGGCAAAAAGAATTATATATGGAAAAGGATAGATTTTTTGAGCTAAAGAGGAATGGTCGTCCAACTTTTTGGGTTGGAGCTAATGGGCTTAAATATGTGATGGAGAAGTTTCTATATACGACTCCTTTACCAAAATCAGATATTGATATAGTTAATGGATTAAAACAGAATAAAGGATACTAATAATAGTTGTTATGAAGAAGATATTAATAGGAATTGTAATAATAGTAAACTGTCTAATGGCATCATGTACAGGAATAGAAGAAGAAGCTCCTAGACCCAAAGGTGTGCAGATGGATTATATATTGTATCCTCCGTCTGAATTAAATGCTCAGGAGAGATTGTATCTTGAGGAGAGAGAAGCTGAATATAGAGAACTTTTTAATAAGTAATTAATTATACCAACCTAAAAAAATGATTATGAAAAAAATTTTATTATTTCTGGCATTAATGCCGTTTGTATGCGTGTTTGTTTCGTGTAAAGATGAAGTATCTAAAACAGTTTCTATTGAGAAAGCATCATATGTATTGGCTGCTAATGAAGATTTAGAAGTAAAAGTGAAGTTAACAAACCCCGCAGATGTTGATTTAACAATTCCTTTTACTATAGATGGTGATGCTATTATAAATGAGGAATACACGATTTCTGCAGATGAATTTGTTGTAAAGAAAGGTGAAACGTCAGCTGTGATTGTTGTTTCGCCTAAAGAGAATTTAGATGAGGGTAAAAGTATTGTGATTTCAATTAATAGTGTTCCTTCTGGATATGATAGGGGTACAAATATGAAAACAATAATATCAATTGATCCTAAGGATAAATTGATATATTCTTTTATGTCAAGTTATTATTCTTTATCAGAAACTACTGATGTTGTTATCGAATTAAAAGGAAAGACAACAAGTTTTGTTGCAGATGAAGATATGGTAATTCCTTTTGTTATTGATGAAGAAGCAACAACTGCAGTTCTAGGAGAGCATTATGAGATAGAAGGAGGACTTAATCAATTTGTTATAAAAAAAGGAGAGAAGACTGCATCAATAAAGATTAAGTTTTTGAAGGTTGAAAGTGGAAAGGATATTCTAAAATTAAAGATAGGCGACATGTCTAAAAGATATATCCCAGGAGATTACGATAAAGTAAAAATTAATATTTATGGTCCTCAATTAGATAAGTTTTTCGGTAAATGGCAATATAAATCATATTATAAAAAGAGTTGGTTTAAAACAACTTGGGGATTTGATGATTCTAAATTGGCAACATTACCAGAAGGAACAAGTACTGATGTAATTGAATTGATTAAAGGTGAAGTGAATACATTAAAGGTAGCTATGACAGGCGACTTTGGTAATTATTTCAGAGATTCTGAATTTACATATTCTCGTGAATTAGAGGATGTAATTCAGGAAGATGGATATCCTGTTGTTAGAGCTAAATTAGCTATGTTAAAATTTTCTAAAATGAATGTAGCATTTTCAGCAACTACTGAGACAGTTAGAGAAGGAGAAGTTGGTTTTAGAATTGTTTCTGTTGATGGGAAAGAATATCTAGAAGTTACTATTAATGATTATGCACCAGTTGATTTCTTGGTTGAAGAGGCATCATGGTTTGTTGGAGATGATCCTAAAATGAAGAGCCTTCCATTAAGACTTCTATTTGAAGAGGTTGTTGAGTAAAGAGTTTTATAAAAAAGATATATGAAAAGAATAATAATTCTAGCTATTATAGTATGCACAATTTGTGCATGCTATAATACAAATGCGTCAAATGTAAAAATTTCAGGGTTTATAAATAATCCCAAAGGGAATAAAGTTACACTACAAGTTCAATCATTAAGTAAGTTATTTACTTTTGCAATCGATTCTAAGGGTTTTTTTAAAGGTGAGATTGATATAAAAGAAGGTTTGTATGCAAGATTAGTAAACAATAAAGTTGCAATTCCTTTATATGTAGAGCCTGGTGTTAATATCGAATTATCTTATGATAGGTCAGAGGTTAAAAATGGAAAGTATAGTGGTGTAAATATTGCAGGGAAGGGAAATATAGAAACGAAGATGATGCTTAACTTTTATGAGAAACAGTTATCTCATTCATCACAAGAATTATTTGTTCTTACTCCTATTGAATTTCAAAAGATACAGAAAAATACAGCAGAACACAATGTAAAAATTATTGATGATTTTGTAGAAGCAAATGGGGATATCAACAAAGATTTTGTACAACTATTTAAATATCAAGTGCAAATATCTTTAGCTGCATCATTTTTCTATTATCCATCATATCACTCTATGATGAACAAGCAGGATAAAAGTGCTATTCCAGAGAATTTCAATTTCTTTATAGAAAAACTGCCTAAAAACAATCTTGAAGTTTATAGAAAAGTATATCGCTATAATACATACGAGGTTTCTGTATGGAATCAATTATTAATGGAAAAGGTGATGCCATTACAATCTGATATGATTAAACTTTTTAATACATATATTGATGAGTTAAAGAGTTTAAAGTTGGCTCAACCAATTATGGACGATGTTGCAAATAATTTTATTATGCAACAATATAAGGATGCTCCAGATAATATTAAAGAAATATTAAAGAACCGATATCCAGAAGTTGTAAAGAATAAGAGATATATAAGTAATTATAAGACAATGATGAAGTAATTTATAGTTATATGATTTTTACAATGAAAAGAATTATTCCCATTTTATTAATATTTTTATATTGTATTTCATGTGATTCTAAGGATTCAAATTTTACAGATATTGAATGTTCTTTTAGTATAACTGCTATGCGTGAGGAGGGAAATAAAAGATATGGTTTTCCTGAATTCGCAAAAGAGATTCAAGTAGTTTCTAAATGCGATTCTTTCAAGGATGTTAGATACTCTTTTAAACCAAGTGATTTGAAATTTAAGAATAATCGCTGGTATGTAACTTTAAAGAATATTCATAAAGGGAAGAATAAAATAACTTTTTATCTTATACCAAAGTCTAAGTCTGAAAATAGAGTTTTAGTTGTTGCTAATAAGAAAGAATTTATAAATTCTCCTTATGCCATAGTTTATAAGCCAAGAACCAGATGTATAGATACAAATGTATCAGATAGTGAAATCTGTAATTTTGGTGTATTTAAGCCCATCAACGGTTTGGCAAAAATATTAATTAAGCCTGATGTAAATCATAATCTTAAAGTGAGTGTTAAGTATGGAGACAATACTGAAGAACATACAATACTGAAAAATCAGGTTAATTCATTAGGATTAGTTCTCAATAAGTCACAATATAGAACTGGTGATAAGTTTACAGTAATTATTATGGCTTTTAATGGAACTTCTCCATATAAAAGAACTATCAATATACCTATTAATACAGGGATGTGTTATATTGGGAAATATTGATTATACTAACCCATTTCAATCATATTATTTATATGAATTTAAGCCTATTTACAGTAATGTAAATGGGCTTTTATATTTATATAAGTTTTAAGTATAATATAATAGCGTGCTGATAGTATCATCGTTGTCATACATTATGTATTTATAATTGGATCATTTAAATTTGGTGTTGACAAATAAACATAATTATAATATATTTATATATGTGTAAACAAATATACTTATCTAATACTTATACAATCAATTATGAAAATGATATCAAGACAGAAACTTATATTACTACTTCTTTTAGTAGGAATATGGGGTATTTCAAATGCCCAAAAGGGGAAAGTTAAGTTTGGGAAAATATTAAAAGAAGATTTAGCAAGTAAGGTATGTCGTATTGATACGAATGCACATGCAGAAATATTGTATGACAGAGCCTCTTCAGAAGTTGATTATATTGCAAATAACCTTGTGACTGTAATTAAACGTCATAAAATAATTAAGATATACAATAAGAATGGATATGAATATGCGAATATAGAGATTCCATATAATTCCAGATATGAGAGGGTCACAGGTATAAAGGCTTGTACTTATAATTTAGTAAATGGTAAAATAGTAAAGTCAAAGTTAAAGAGAAAAGAAATCTTAGAAGAGGAAGTTACTGGAAAATATAGGATAAAAAAGGTATCTTTTACTGATATAAAGGAAGGTTCTATAGTAGAAATAGAGTATAGGAAGCAAGTTCCTCTAAGATATAATTATGCAACATGGTATTTTCAGAATGAAATACCAGTCCGTTACAGTGAGTTTATTGCGAGAATACCAGATATTTATGATTTTAAGGAATATATGTGTGGTTATGAGAATGTAACTAGAAAATATAAAACCATACCTAGAGGAAATTATAATGAGAATGTCTACACTTATTTTATAGAAAATGTGCCTGCTTTTGCTGACGAATCATTTATTCAATGTAGAGAGAATTATATTACTAAAATAGAGTTTGAATTGGCATCAATACGTATGTCTAGTGGTATAGTTAAAAATTTAAGATCAAATTGGAAAAAGATTTGTGAAGATCTTGTTAAGGATGAGTCTTTTGGAGAGGTTTTTAAGAATAAGTCCTACCTGAAAAAACTATTACCTAATATTGTGAATGGCTGTTCGGATGATGATAGTAAAGTTAGAGCAATATATAAATATGTAAGAGATAATGTAAAATGGAATAAACGATATAGCATTTACTCTAATAAGCGACTAAGGAAGATTGCTATGGAGAAGAGTGCGAATTCAGGTGGTATAAATTTATTTTTAATTGCTCTAATGCGAGAAGCAGGTTATGAATGTAGTCCAGTGATCTTGAGTACAAGAGCAAATGGTATAATCAGAGCAGGAGCTCCAAATTTATCAAAGTATAA
>Ga0193964_1001065_pt1 | contig 12460 bp, 9 predicted proteins | sample FB_7_MG_FD_140323 | JGI IMG/M metagenome (GOLD analysis project Ga0193964, IMG submission 140323) | Microbial mat bacterial communities from the Broadkill River, Lewes, Delaware, United States - FB_7_MG | ecosystem: Environmental > Aquatic > Freshwater > River > Microbial mats | place: USA...
AAGCACTTGCTCTGGAGTCATTTTCATCTCATATGCATCTTCAATCCAATCATTCCAAAAACCACCACTACCTTCACTTATTTCAAAATTTTCATTGATTTCTGTTGCAATATCTTCTTGAGTGAATTTATATAGTTCTTGTTTTTCAATTACAAATTTTCGTAAATTAACTTTATCATTATTTTGAATCAATAACTCTTTCAAGTAATCTGGTGCCTCGTAAAAACGCTCTGGATTAAAATAAGGACTGCATTGTTTTGAAAATAAAGAGGAACAAAACAACAATAAAAGTAATAATGATTTAAGAAACATAACTTCTAAATTAGTAACAAGTAGGAATTAATTCTGAGTCATAAGCAAACTCTTGAATAAAATTCAACATATTCTTATTTTCTAGTTTAAAACTATCACTTTTAATATATTCAATAACATCTTGAACATCATCTTCACCCTCATGTAACTCTAATAATTCTATCCCATTTTTTGAAAATATTCTTTCCCATTCATTTATAGAGTAAAGGTTTCCACCCCTACTTCCTGCTCCATGACAAGAGGAACATCTATTTAGATAATATTTTTGCCCATCTTTTTCTTTTGTTACATGTTTTGCATTTTTAGCAAAAACAATATTTGTACAAAAAAGTGAAGATATTAAAACACTTAAAATTATTTTATTTAACATATTTTTTCCCATGTAATTTTTTAAATTTTCTTTTTGCTTCTTCTAACCATTCTAATAGTTCTTTTGGCTCCCACATACCATATATAATCATATGTTTTTTACCTTTTCTACTTATCATCTCCTCTTTAGGACCCATTAAGTAAATAGCTGGAGTCATAGATGTAGTAAGTCTTTCAGGAGCATGTCCTGAATTTTCAACATCACTTTCTGCACCTAGTGAATTATCTAAAATTAAAGGTATGAAATTTTCATTTATCTCTTTGACAACAGCTGGATTGGTAAATGTTTTTTCTTGCATAATTGGACAATAATAGCATTTTCTAGATTCTAAAAATAAAAAAATTGGTTTTTTAAAATGCTGTGCTAACTCTTTTGCATCGTTTAATTCATCTTGCCATAGTATCTTATCTTTTTGAATATTATTTGCATGTATACTTTGTAAGATAAATAGTATACATAAGAAAAAAATAGTTTTAATTTTTATCATAATATATCCTTTACTTATATTTAAAAAAGATGATATTAGCAATAAGATAAAAATTAACTTAATTTTTATAAATAATCTTTAAAAATTATATTTGGCACTTTAGGGGCACTTTTATCTGTTAGAATTACATCAATTGGATACTCTTTTAATAATACAAAAGGTTATCCGAAATTTAAGGAGAGTAAGATGAAAGGACAAATTGTTAGCAAGTTCAAACTTGCAATATTTGCGACACTACTAGCATCTACTACACTTTTTGGGGCAATGCACTCAAAAGGTGATTCTGCACATAAAAGTGTAGAGGGTGGTGATAGTTGTGTTAAATGTCATAATGGTATTGAATCAATTAGAGATGAACAATCTGATATGATGAAACAAATCATGGATCTAGGTGCTATTGCTGGTGATACTGGCGGTTGTACTGTATGTCATGGTGGTAATCCCAAAGATGGTACTGTAAAAGGTGCACATATGGGAGCTCCAGAATCACATGCAGGTGGATTAGCAACTTTTATTAGAGACCCAGGTTCTATCTGGATAGCTGATAAAACTTGTGGAATCTGTCATGCTGATACTGTAGCAAACACTAAAAAATCTTTAATGGCTACAGAAGCTGGTAAGATTCAAGGTAATTTACATTCATGGGGAAGTGAACCAACAAAACAAGTTAAGTTTGCAAACTACGATATAAAAGATGAAGATGGTAAAGAGCCAGCTTGGGGAACAAAAACATATAAAGAATATATGGTTGCAATGATCGATAAATATCCAGATCAATTCCCAACAGAACTTAAACAACTTCCTATGGCACCAAGTAGCCCAGATGATCTTAAACAAAAAAAGGGTGAGTCTGATGAAGATTTCGCTGCTAGAATTGGTTATGAAGCATCTATTACTTACCAAAGAGCTGATTGTCAGAGATGTCATATTGGAGTTCGTGGTAGAAAAGGTAGAGGTGACTGGAGAGGTATGGGATGTAGTGCCTGTCATATTCCATACGCAAATGAAGGTATTTATGAAGGAAACGATCCAACGATAGATAAAAAAGAGCATGGACATATGTTAGTTCATACTATGCAAGCTACTAGAGATCAAAAAGTAAAAACTCCTTCAGGTGCTGAGTTTAGTGGTATTCACCCTGAAACTTGTAACTCTTGTCATAATAGAGGTAAAAGAATCGGTGTATCTTATGTTGGTCTGATGGAACAACCTTATGGTTCTCCTCTTAACATGGGTGGTAAATCACAATCTAAACATCATGGTAAAAAATACAAACATATTAAAGAAGACCTTCACTTTGAAGCTGGTATGACTTGTCAAGATTGTCATACATCTATTGATATGCATGGTGATGGTACATTATTTGGTACTACACTAGGTCAAGTTGAGATTGAGTGTTCTGATTGTCATGGTACAAATGAAAAGTATCCATGGGAACTAGAAGTTGGTTTCGGTGAGAAGTTTGGTATTGATGTAGCTGAAGGTCCAAGAGGTATGGTAGATAAACTTCCAACATGGATGGAGATGGGTATGGTATATCCTAAACAAGGTGGTTATTTATTAACTACTAGAGGTAATCCATTAGGAAATGTTGTTAAATTTAAAGGTGCAAATAAAGTTGTAACTCACTTAGCATCTGGAAAAGATTTAGATACACCATTATTAAAAGCTAAAGCAGAACACAATACATGGAAGTCTAAAGAAGCAAAAGTAGCTATGGGTGATATTAAAGCACACATGGAAAATATGGAATGTTATGCTTGTCACTCTGATTGGGCACCACAATGTTATGGTTGTCATGTTAAAGTTGATTATACTCCAGGTAAAACACAAATTGACTGGATTGCAAGTGGTAGTTCTCTTATGAAAGATGCTAATGGTAACTTAACTGGTGAAACAAGTGAATCAGTTCTTGGTACTAAAGGTAAAAGACTTATGGGTAAACCAAGTGAAACTAGATCTTACTTAAGATGGGAAGATCCAATCTTAGGAATCAATGGTGAAAACTTAGTTACTCCTGTAATGCCTGGTTGTCAAGTAACATATAGTGTTATTGGACCTGATGGTAAAACATTGATTCTTAATAAGCAAGCTCAAGTTCCAGACGGACCTGGTGGAAGTTTAGTTGCAGGGACTGATATGTCTCCAGTACAACCTCATACATCAGGAAGAAAAGCTAGAACTTGTGCATCTTGTCATAGTGATCCAAAAGCTTATGGTTATGGTATCTCAAACGGTCAATATATGACTGGATATGATAAAGATCAGTATTTAGATCTACAAGATTTAAGAACAGGTGAATATGTTCCTACATCTAAAACAGTACAAATGAAAGCGATCCCAGGGATGTCTTACGATTGGTCAAAAATCGTAACACGAGAGGGAAAACAACTTCAAACTGTTGGTACTCACTGGCCTGATTCAAGACCTCTTGATCAAGACCAAAGAGAAAGAATGGAAAAAGCAGATATTAATAAATAATAATCATGCTAAAAGGTAGTTAAAGAGGAGAGATCCTCCTCTTTGCTATGTTTATTTTAAAGAAATATCGCTAGAATATTTTTTTATAATCAACATACAACTGAAGGAAAACAATGTATAAAACAACTGTAAAAACGGCAATATTTGTAGGTATGATGACACTACTAACAACTGGATGTAATGACAACACAAAAGCTAAGGTGATACAAAGTGAACCTGTAGCTACACAAACAATTAAAGAAAAAACGGAATCAAAATCTGTTGAAACACCACAAGTAAAAAACATGGCAAAAGAAGCTGCAGATGTTGTTTATAGTGTATTTCAAGATACTGCGAAAATTGGACCAAAAGGGAACTATATGGTTTTGGTATTTGGAACTAATACCTGTCCTTATTGTATGAAACTAAAAGAGGATATTTTTAAATCAGAAAAATTCCAAAATAGACTAAAAAATGATTTTTCATCTTACTATTTAAAAACTCATGAAAATTTAAGACACAAACTTTTCCATGAAAATGAATATATGGATGTAGATACAAAAACAATGATCTCTATTTATGGAGTACAAGGAACACCTACTATTATTTTTACAGATAAAGCAGGAAAAGCGGTAATCATGGTGCCTGGATATATGCCAACAAAACAATTTTTAGTAACTTTAGATTTTATGGATAGTAAAAAATGGATGGATAAAGATAGAAAGAATGGAGAAGTATATCAAGCTCTAAAAGATTTTTATATTGAAAAAGGGATTAAGGTAAATAAATAATGAAGAAAATAATATTACTTGCAACACTTTTAATTTCTCAACTATTTTCATATGATAAAATGCAAAAAAGCACTGATATTGTAACAAATGGAAAACCAGTAATGATACTCTTTGAAAGTAAAACTTGTGGATATTGTGAGATATTCAAAAAAGATTTAGTTCAAAATAAAGAGATGAATAAATTAGCAAATCAAATGAATGTTTATAGTATATCAAGAGATGAGTATAAGGACTATACATTATGGGGAAAACCAACAAACACAAGAACTTTAGAGATGACTTTTGCTGTTAAAGTTACACCAAATATTTTAATTTTTGATAAAACAGGTAGAAAGATATGGCAAGTTCCAGGATATGCCGATCCATCTATCATGATACCTTATTTAAAATTCGTAATTGGTTTAGATAATGGAACATACAAAATAACACAATGGAAAGAATACTTAAAAAAAGAGGGTATTATAAAATAAATATATTAAACTATTTGTTAAACTACTGTTAATACTTTTTTAATATAATAATAGAATTGAAAAAAAGGAAATTTATGTTAAAAAAAGTATTTTCACTATTAGTGTTATTTACGACATTTGTATTTGCAGACTTTATAGGTATCACACCGCAACAACTTCAACAAAAAATTGACCAAAACATTAAAGTTATAGATATAAGAACTCCTCCTGAGTGGGAACAAACAGGCATTGTACCCACAAGTGAAAAGTTAATGTTTTTTGACGCAAGAGGTGGATACAATGTTCAATCTTGGATTGCACAATTTGAAAAAATCGTTAAAGATAAAAATCAACCCTTTGTTTTAGTATGTAGATCAGGAAATCGTACAGGACAAGTAGGAAACTTCTTGGCTAAAGAATTAAAATTCAAAAATGTTTACCATTTACAAAATGGTATAAAATCTTGGATTAAAGAAAATAGAAAAATTACTAAATAAATTATTAAGGATATAAAGTTATTATGAAACAAACTTTAAGTAAAAAACTAGCAAACATATTGTTCTCTTATTGGACTATGTTAATTTTATTTGTTTTATTAGGAGGTGGTGCTGCGGTTGCTACTTTTATAGAAAACGATTATGGAACATCAACAGCAAGAGTACTTGTGTACAATCACTTATGGTATGAAATGGTAATGACCCTTTCAATTATAAATTTATCAGGTATTATTGTAAATAGAAAGATGTGGAGAAATAAAGCTAGATTTATCTTTCACTTCTCTTTTGTAGTTATGCTAATTGGTGCTTCAATGACAAGATATATTGGGTATGAGGGTGTTATGCATATACGTGAAGGTCAAACTCAAAGTGATATGATATCTCTAGAACCATATATAATAGTTACAATTGAATCTCAAGGTAAAACATATAGAGCAGAATTTCAAAAAGAATTTTCTGCAATAGGCGACAATAGTTTTAATTATAATATTGGATTTGAAAATAAAACATTAAATTTATCGTTGGATAAATATACATTTGCAAAAAAAGGTTCAGCAACTATGAATCTTGTTGCTACAAAATTTACTTTAGAAGATGAATCAAAAGTTGTAAAACTGCCAGGAAGAAGAAGTTCTCCAGGATTAGAACAACAGATGAAATTTAAAAATGATATTTTAGTTACTGCTTCTTATGGTTCAAAGGCACTTTCAGTACCATTTGCTATTAAATTAAATGAGTTTCAACTAGACAGATATCCAGGAAGTATGTCACCTTCATCTTATGCAAGTGAAGTTACACTTATAGACAAAGCAAAAAATGTATCATTTGACTATAGAATATTTATGAACTCAACACTACAATACGGTGGTTTTCAATTTTTCCAAAGTTCATATGATCAAGATGAAAAAGGTACAATTTTATCTGTAAACAACGATCCAGGTACAATTCCAACATATGTAGGATACTTTTTATTAACTTTAGGATTATTAATGAATATGTTTGATTCAAAATCAAGATTTGCAAAACTGATTAAATATACAAAACAATTCAATTCAATTGCAATTGTTACTCTTTTGTTAACACTTTTAAATGTATCAGCAAATGCAAATACAGCCGTAGAATCTATAAAAACAAATACAACTGTTAGTTATTTAGAAGACTATAGAAAAGACTCTGTTGAAACTGCAAAGAAATTTGGTAGACTTGTTACTCAATCAGGTATGGGAAGAATGAAACCAGTTGATAGTTTAAATGAAGAGATTTTAAATAAACTTACTAGAAAAAGTTCATTTTTAGGGATGAATGCAAACCAAGTTGTTTTAGGGATGATGAGTAGACCTGAGATTTGGCGAAATATTAAAATGTTAAAAATAAAAACTCCTAAGCTAAAAAAAGTATTAGGGGTAGAACCAAGTAGAACTCATATTGCATTTGGTGAAATTTTTGATGAAAAAGGTGGATATAGATTAAAAGATTATATCAACAAAGTAAACTCAATGAATCCAAATACAAGAGGAACATTTGAGAAAGATATCATCAAACTAGATGAAAGATTAAATATAGCATATATGGTATATTATGGAAACTTATTTAAAATATTTCCAAGACCAGCAGATGAGCACAATCATGGTGCAAAAAACAAATGGTACAATCCTATTGATGCAATGGGTGAATTTCATGAAAAAGATAAAGAAGCAATACAAACACTTGTAAGAGGTTTAGTTGATGGTGTTGTAAGTAAGCAATATGATCAAGCAAATAACTTTTTAGATTTGATCTCTACTTATCAACAAAAAGTTGGAAAAGAAGTTATTCCATCTCAAAGTGTTATTGATAGTGAAATTTTATTCAATAAAATTGGTATATTTTCAAAACTAACAATTGCTTATATTATCATAGGATTTATATTATTTATCGTTTCATTTTTAACTGTATTTAATAAAAACTGGACTTCATCTAAAGTAAATACAGCATTTTTTGTAATACTTGCAGTTTTACTTGCTCTTCATACTTTTGGTATGGGACATAGATGGTATGTAAGTGGACATGCACCTTGGAGTGATACTTACGAATCATTAGTTTATATTGCATGGTCTGCAATGTTTGCAGGTGTTGTATTCTTTAGACGTTCTCTTATGGCACTAGCAGCAACTGTAGTGATGGCTGGTATATTTATGTTTACAGCACATCTTACAGGAATAGACCCTCAAATTACAAATCTTGTACCAGTACTTAAATCTTATTGGTTAACTATTCATGTATCGATTATCACAGGTTCTTATGGGTTCTTGGCAATTGGAGCGATGCTTGGATTTATGGCATTGATTTTATTTGTATTTAGAGACCCTAAAAAACCTCATATTGATAGTACAATTAAACATATAACTGCTATCAACGAAGCAGCTCTTATCATTGGTATTGCCGCACTTGTTATTGGTAACTTTATTGGTGGTGTTTGGGCAAATGAATCTTGGGGTAGATACTGGGGATGGGATCCAAAAGAAACTTGGGCATATATCTCAATTGTAATTTATGCAATTGTATTACATCTTAGAATGATACCAAAATTAAATACTCCATTTGTATTTGCAGTAGCTTCTACTCTTGCATTTGCAAGTATTCTGATGACATACTTTGGTGTAAACTTCTATCTAAGTGGAATGCACTCATATGCAACAGGAGACCCAGTACCTGTTCCTGAATGGGTATATGTATTAACAGCTACAGTTTTTATTCTAATTGCAGTTGCTAGTAGAAAAAGAAATCTTTCTAAATTAAAGTTTTAAAACTGAACTTCCCATCTTTTATAAAAAGATGGGAGATACTTAATTCATTTATACTAATCTAAAAAGCAGACAACTCTTTTTTCTGAGCCGCTGTTATCACTTCACTTTTTACAAGTTCTGCCAATATTGAGCCTTGTGTTCTTTCTAGTTTTTGTGCTATTTGAGCAATTGTCAACTTTTTGTTGAACATACTTTTTGCTTTTATTTTATCCTCTAAACTCCATTTTAGACCACTGTTTTTTGCTTTTCCATCATCTTGGTTTCTTTGTTGTCGTAGGATTTTTTTATCTTCTATTTGCATCTTTGATGCTTTTGTTTTTTTAGCTGATTTGATACTTTCTAGATCATCTTTTGATTCTTTGATTCTACTATCTATTAGTTTATTTATATTTTTAGACATCAGATAATGAAAGTTTTCACTATCTTTTATTAGAGATTTTTTTGCACGTGTAATTGCTACATAAAAAAGATTAAACTCATCTAGCAATTCTTGATTTGGGAGATGATTTTGTTCTTCTATAAACTGTTTTAAACTATCGGATCCAAAGTCTACTATTAAGTCTGCAAAATCAGTAAAATCGTCTGCTACGGTTACACTATCCCACTCTAAACCTTTTGCGGTATGTGCAGTTGTTAGAAATAGTATCTCCCCTATTCTTTGTTCAAAGCCATTATTTTGTTTATTTTGCCAAGCAGCGTAAAACTTGTCGGCTATTTTTTTAAATTCAAATAAATTTTCTTTATACTCTTTTGCCATTTTAAGAGCTGATTTTAACTCAAAGTCATCAACCTCTTTTGCATATTCCAAAAGATCATCTTCATCACTGAAATCTTTTAAAAATCTATTTCTTTTTATCTCTTTTTTTTGATTATTTAAAAAATGATGAACTTCAATAGTGAGATTAAAAATCTCATTTGGATTACGAACTGTTACAAATGGTTTTCTATCTTCTATTCTTGTAGATATGATTGAGATAAGTTGTGCATTTGTTCTTGAGATATAACCATGAGTAAGAATAGTATTATCCAAGTTTTCTAAAGTGTCAATCTTTACTTTTTCATTTTTGAACTTTTCTAACAATACATTCGCAAAAGATGCAATAGAAGTATTAAATCTAAAACTACAAGATAAATAAAGTTTTTTATCCACTCGTATTTTATTTAAAGCATTTTTACTACCTCTAAATGAATATATCTGTTGATGTTCATCACCTACATATATTTTAATCTTTGAACTTAAAGCTTCAAAGATTCCTAGTGTTACTTCATTTGTATCTTGTGCTTCATCTAGCATAATGATGTCATAATTAAACTGAGATATTTGAGCACTTGAAATAAGTAAATAGTAATACTTCAAATAAAATCCATGAGTGGGTTTCATCTTACTTATTAGCATATAATCAAACATTTTCTTTGCTGTTGTATGTTCTATATCTTCTTTTGATATCTCTTCTTTAGTTGAGTTACAAAAATTTTCAAATATTTTTAATGCACCCACTGCTTGATTGTAAGATATCTCAAACTCCTTTGAGATATCTATAGCTCTATAGTTTACTATATTATCCAAATCAATTTTAGTATTCTTTTTAATAGCTCCAAAAGCTAAACCATGAGTAGTTTTAACTGAAGTATTTGAGGGAAAAATTGAACTTGCTTCATTTTTAATTGCACTATTAAAAGCAAGATAAAGTATCTTTTTACTCTTATATGTATCACTGATAAGTTTTAAGGTTGTTGTTTTACCAGTACCAGCAAAAGCATTTATCTTTATACTTTTATATTGTTTTACTGCTTCAAGAATCTCATTTTGTTGTTGTGTAGTTTTCATAATGAATTATACTAAAATTTATAACATAATAGTAAAAAAATTGCATATAGCAATCTTTTTATCTTAATTTTCTCTCTCATTGTATAAAAAGACTTGATTTCTCCCATTTTGCTTTGCATTGTACAAGGCTTCATCTGCAAACTTATAGATGCTATTCATATGATATTTGCAATCTGGTTTAATAAGAATAATCCCCATGGAAATAGTAACAAATTTTCCTGCACTATTGTTTTTGTGTTCTATCTCTAAATTATTAATATTCACTCTTAATTTATTTGCAAAAGAGGTAGCTTTGATCTCATCCATTGAACTGCATAAAATACCAAACTCTTCTCCACCAAGTCTAAAAACCATATCATCAGGTCTATTTAAATCATTTTTTAAACTCTTCGCAACTGAAATTAAAGTGTTATCTCCTGATTGATGTCCATAAGTATCATTGTATTGTTTAAAATGGTCAATATCTATCATTATAAATACTAGATTGTTTTTAGTCCTTTTATGGATTTTTTGTTGATTTTCAAACATATTATCAAAATAGCGTCTATTATATAATCCTGTCATACCATCAGTGATTGATAACAACTCTATTTGTTTTATAAATTCTTTATTTTTATTAAAAAACATAACATTAATAAATCCAATAAAAAATATAGACATAATCCCAAAAAAGATTATCCACAATGTGATTTTTCTTTTTTTATCAATTCGTGTGTTTAAAATATTTCTTAATTCGTTAACATTAATTTTATAAAATAAAGTTATAAATTCAATATTATTTGAATTTAGTCTAAAGATATCATTTGAATTGATTCTTATTTTTTCTTCATTTAAAATATTTTTTTTAGTAAATGATATAAGAGAATATTGAGCATTTTTCATATTTTTATATCCAGTTCCTATGATGCATAACTCTTCTGAACAAAGTTGAGATATATTAAATTTTAGTTTATACATACCATCTTCTATTTTAGATACTTGTGTTGCTATTTTTGACCTTTTATCTTTTATCTCTCCATCACTTATAGAGGAACTCAATCCTCTTATTTGAGCATTATATTCAATTAATCCAGGCAAAATTGTAACTAAATTTTCCATTAACAAATAAGAATTTAATTCAGAATCCAATAATAATTTTGTATGTTGCGCAATATATCCTAATACAATATTTGATTCTTGTATTAAAATAGATCCATCTTCAAAATTTGTATTTTCTTTTATATCTTTTTCTATACTACTAATATATCTAAGCAATTTATCTTTTAACAAAGAAACTTTTATATTTATTTTTAATTCACGTTTTAAAGTACTTGTTTTTTTTAAAATATCTCGTTTTACATTCTGAATATTTTTTTCAACTTTTTTATCTTCTTTTAAAAGAATAGAAAAATCTCTTAATTTCTGCATATCAAAAACTATCTCTTGAATTTGCTCAACTCTTTTTAATCCATACAACTCATCTTTAAAAATATTGATTTCATCTTTAACATAATAATAAGCCAAAGAAAAAATTATCACTATACTAATGATTGGAACAATCACACTCAATACAAAGTAAATAAAACTAGTATTTTTATTAGAATTTATCATTCAAGCCCTCTTGAGGCTTACCTATATAGTAACCTTGGATATAATCAGCACCCATTTGTTCTAACATATCCAAACTTTTTTTATCTTCAACAAACTCAGCTATAGTTTTTAGTTCCATATCTTTTGCAAAGTTTATTATTGTTTGAGTTATTTTCTTTGAATTATCATCAGTCGTTATATACTTAACTAAAGATGCATCAATCTTTAAATAATCTATATTTAGTTCATAAATATGTGCAAAATTAGAATACCCACTACCAAAATCATCAATTGCTATCTTACAACCATAACGTTTAACTTCTTTAATAAACTCTTTTAGTTCATCATAGTTTGCAATCTCTTGATTTTCAAGAATTTCAAATACAACAGATGAAGAGTTTTTATAATTTTCTAAACTTTCTAATATAAACTCTACTGTTTGAGGATTTAAAATATCATCCATAGATAAGTTTATAGAAAACTCATATGCTTTATCTTCAAAAAAGCTAAATGATTTTGTCACAATATTTCTTGTGATTTGAGGGTATAGTTTTGATTTTACAGCTATATCTAAAAACTTAATAGGAGCAATAATGAAACCATTTTTTTGTGTAATTCGTGCTAAACATTCGTATTTTTCTATTTTTTTATTATGAATATTATAAATTGGCTGAAAATGGGGAACTATATTATTATTTTGTATTGCATCTTTAAGTAAACTAACACCTTGTATATTTTGGGTAATATTTTTAGCTACATCTAAACTATCATCATAAACAACAAAATGTTTTTTTGCCTCTTTTGCAATTTGTAACGCCATATCAGCTTTAACCATAATAGAGTTTGTATTGGAAGCAAGACCACAACTAAATGTTATAAAAATAGTATTATTATGTATTTCAAATTTTGTC
>Ga0193964_1001070_pt1 | contig 12437 bp, 11 predicted proteins | sample FB_7_MG_FD_140323 | JGI IMG/M metagenome (GOLD analysis project Ga0193964, IMG submission 140323) | Microbial mat bacterial communities from the Broadkill River, Lewes, Delaware, United States - FB_7_MG | ecosystem: Environmental > Aquatic > Freshwater > River > Microbial mats | place: USA...
AATATCATTAAACAATCATTTAATTGTGGTGTGTTAGTTTTAAAAGCTGGAAAAAATACATTACGATTTTTACCACCATTAACTATTACTAAAGTAGAAACAGATGAGGGATTTAAAAGATTGTAGAAAGCCGTTGAAAATATTTAATATAATTCTTAGTTCAAGTATACTTCTGACTACAACTCTTATAGGAAGTGAAGATTTTTTATCACAAACAAAAAAAGATAGTATAAAATACTCCTACGAAAAAGCTATGGAAGATAGTAATAAATTAAAAGAGGATTGGATCAACCCTATCACTTATAAGTATATTTATAATGATGGTGAAGTTTATACTACAAAAAGATCAGCTATCACTGTTTCTCAACCTATTTTTAAAAGTGGGGGAATCTATTCTGCAATAAAATATGCAAATAGCTATGAAAAATATTCTAATACAGATATAGATACTCAAAAAAAAGAATTAATTAAACAAGTTATTAGTCTTTTATACCAAATAAAACAAATAAATATCTCTATTGCCAAACAAAAACTACTTGTAAAAAATGCAAAAATAGATGTACAAAGAAAAAAAGAACAAGTGCTTAATGGTATCACTGATTCTTCATTTTTAGATAATGCAATTATAGAAGCAAATACAAGAGAAAATACACTTGTTGATTTAGAGTATCAAAAAATTGAACTTGTGAATACTTTAGCAACTGTTTCAGATAAAAAATATGAAGAGTTAGAATTACCTATATTTTCAATGATAGATAATGATAAGTTTGTAGAAAATAATATTTATATAAAAAAAGCATCTCAAGATATTGATACCTCTTATTGGGTAAAAAATATGGTTATCTCTTCATATCTCCCAACTGTTAACTTTACTGCTGATTATACAAAGTATCATGATATAGATAATAATCCTGCATTAAGTGAAGAGGGAACTAAAAATGTTGGGTTTAATATTACAATTCCACTTGATGTGAGAGTATCGTACGATATACAAAGTAACAAAATTGCCTACTTACAAAAAAAACTTGCTTTAGAAGATAAGAAAAAAGAGGAGATTTCTCTTTATAAAAATTCTATTGCAAAAATTGAAAGTTTAGAAAAAAAAATAAATATTGCATCAAATGATGTGGAACTTTATGATTCACTTTTAACACAACTACAAGAGCAACTAAGTGTTGGTATGTCAACTCCTTCTGATGTACAAACTATGGAAAATTCTAAAAAAATAAAAGCTTTAGATGTAAAAAGTTTAAATATAGATATACAAATAGAACTTTTAGATATATATTCAAGAATTGAAAGTTAGTATGATTGGCACGGTTGCATTTAGCCAATACTTCAACGATTGGCTTTATTCTAAAGATGGATATTACTCAAATTACAAAACTATAGGTAAAGAAGGTGATTTTTATACAGCTGTTAGTAGTAGTTCCTTTTTTGGGGGAACTATAGGGAAAAGAGTTGTAGATATTATCAATGATGGATTTCTAAGTGAAGAGGCAACTATTATTGAGATAGGTGCACATCATGGTTACCTACTTTCAGATATGATTCAATTTATATTTACTTTAAACCCAGAACTTATAAAAACACTTAAATTTGCTATAGTTGAAAGATATGAACACTTACGAATAAAACAACAAGAGTATTTCAAACAATGTTTCGGAGATGAGATTGAGCTTATACATTATAATGATATTAATGAGGTAAACGAAAAAGAGGCATTTGTAGTAGCAAATGAAATCTTTGATGCCTTCCCATGTGATTTAGTCTATACCAATGATGAAAATACTTTACAACATGGTGTTGTAGAAAATAATACTATAAAATTTATAGATAATGATGATACTTTTTTAGCACAATATTGTGAAAAATATAAAGTTACAAAAGGGGAAGTAGCTCGAGGGTATGAAGAGTTTGCTTCAAATCTGTGTAATAATATAAAAAAATTTGAATTTGTAACATTTGACTATGGAGAGAAATACCCGAGAAATGATTTTTCTTGTAGAATATATGAAAATCATAATGTATATCCTATCTTTGATGAAAATATAAAATTAGAAAACCTATATAAACAAAGTGATATAACTTATGATGTAAATTTTACTCATGTTATTGATAGCTTTAAAAAAGCTGGTGCAGTTAACTTAAGTTATGAGACTCAGTTAAAAGCACTTGTAAGTTTTGGTATTATTGAGCTTCTTGAGATACTACACAAAAATGTAGATGAAGACACTTATTTAAAAGAGGCGAACAAAGTAAAAACACTTCTCAATCCTATAGGTATGGGAGATAGATTTAAAATGGTTAGTTTTAGGAAAGGTAAATAATGAATTTGATAGTAAATGGTGAGAGTCATACATTTAATGATGGTTTTACACTAGAACAAATCATAGAAAAATTGATGATAAAAGATAAAGTTATGGCATGTGCTGTAAATATGGAAATCGTTAAAAAAGAGAATTGGGGAACTTTTGTACCCAAAGAAGATGATAAATTAGAATTATTACAATTTGTAGGTGGTGGTTGATATGGTTCATGATATAGGAAGTGTTTGTACTTATTGTGGTGTTGGTTGTGATATTACAGCACAAGTTGAAGATAATAAAATATTAAAAATATATGCCCAAAGTGATGGATATGTAAGTCGTGGAAAACTTTGCATCAAAGGAAAATATGGTTTTGATTTTGTTGCAAGCGATAACAGAATACGAAACACAAGAATCAAAAAGTCATTTATAGAGAAAAATCTTGAAGATTTTCCGCAGGAGTTAAAAGCTAGAACTCATACTTTATCTTCAATTGACGATGAGTGGTATGAATCAAACTACGAGTTAGCAACATCAATAGCTGCTTGGAAACTAAGTCAAATAAAAGAGAAATATGGACGACACTCTTTTTGTGCTACTGGTGGGGCTAGAACTTCATGTGAAAGTGGATTTTTACTTCAAAAGTTCACAAGAGAAACTATGGAGTCACCACATATAGATAACTGTGCTAGAGTTTGTCATGCACCAAGTCTAAATGGAATGGCAGCAACTATAGGTGAAGGTGCTGCAACAAATCCATATGATGATATCTTTAAAACTGAGTTTATGATGGTAATTGGTTCAAATACAACGGAAGCTCACCCAATAGTTGCCAATCGTATGATAGAAGCAGCACGAGCAAAAACAACTGAACTTGTAGTGTGTGATGTACGAAAAATTCAACTAAGTAAGTTTGCTACAGATACAGTAGTAATGCCTTATGAGTCAAACCTATTATTTCTGAATGCTATTGCATATGTAATACTTCATGAGAAACTTTACAATCAAGGGTTTATAGATACAAGAACAAAAGAGTTTGAAGCTTATAAAAACTCAATTTTAAATGATGAAAAAGCAAATCCTGAATATTTTAGAAAAATAAAAGGATATGAACTCTTAGCAGATCAAATACCAGAAATTGCAAGAAAATATGCTACAAAAAAATCAATGATTTTTTGGGGATTAGGAATTACTGAAAATATTGATGGTAGTTATGCAGTTATGTCTATAGTAAATCTAGCTCTTATGACTGGAAATATTGGAAAAATAGGCGCTGGACTTATGCCTTTAAGAGGTCAAAATAATGTTCAAGGAACCTGTGATATGGGATGTCTTCCTTACTATGGTCCTGATTATACAAAGCCAAAAGAGGATGGACTTAAAACTCCAGACCTTATGGATGCTATGCTTGAAGATAAAATAAAAGCAATGGTAGTTATGGGAGAAGATACAGCTCATATACATCCAAATTTAAATAAAGTCAACAAAGCTTTAGAAAACTTAGAACTTCTTATCACTCAAGATTTATTTATGAACGAAATAGCAAAAAAGTCAGATATAGTCTTTGGTGTAAAATCAGCTTATGAAAAAACTGGTGTATATGTAAATGCTATGAGAAGATTACATTTATCTCAACCACTAGTTGAAAATAACTTACCAGATGATTGGCAAGTTTTAAGAGATATTGAAAATAAAATCAAAGGTGAGTTCCTCTTTAAATCAAGCGAAGATGTGTGGGAGCAAGTAAGAGTTGAAGCTCCATATAGATATGGAGGTGCAAGTTATCACAAACTAATGAAACATAGAAGTAAAGGGATGCAATGGCCAGTCGCTAAAGATGATACACCTATTTTACATCTTGAAAAATTCAATACACCCGATGGTCTTGGAACTTTTAAATATAATGGTTACCAACTACGAGGTCAAGTGAAAAAACTTATAGAGGGTGAGAAGTTTGATACTTTTTATCTCACAACTGGTAGAAATCTAATCCATTATAACAATTCAGCGCAAACAAAAGAGAGTCCAAAACTCTATGAAAAACATAGTGAAGATACTATTTTAGCCTGTATAGAAGATAGAGATAAAATTAAATCAGAAAAAGTAATTCTCAAAACAATCCATGGAGAAACAAAACCATTAACTATAAAGTTTGTAAAAACTATAAAACCACAAACATTATTTTGTAGTTTTCATCATGCTAAGTCTCATATGAACTATATCTTTGGTGATGAGAGTGATGTAAATACTAAAACAGCTTTATTTAAATCATTGGAAGTAAGTGTAGTAGAAGTTCACTAAACTACACTTACCAACCCATTTTCAATCTTTATTCTTCCTCCTAACTCATATTCAAAAACTTCACTTGGATATTTTTCCATCGCTTCATCATAGGTTGGATTTGTTTTACAATATAATAAAAAATCATCTTCAACTCCATAGTCATCAGTACAAGCACAGATACTATTGATAAATTCATCTACATCATAGATAGCTTTTGCTTGATTGTTTATAAGAAGTTTATTTGTCCCTTCACTCTCTCCTACTCTATGAGGTAATACAAAAATCTCTTTCCCCATCTTTAAAGCATACTCAACACTTCTCATGGTACCACTGTCTACATCTGCTTGAGTAACAATAAGTATATCTCCTAAAGCTACTACAAATTCATTGCGGATTGGGAAATTGTAATGAATTGAGGGAGTTTCTGGTTTGAATTGACTGAGCATTAAACCTTTTTGTTCTATATCTTGGATAAGCTTATTGTTTATTATTGGATATCGGATATCTAGTCCATTACCAGCTACCCCTATTGTACTTTTAGCCCCTGCAGATGTATGTGCAATAGCATCAACACCCATAGCAGCTCCACTCACTATGACAATATTATTTTGTGATAGTTTTTTTGCAATATCATTTGTGTATTGTTTTGTATAGGGTGTGGGACGACGACTTCCTACTATAGAAACTTTTTTTCTTTTTAGAAGTTCTAAGTTACCTATATAAAATATCTCTTTGGGATATTTTTTCATATTTTCTAACTCTTGGATATTTTGAGTTAATTGTTTTATTGTATTCATGAAAAAAGTGTACCATAAGTTTTTCTACGAAAGAAAAAATATGGCAAATTGCAATTTTTTTGTTATTATAACTGATTTATATAAACTAAATCTAATCCTTCTAAAAGATGTTTTGAATCTTTGAGTGTTTGAAGTGTAATACCATAAGGGTGTCCAATAGCAATTGCAGTACCAAATTTTTTGGCTGTTTTTATCGCTTTTTTTAATTGACCTTGAATATATAGTTTATTTTTATTATTGTCTAAAAAGATATTTCTACTCAGCATCCTTACACCATATTTATTTGCAGACTCTGCTGCTACAGACTTGGCAGTAGTTCTACTATCAACAAAAGTGTAGTTATATCTTTTTAAAACTTTAAATAGCTTATCCATAGCTATTTGATTTGCAGTAAACTTACTTCCTGTATGATTATTGATAAAAGTCGCTTTTGGGTAAAAGTTTTGCAATTCTTTTATTCTGTTTTCAATAGTTACAATATTATCAGTTATATAGAGTGTCTTTTCCTCTTCATATTGAAAACTACTAGCTTGTAGTGGTAAATGTATCATATAGTTATCAAGTTGTTTAGCGATTTTTGCTGAGTTTGGATGACCCTCGGTTGGAGGGAGAAAAGACATATTTACCATATACCCTATATTTAATATCTTATTTACTTGTGTTTTTGTTGTTACATCATCTATAATTATTGCTAATTTTGGTTTATATACTTTTTGTTCTTGGCTTGGTATTGTTGTAGTATTTTGTTCCTCTACAGTTTTTGTTGGCTCTTCTTTTGTATCAATTTTTGGTTGTTGTATTTGTTCGTGTTGAATATCTCCCACTTCTCCATAGTCTGGCTCTTCAAAGTGAAATCTTGGTTGTTGCTTTTTTGGTTCTTTTTTTTCTATATAAGTATTATTATCTGTATTTTTAGCATATTCTATCTCTAGTGCTTTTGTTTTCTCTTCAAATGTTATTAATTTTTTATTTTGTTGTAATATTGTATTTTTTTCTTGTTGTATATCTACTACTATCTCTTTTTTATCCACAAATAGATATGCACCAATAATAGATGCTAAAAAAATAGTAACCACTATTGTCGTTAATATTGTTATAATTTTTTGGTAAGATTTCTTTTTAGATTTTAATCTTCGAGGAGGTTTTTTGTGTATTCTTTTTTTCATACAATATACTTAAAACTATAGGAAAACCTATAGTTTTAAAATCTAGTTAGTCTCTTGATTAACTATTTTGTTTGAACCAATCCATGGCATCATTGCACGAAGTTTATTACCAGTTACTGTAATTAGTTTCGTTTTGTCATTATTTCTTTCTGCATTCATTCTTGGGTATCCTGCTTGACCTTCAAGGATGAAGTCTTTTGCAAATCTACCATCTTGAATCTCTGTTAAGATATCTCTCATAGCTTGTTTAGATTCTGCATTGATAACTCTTTTACCAGATACATAATCTCCATACTCAGCAGTATTTGAAATAGAATATCTCATATCAGCAATTCCACCTTCGAACATTAAATCAACGATAAGTTTTAACTCATGTAAACACTCAAAGTATGCCAATTCAGGAGCGTAACCAGCTTCTGTTAATGTTTCAAAACCAGCTTGAACTAAAGATGCAGCACCACCACAAAGAACAGCTTGCTCTCCAAATAGATCAGTTTCTGTTTCATCTTTGAAAGTTGTTTCAATAATAGCAGTTCTACCACCACCAATTGCTGATGCGTAAGAAAGTGCTAACTCTTTAGTTGTTCCACTTGGGTTTTGACCAACAGCGATAAGATCTGGAATACCTCCACCTCTTACAAACTCTGATCTAACTGTATGACCTGGAGCTTTTGGTGCAATCATTGTTACATTGATATCAGCTCTTGGGATAATTCTTCCATAGTGAATGTTAAACCCGTGACCAAATGCAATAGTTGCACCTTGTTTTAAGTTTGGCTCAATTTCATTAGCATAGATTTCTGCTTGATTTTCATCTGGTAACAAAATCATAACAACATCACTACAAGCTGACGCTTCTGCAACTGTTAATGTTTCAAAACCTTTTGCTTCAGCTTTAGCCCAAGAAGATCCACCTTTTCTTAAACCTACACATACTTCAACTCCGCTATCTCTTAAGTTTTCTGCGTGTGCGTGACCTTGTGAACCGAAACCTATCATTGCTACTTTTTTTGATTTGATTAAGTCGATATTACAATCTTTGTCATAATAAACATTTAATGCCATTTTAATTCCTTTTGTTATATTGATTTCGCGATTATACCCAAAGGAACTATTGAGTTAGCTTAACTACTTTTACAATAATTTAGGTATCATTATAAAAATAAACTCTCAAGGAAACCATTTGGATTATTTAAAAAAGATATATGAAGAGCAGACTAAACCTATAGTAAAGTTAGTAGATGAGCAATATATTTTAAATAGTAAATACAAAATAGGAACTATAATTCTTATTAATGATAATGCCATACTGAATCTTACAAACAATAGTTCTCAAAAAATATATATAGACCATGATAACCTTAATGGTGCATACAATCATGATATTGTTTTAGTACAAGTTATCTTCAATCCAAAAGGGAGAACAAAAGCAAAAGTGATTCAAATACTTGAGCGTTCAAATCATAGTATTCTTTGTTTTGTAAAAAATTCAAATCTTTATACAGTAAAAGAAAATGCTTTTATAGATTGTGAGGTTGTAAACAATAGAGATGGGGATATTGTTCTTTTTGAAAAAGGAAAAATCATCAAAGTATTTGGAAATATCGCTGATGCTTCAATTGATGAAAAAATATCTTTGTATCTTTATAATGAGTTTTATAGACTAGACCCAATGGAGTCTTTAGAGTTTAATAAACTTGATAATTCTAATAGAGTTGACTTAACTCATCTTGATTTTTGTACTATTGATCCAGTAAGTGCAAAAGATTATGATGATGCAATCTATTATGATCAAAAGGCACAAGAACTCTATGTAGCAATAGCAGATGTAAGTGCCTATGTACAAGAGGGAAGCGAACTAGACTTGGAAGCTTATAAACGATCTTTTACAGTGTATCTTCCAAATAAGATGCTTCCAATGCTTCCATTTGAACTAAGTACTGATTTATGTTCTCTTGTACCAAATGAAGTTAGACCCGCCTATGTATTTAAAATGAAGTTGGATATTAAAAATCAAACAGTAATACAAAGTTCTGTTTTTGAAGCACTCATTGAGTCAAAAAATAGATACACTTATGAATATATAGATGAAGTTATTGAGGAAAATAATCCAAATCATCCACAAGTAAAACTCTATGAGATTACAAAAAAATTTCGAGAAAAGAGACTTAAAAAAGGGTATGACTTTAGAAGTGATGAGATTCGTCTCATCTTAGATGATGAAGAAAAACTTATAGGATTTACAACAGAAACCTCATCAGCCTCACATAGTTTAGTTGAGGAGTGTATGCTTTTAACAAATCAAGAATCAGCAAAAAAACTAAACCTTACAGGTATTTTTAGAGTCCATGATGAACCTTCATCTTCAAAAATAAAAAAACTTCTTGATGATGTAAGTGCATTAGGTATAAAAGCACAACTCAAAGATGACATCCATGCAACAATTATTAGCATTCAACAAAAAGCCGCTAATGTAGGGCTAGGACAAGAAGTAGATGATCTCATCATTCAAGCACAACAACAAGCTAGCTATAGTAGTTTAAAAAGAGAACATTTTGGACTTGGATTTAAAGATTATTCACATTTCACCTCCCCTATAAGAAGATATGCAGACTTAGTACTTCACCGTATTTTAAAAACAAATAAGATACCACAAAATATTGAAGAGGTATGTGAATATGTAAGTACAAAAGAGCGAGAGATTGCAACTCTTGTTTGGGATTATGAGGATAGAAAATATGCAAGATATTTAAGTAATCACATACACAAAACTTTTGAAGCTACTTTGGTGGATACTGATAATAGTATTGTAAAACTTGATAATGAGGTAAAAGGTGCAAGAGTTTATATAGATAATTACGCGGGAGAAAAACTATTCTCAAAATTACATATCAAAATAGTAAGTAGTGATATTATCTCTAAAAAAATCATAGGAACTATTCAAAGATAAATTGAATTTTTCTACTGAATATTATATAATACTCATATTTTATTTAGAAAGGATTTTAAAATGCATATTATTTGTCCCCACTGTTTAAGTGTTAATAATGTTCCAAAAAAAGAAAGCTACTCAAAAGCAAACTGTGGAAAATGTAAAAACTCACTCCTTGAAACAAAACCTGTGAACTTAACTGAGTCAAACTTTGATGAAGTATTAGTAAATAGTGATATTCCTGTTATTGTAGATTTTTGGGCACCTTGGTGTGGTCCTTGTAAAATGATGAGTCCTACTTTTGAAAAAGTGAGTACAGGCTATCCACTTAAAGTTTTATTTACTAAAGTAAACACCCAAGAGGAACAAAACCTTGGAGCAAAATTTGGTATACGAAGTATCCCTACTCTTGCTATATTTAAAAATGGTAAAGAGATAGAAAGAGTTTCTGGGGCTTTAGATGAACAAAATCTAAAGATGTTTATCTCTAAACATCTTTAGACAGTTTTACTTTTTACATCTTCTTTTCCATTAAATTCTTTTTCATCTGCACTTGATACTACTAGTTTAGCTATAGAATCAGTTTGCACAGCTATCTCATAAGTAGCTGATGCAATATTTGCATTTTCTTGAGTTTGTCTATCTAATGAATTTACCGCATCATTAATTTGTAATATTCCACTTTGTTGCTCTTTCGATAAAGTCTCCACTGTATGTATAAGTTCAATTGTTTGGGAAATATTTTCATTAAGTTTTGTATACCCATCTATCATCTTATCTGATATTGTCTTTCCCTCATTAGCTTTTTCTGTAGCATTTTGAACCAGTGATTTTATCTCATTTGCAGCTTCAGCAGATCTTGACGCTAGATTTCTAACCTCTTGAGCAACAACAGCAAAGCCTTTTCCTGCTTCACCAGCAGTTGCAGCCTCTACTGCTGCATTTAATGAAAGAATATTTGTTTGGAATGCTATTTGGTCTATTACTGATATTGCTTCATTAATAGCTGTTACCTCTGTATCTATTTTATTCATAGCTATTGTTGTTTGTTTTGCTAAATTTTCACCTTCACCAGCAGAGTTTGTTACTTGAGATGCCAAATTTGCCATCTTTGCAACAGTATTTGTATTTGAAGATATATTATTTGTTACCTCTTCAATTGCAGCTGCAGTTTCCTCTAATCTTGCTGCTGCGTCGTTTGAGTTTCTATTTAATATATCCACATTTTTAAGTAAAATATGACTACTGTTTTCTAATGTTAATCCACTTTGTTTATTAATAGTTAACATCTCTGTAATTGAATCAGCAACATTATTTACACCATTTGATAATTTCAATAGATGCTCTTTAACGCCATCTGTTTTCACTTTATCTCTATAGTCATAGTTCGAAAACTTTTCCAATATATATAAAATTGAATCAATATTTTTCTCAATATTTTCACCCATTTTATTTAGTAAAGTAGTTAACTCTTTCAAGGCAGGATTATTACTAGTCACCCCTACTCTTTGAGATAAATCACCTTGTTCAAAATTTTCTAGAACATGAATTGCATTATCTATTACTTTTCTATCTTCTTCTAAATCTTTTTTTATTGTTGCTATATTTTGATTTACAACTTTTGCCATATCTCCTATCTCATTGTTTGGCTCTTCCAACATATGAGTGCTGGTTGTTTTTTTATTAAGATAATCAAAAAACTCAAATAAATTCTTTTTAAAATTTGATATCAATGAAGATATATTTTTAGCAACAATTGAGAATATTAAACTAAAGGTTACTATAGCTATAAGACTAATGATAATGTTTTGAGTAACTGTATTTGATACAATATCATCAGTACTTTCAATACTCTGAGATATCTCAGTAAATTTTTGATTAAACTTATCAGTTGTTTTTGCAACAAGATCATCTATAATAGAAAAAAGCTTTATCTCTATTGGCTTTACTTCATCTGAAAGAATCTCTCTTCCATATACTTCATCTTCCTCTATCTCTTCTTGCAAAACTTCTAGAATCAAATGGTATGTTTTAAACTCTTTTTTAAGTGTATCATGCATTTGGTGAAGCTTTTCGTTAGACTTTTTATATTTATTTAAAAACTCTTTAAGTGCTAATAGTTTTTTGTCTGTATTTGCTAATGCTTCTTTGTAGTGTACATTTTCAAATACAGGTTTTTTTGCAATTATACTTTCGAAAGCCTCCATTTTTGTAAGTGTTACATTTAGCTTTATCTCTTTTGCAATTGCATTTAAAATTAAAGTTTGTTCTTTTAGTAACTGGTTACTTTTTCTAATATGATTAATATTTGAAGACATATCACTCATAGCGAAATATCCACTTAAAGCTAAAATTACTAAAAATCCAACTCCAACAACATTTAATACAACCAACTGAATTGAAATTTTCATATTTTTTAACAATATATCATCCTTATGTTATTTTTGTGTCAACTTACTAACACAATTATTAATTACTATGCAATAGTACTACTTAACTAATTTTTTTAAATCTTTTGGATGATATTTTTCTTTACAATCTTTTAAGTCTGATACATTTTTAGCAGCTTTTACACATGACAATTTTGTAGCTAAAAACTCTTGTGCAGCACTATTTCCTTTATACTTTTCCATTTTAGAATGGATTCTACTATCCATCATTTCAGATTTTTTTTCAAATTCTCCAGCATTTAAAGCTGTAAGCATAAGTGTCCCTGCAATTGTTCCTATTAAAACTTTTTTCATAATTATCTCCTTGAATGTTTATTCAGTTTATAAAATGATTACATAATTTTCTTTAATTTCTCTAATAAAAATAAAAAAGCCAATTACTTTTTGGTAATTGGCTCAAGTTTCATAACTGATAATTTAATACTATTCAAACTCCATTTGTTTGAATAATGTAGCAATGTTTTGTTTCCCTAACTCTTTAAAATTATCAAGATGTTGAT
>Ga0193964_1001072_pt1 | contig 12413 bp, 11 predicted proteins | sample FB_7_MG_FD_140323 | JGI IMG/M metagenome (GOLD analysis project Ga0193964, IMG submission 140323) | Microbial mat bacterial communities from the Broadkill River, Lewes, Delaware, United States - FB_7_MG | ecosystem: Environmental > Aquatic > Freshwater > River > Microbial mats | place: USA...
CCTCCACTTGTTCATTTTGCAATAGCCCTTCCTGTTATTATTGTTTTACTAGAGCTATTTAATCTTTTTGCAAAAATGACAAGCACCCCTGAAGTACCTAGAGGTAAAACGCTTAGTTCACTCTCTTTATTAATGATTATATTACTCTTTATTGTCTCTATAGGAGCGTATGCTACAGGTGTTGCAGATGCCAAAAATGGATGGGATCTTCTCTCTGATGCAGCAAGAGCAGATATAAGAACACATAAACTACTTGGTGCCTATATTGTACTTGGTTCTGCTATTTTGGTACTCTTTAAGTTTATTTCACTTATTGGTAACAAAAGTCGTTTCTTCTTTTTCTTATTAACTATTGCATTTACTATGGGTTCTTTACAACAAGGAAAACAAGGTGGAACATTAGTATATGAACATGGTACAAATGTTGCTAAAGTTACTGAAGTTATGAATGAACTTGATGATGTAACAGAAGAGCTAGAAGAGCTAGAAGAGTCACAATCTAATCTTGATGGTAATGTTACAGAGTTATCTGATGCCAAAACTGCTCTTCAAGAGCGAATAACAACACTAACACAAGAAAAAATTACTCTTCAAGAAGAGAAAAATACTCTTGATGAGACAGTCAAAAAACTAAAAGCAGAGAGTCAAAAAGCTATTGATTCAGCCAAAGCAGAAGCGACTACAGCTATTGAGTCTGCTAAAACAGAAGCGTCAGCATTGGTAGAGTCTATCAAAGCAGAAGCAAACAAAACAATGGTAGCTGCTCAAAAAGTAGTTGAAAATGCAAAAAATCAATTAATAGCAGAGAGTACTCCTGCTGTTGTTGACGCAAATAGTACAGATACAAACAGTACAGATACAAATAGTTCAAACTAAGCTATTTATATCTCATTCTCATCTACTTTTGGTGAGAATGAAAAATTATAAAATATCTATCTCCTATAAACTTTACTTCCCCTGCCCAAAATAGAACATAACACCTACTACACACATAGCACCTACAACTGCAAAAGCTATTTTAATATAACTATAGGGGCGTTCGCCTACTATTTTGCCTGTTTGGGCGTTGATGGCATATTGATAGATTTTTTTATTCCATTCAAATGATGCTATCCATACAGGGCAAAGTAGATTTTTGTAGCCTATATTGTTGTATTGTGTTTGTGCGGAGTGTATGCGTTGATGGTCTCCACCTATATCTGCTCTAATTTTCTGTTTTATGGTTGGTGCTATTATCTCTTTGGCTATTTTGAAACCCTCTTGGAGTTCTACTGTATACTCTTGGGCTTTGAACCCAGTGATATATTTTAAATCAAAGGGGCGGAGGTCATCTGTGTGCCAAGGTGCGATGGCATCTAATCTATCTCTCTTAATAGTATGTGAGGCTCCTACTGTAATATCATCAAATTCTCCATATACAGCTCCACTAGCATAAGACCATGCTATACGAGCCTCTTGTACTGTTTGTAATTGTCTTTTTCCATTGACTATTATATTTTTCTCTACAGAGACATAATAGGTATCGCCTCTCTCTCCTTGATATTGGGTGAGAGTTTGTGTATCATAATCCCAATAAGGAAAATAGTATCCAATCAAATCCTTGCTCTCACCTAGATATTTTTTGAAGGCATTGGGTGCAAACCATCGAGAGCCTACCCATATTCTAAACCGCTCTTTTGCATCTTTGTGATTGATATAAAAAGGGATAAGAGCATCAGGAGTAATCTCTTGAATACACTCTATCATTACAGGAGTATTGCAGTAGGGACATCGCAGTGCAAAATCTTTTTGAGGGAGTTCAAAAGAGGCTCCACACTTTTTGCACTGTGTACTCTTTTTGGGTGTAGCAGTTGCCTCTTTTTGCATATCATTGAGTGTATGGAGAGTTGTTCTGTAGTCATGAGTAGAGATTGCTTGTGAGGAGAGAGGAATTTCTGTCTGTTTGTTACAAAATTCACAACTTAATGTTCCTAAAGAAGGGTCATATACTTGTGAGCCTCCACACCCCGAACAGGTGAGAGAAGTAGCAGAGAAATTCATCTTCTATCCTATAGCAATGGAGGGGGTACTTGGGCAAACTTATCAGCAAAGACTTTACTTGCAGGAGTCCACCCCGCCATTCCTTCAGACCAGACTAAAGACTCTTTAGTGAGTGTTCCTTGGGCGATATACTCTATAATAGTCTGCATAGGATAGGGTCCTTGTGATGCTCCATTGATAGCCACATGATATTGTGGTGCTTGGTTTGGAACAGGTGGTGGCATAGATGCAGGGGGTGTGGTAGATTGTTGGGGTTGGTTGTATACTTGTTGCATAGATTGAGCCATCTGTTGCCCCATAGCAAGACCTGCACCCATACCTACCATATCACTCATTCCACCACTGCTATTTGCCAACGCTTCAGCACTTTGGTATTTGAGGTGATCATCCAAATTACCTGTAATTGCACGGCTAGAACGAACATCCAACGCTTTTTCTACTTCAGGAGGCAAAGAGATGTTTTCTATAAGTATTTTGGTAAGCTCTAAGCCATATTCTGTAAAGTATGGAGAGATTTTATCTGTAATAAATCCACCAAATATCTCATAATTTCCAGCCATATCAAGCACAGGAGTATCTGCATTTCCAATAACAGTTGCAAACTTAGAGACTATCAGATTGGTTAGCTGTTTGTCTATCTCGTCAGTTGTAAAATGCCCATCTGTCCCTACAATCTCTTCCATAAATACTTGAGGCTCTTTAATGCGAATCTCATAAGAGCCAAAAGCTCGTAGACGCACCATAGCAAACTCTTTGTCTCGTACCATAATAGGATTTTTTGTTCCCCACTTTAGGTCAATAAATCGTTTGGTATTCAAAAAGTAAACTTCAGCCTTAAAAGGTGAATCAAAGCCATGATCCCAGTGTTGTAAGCTTGTGAGTATAGGAATATTTTTGGTCTCTAACTCATAAGTTCCTGCTGTAAGAATATCAGCTATCTCCCCTTCATTTACAAATACTGCTACCTGTGAGGCTCTTACAATAAGTTTTGCTCCATATTTAATCTCATTTCCTTGACGATTAAAACGGTATACCATTGTATCATGCGAATCATCTGTCCACTCAATAACATCAATAAATTGTCCACCTATCCAATCAAATAGACCCATCTTATACTCCTTTGTTCTCTACTTCTTTTGGTGCCTCTTCTACAACGGGAAGAGCTTCTGTTTTACTTTTGATACTTATAAGTGCCTCTTTAAGTTGGCTCTCTGTTTTTTCTAACTCTATAAGTCCATCTTTTCTAGCTTTTTTACCATCTTCTGCTATTTTAAGGGAGTCATTGAGTGTATCTATTAGTGTTTGGTTTGCCTTTTTTACGCTCTCTATATCAAAAATTCCTCGTTCCATTTGAGTCCTTACTGCACTATTTGCTTCTCGTAGTCCTTCGGCATTTTTCTCCAAGAGTTGGTTTGTTAAGTCTGTGGCATCATTAAGTGTTTTAGCTGCGTCATGACTTCTAAAGATAGTGACAGTTTGTGCTAATTGATTTCTCCATAGTGGGACAGTATTGACTAGTGTAGAGGTGATTTTGCTAATAAGTGCTTTATCATTCTCTTGAATTAATCGAATACTCGGCAGAGACTGCATAGCTACTTGTCGTGAGAGTCTTAGGTCGTGGACTCTTCTCTCTAAATCATCATTAAAGCCCCGAATCTCTTTGAGTTCTTGAATCGCCATCATCTCTTTTGTTTGAGCTTTTTCTAAATATTGGGGCAGAATATTCTCTTGGAGTTCTTGGAGTTTTTGTTCTCCTGCTTGAATATAGAGTTCAAGTTTTCTAAAGTAATCAAGGTTTGCATCATAGAGTTTATCTAGGGATACAATATCTGTCATAAGTTGGCTCTTTTGCTTCTCTAGATTATTTGCAGCTACATCAATTTGGTCTCTTACCTCTTCATAGCCTTCGACAAATTTTGTAAGAGGTTTCGTGCCACCTATTATTTTTTGCCAAAAACTCTGCTTTTGGTTAGGGTCAAGAGCTTCCAAATCAAATCCTCTAATAGCACTTACAAGCTCATTAAGCGGTGCAGCTGCACTCCCTAAATCTTTGTTTTGTACACCATCTATCATACGATTGGATATATCATCAAGTTGTGCCTGTGCTGATGTTCCAAAATGAATAATAGTCGTTCTATCGTTAAAGTTTAGTTCTTGTGCCGCACTATTAACCGTAGCTAATTCATTAGGTTTTGTTTTGGGAATACTCAGCATATCATTTGGAGTAGATGTCTCTTCTATAGATACTTCAATAACTTCTTTGGATTTTGTTTCCATTCAATCAACCTTTTTTTAATATAATTACTTGTATTATACCTAACATTATAGAATAAATGAAAAAAGAGAAAATATGAGAAAATTACTGTATCTGTTAGCACTACCAGCTTTACTTAGTGCAAAAGTCCATTATGCAAAGGTTGAACCCTATGAGAGTGTCGTTATTAAATCGGCTGTAAGTGCACAGGTTGTTGCTGTAAACTTAGATGCAGAGGGGCAGATGATAGGAGATATGGAGGTGATTCATCTTGATGATAAGATAGATCAAGTAGAGCTTGTAGCCTCTAAAGAGAGTTTAGATATTTTGAATGTAACGCTTAAGATTAATCAAGATATGGTCTCAAACCTCAAAAAATCTTTTGATCGTCAAGAGGGGTACTATAAGAGACTCAACAAACTCTCCACAGCATCAAAAACCCAAAAAGATACCGCTTTTATGTCGTATGTAAGTGCCAAAAATCAATATCTCTCTACAAAAGAGAAGATAGAGAGTATCAAAAGACAAATATTAGATACAGAGTTAAAGATAAGTAAACTTAATGACTCTATAGCCAAAAAGAGTATACAGCTTAAAAATAGATACCTCTATAAGCTCTCTGTACGGGTAGGAGATTATGTTAATCCTAGCTCTCCATTAGCTACTATCCAAAATCAAGAGCGTGCAAAATTGACTCTTTTTTTGGAGCCTTCTGAGCTAGAAGCGATAGAGTCTAAAAAAGTCTTTATTGATGGCAAAGAGAGTAAGTACAAAGTAGACAAAGTTTGGAATAGTGCTGATGAGAAGTTTATCTCTTCTTATCGTGTAGAGATTTATATTGATACTCCAAGCAGTAACTTTTCAAAATTAGTTAAGGTAGAACTCAAATGATAGAGAGTTGTTGTGGGCTTGATTGTCCTGATGCATGTGAGTTTAGTGTAGCAGAGTATGGCACTCCTAAACTTATAGCAAAAACTACTAATAATACACTTTGTAGCCTTCTTAATAAAGAATTTTTTGAGATGCCTCGGATTGAAAAACCTACCATAGATGGAAGAGAAGTAAGCCTAGAAGAGGCTTTGGAGAGTGTGGCATTAGCTCTTAAAGAGAAATCTTTGTTGTGGCGAGGTTCAGGAAACTTTGGAGTGATGAATGAGGTGACAAATCTCCTTTTTGAGCAGATAGATGGCACACTTACCAAAGGTTCATTATGTGATGGAGCAGGGAATGCAGGAATCCTAGAGGGGAGAGGGATTAACCGTATACTCCCTATAGAGCAGATTCAAAAAGCTGAGGTTGTGATTGTTTGGGGGCGTAATATCTCTACTACCAATAGTCACCTTATGCCTCACCTAGAGGGTAAAAAAATTGTTGTTATTGACCCAATCTCTACACCTATAGCCAAAAAAGCTGATTTACATATACAAATAGCTCCTAGAAGTGATATCTATTTGGCTCTGATACTGTCGCGGTTTATTTTTATGGAAGATAGTGAAGCTAAAGAGTGGATGGATGAGTATGCGAGTGAATATGAGGAGTTTTATGACTTTACAAGGACTTTTCGTATTAAAGCAATTTTGGAGTATCTTGGTTTGAGTTTGGGAGATATGGGTGAACTTGTCTCCTATCTTAAGTCTGAAAAGGTTGTCATCTTAGTGGGTATAGGTGTCCAAAAAAACTCTATAGGACACTCTGTTTTACATGCTATAGATTCACTTGCTGTGACACTTGGACTCTTTGGAAAAGAGGGGTGTGGGGTAGGGTATTTTGGAGATTCAAAATTGGGATTTGAGAACCCTTTTGCCGTCCAAACTCCACGAGTATCCAAAGTCAACACACCCTTTAAAGAGTTTCAAACAGTAGTTATTCAGGGGGGAAACCCAGCTGAGAGTATGCCAAATAGTTGTAGAGTCCAAGAGGAGTTAGAGAGTGTAGAGACTCTTATCTATTTTGGTTTATACCATAATGAGACAAGTAAAAGAGCCAAAATAGTTATACCTGCAAAAAGTTTCTTAGAAAAAAAAGATATTCGTTTAAGCTATACAGACCATAGAGTAAGCCCTATGAATCCTATTATGGAGACCAATAGAGGTATAAGTGAGTATGAGTTTGTTAGAGAACTCTCCAACAGACTCAACCTCACCCAACCCAAAGAGGAGCAAGAGTATCTTGATATATGGTTCAATCAGTGCCAAAAAAGAGAAAATACTCTTCTCTCTCCAGCTTGGGAGGCTCTTCCGTATCACGATGGTTTTGGTAAAGAGAGAGAAGATGAATTTCTTTTTATTGATGATTTTGAAGATTATTTTCAAGAGATTAAACAGCTAAGAAGATATAGAAAATCAAAGAGTAAAAAAGCCCAACAAAAAGAGTATTGGCTTATCACTGCCAAAGCAAAAAACGCTTTGAATACACAGTTTAGAAGAGATAACAGTGTGCAACTCCACCCTGATTTAGGATACAAAGAGAATCAAGAGGTTAGAGTCTCTTCGAGTTATGGAAGCCATCTATTTGTCATCAAACATAATAAAAATCTCCGAGTAGATTGTGTGTTGATTACAGCAAATACACTCGGTGTAAATATGCTCACCCCTGATACTCTAAGCCAAGAGGGTGAAGGGGCATGTTATCAGGATATAAAAGTAACTATCAATACAAATGAGACAAAGGAGACTTTATGAGAGCAGAGGAGATTATAGCCCTACTCAAAGAGCAGTACAGCAGAACACTTCGTAAGCAACTTATCAAAACCATACTAGAGAGCGAAAAAGGTAGCAGTAGCTCTCTCCAAGAGAAAAACTATCATACTCTCAATCAAATTTTCTCTTATGTTCTTCATAACTCTAATTGGAATATAGCCAACAATGCCACACAATGGGATGATACACCACTAGAGATAATGCAAGAGGTCTTTCCTCAAATAGAGACAACACAGTGGTACAAAAACCAAAAACTTACCTCGACACAAAGCATAGATGTTGTTATGCAAGAGGGGTCTCAATAAGAGAAGACATTAGAGTTTAAAATGATACTCATCTCTATTAAACTCTATATAAACTCTTGTAATAGCAATCAAAAATGAGGTAATAGCAGGCCCTAGTATCATTCCCCATATACCATAACTACTCATTCCTGCAAGTATAGAGAAAAATATAACAAGCTCATTTATATCAATAGTACTTTTGAGCATATCCTCTTTGATAACTTTGATAATAATAGGTTTCACAAAGGTATCTGCAATAATAGAGATAACAATAATAGAGTAGAGCATAATAATTAATCCGGCATTTGCACCAATCATATTCCAACTATAAATTGCCACAGGAGCCCAAACCAAAGCACCCCCTACAATAGGTACAAGTGAACCAAAGCCATAGATAATACCAAGAAGTAGACCATTTAACCCAAAGCTACCTACAAGGATACCAAAGAGTAGACCCTCTAAAAAAGCTGTTACAATAGTAGAGTAGAAGACAACTTCCATGGTAGATGAGACCTCATGAATCATCTTGGTACTCTTGATGCGTGAGACAGGCAAAAGCATACGAATAAGTTCAAACATCCTATCACCATAGAGGTTAATAATAAAATAAAACAAAATCACCAAAAGCATATTTTTGATAAAGCCTAAACCAGCAGTTCCAAGTGAACTAAGATAAAAGAGTGTCTCTTGGAGTGAGGTGAGAATCTGCTCTTCACTAAAGTACTCATCTGTAAAACCTCTTATATAAGGTATATTCTCTAAAAGCTCTTGGATAGTATGGATAAGAGCTTTGAGTGTGGGTTTATCCACTTGTGTGGCATAAGAGACACCTACAGTTGTGACATACATGATAGGTATAAAAATAATAAGTATCAAAAATAGAGTCATAACCAGAGAGCTAAGCCGTCTTGAGTGGAGCTTTTTGGCAAGTTTTTTTGTGAGGTTATAGGTTGCCATAGTAAGGAGTATAGCAACCATTATAGAGAGCAAAAAAGGCTGATAGATACTATACGCACCCAAAAGAGCAAAGCCAAAAAGGATAATAATAACAATATTTGTTTTATTCAAAGAGTCCCTCCTTGGAGGAAGCGTTAAATTTGAAATGATCATAAGTTTTGGCTGTAGCTATGCGTCCACGAGCTGTTCGTTCTATATATCCATTGGCGATAAGATATGGCTCTAGGACATCTTCTATCGTTCCCTCATCTTCACTTAGTGCTGCACCAATAGTACTCAATCCCATGGGCTTACCTCTTGCACCCATCAAGAGTTCCAAGAGTCGTATATCTTGTTCATCAAAACCTATACTATTGACTCCTAACTCATCGAGTGCATAGTGTGTGAGTGAGAGTTCTATACTCTCTTGATTGGCAACCTCTGCAAAATCTCTCACTCGACGCAAGAGCCGTAGAGCTATTCTAGGTGTCCCTCGACTTCTACCTGCTATCTCTTTGGATGCATCTTGGAGTGTGGGTTTGTCAAGTTTAAGTGATGCTTGATGTACAATAATTGCCAACTCTTCAGAGCTATAAAACTGCATTCTAAAGTGCATTCCAAAGCGTTCTCTTAGAGGGTTAGAGAGCATTCCAGCTCTTGTAGTAGCACCAATAAGTGTAAATCGAGGCAAATCTATTTTAACAGTTTGAGCAGCAGGACCACTCCCTATAATAATATCTAATCTAAAATCTTCCATAGCAGGATAGAGAATCTCCTCTATAGCAGGACTCATTCTATGAATTTCATCAATAAAAAGAATATCTCCCTCTTCTATATTGGTAAGTAACGCAGCTAAATCACCTGCCTTCTCTATCATCGGAGCAGCTGTAGTTTTGATATTTGCATCCATCTGTGAGGCAATAATATTGGCTATAGTAGTCTTCCCCAACCCCGGAGGTCCAAAAAATAGCACATGGTCTAGGGCTTCATTGCGTCTTCTACTCGCTTCTATAAAGACTTTAAGATTTTTTTTAATCTTATCTTGACCTATATATTCATCCCAACTATTAGGACGAAGTGTAACTTCATAAGAACTCTCTCCCTCAAACCGTTCTATCTCTACCATTCTTTCCATAACGACTAAGGGATTATTTCAATATGATTAATAACTCGTCTAACACCTTTGGTATTTTCAGTTACTTTTTGTGCAAGGAGTCTTTGCTTATCATTTGCGACAAAACCACTCAACAATACATCGCCATTGAGTGTAGAGACATTGATTTGAAAGCTATCAAGACCATTTGTATTGATAAGTCTACTTTTAATACTTGTTGTAATCACAGAACCCTCAGCAAATTTTATTGGTTTTTCGTATGGTGACATAGCAATACAACCTGTAAAGAGAAGCATACTTAGAACACTCAAAAGTAGTGTATATTTTTTCATTTTAAACCCCTTAAAAAATAATAATGAATTATAGCCAACTCACCATCTTTTTTTGCTTTTGATGAGGTTCTAGTAAAATTCTCTATTTCTTTAGTATGTCAAATATCTCTACAGAAGGTATTTTTAGGATATTCATTCCCTCAAAATTAATTTCTACCTCAAATAATCCACTATGGTTTGTCTGTATTAAGATTGATTTTTTTGATTTTTTGATTTTCATAGCTTTAGCCAAAGCAGATGCAGATTCACTGAGTGTCTCTTGCTCTTTTTGTATTCGTACCAAAATAGGTGTTCCCTCATACTGTTCTTGAAGTATTGCATCTATACCTTTATTTCTCTGCACAGGATTAAACTTCAATCCATTGAGTAACTCTAAAGCTTTTTTATCAGCACTTAAATATGCTTTTCTTCCTTTTTTTAATAAGTTTGATTCGGTTTTGATAGGATTCTCTATTCTACTTTTGGATAACTCTATTGCTTCTTTAGATTTATCTAATCCAATATAATTTCTTTCTAATAATTTTGCAGCGACACAAGTTGTTCCACTACCACAAAAAGGGTCTAGGACAATATCATCTTTATCTGTTGTGAGTTCAATAATGCGTTCTAATAGTAGCAGTGGTTTTTGTGTGGGATAACCAACTCGTTCTTTGGCTTTAGGGTTTAGATATGGAATATCCCAAACATCACTTAATGGAACACCTCTTTTTTTATCTCCAAGTAAAGCCTCACCATTTTCATCTGTATCATAGATAGATTTATTATCACTATCTCTGGTTCTTCGTTGTAGTATTTGATCTACATTCGTTGTCTCTGAATAGGAGGTAAAAATTGTATTAAATTTAAAATTCTTTGTTTTTGAATAGAAGTAGATATTTTGGTGTGTAGGGAGTAAACCCTTTTTTGAATTTGACCAACGCTTATAACTCCAAATTATCTCAGATTGAAAGTTTTTTTCTCCAAAGACTTTATCTAATACAACTCTAACAATATGCTCTGCACTTTTATCACAATGAACAAAAATAGAACCAGTATCTTTTAGTAACTCTTTCATAATATCTATTCTTTTCTCTAAAAATTGGGCATAAGCACTATTATTACTCCAAATATCACTAAATTCAAACTCTTTTGTTCTCTCTCTATTTTGTAGTTTATGTTTTGTTTGAGTAAAAAATGGTGGGTCAAGATAGATAAGGTCAATAGAACTCTTTTTTATTAATTTCATTGTATCTAAGCAATCACCATGAATAATCTTATTAAGTAGTTTATCCATTAGCACGACTTTGAGCAATCTCTTCTAAAATAGTTTTTAAATTATAGCCAGTTATTTGCAAAAGATAATTCCAAGCATTTTCTCCTGAATAATACTCGCCACCTATACCTTTATATAGTGTCTTAAGAGTTTCTTGTATTTTTATTGCTTGTTCTCTTTGTGGATAATAGAACATAACTCTTATAGGGTTATATCCATTATCTTTTATAACTTGTACTCTCGTATGCTCTTTGGTAATATGGTCACCATCTGTTGTAGCGTCTCTCCATTTTAACTCAATAGCATCATTACCATTTAAAAAATCTATTTCAAATTGTTTAGGTCTTGTTCCTATTGTATTGTCAACAAAATATTTTCCACCAAAAGGATTAGCAAAAAATAGACACAAAGATGAAGCCTCTTCTAAAAATGAACCAGCATATTTATATAAAAATCTTCCTGTGTTTTGATATTCATCTATAAGTTGTCCACGCTTAGATGAAATTCCTAGTACATTATAAATTAAATAATGGGAGTTATCATCTAATCTCATCTCATCTCTACGATTAATAATCTTATGATTTAAATTATTAGCATATTCATCAGCCAATTCTCTGATTTTATATTTTAATAAATCTAAGTCAGTTGCATTTTTTTTAGATATATCAATTTCATTTTTACGATATAAATAGACTTCTCTTTGTAAATCATTCATATTTTTTTGAAAAGTTTGAATTCCTAAACTTTGACAATAATTAACTAATTCACTTTTTTTTAGAGATTCTATTCTCATCTAATAACTATACTTCTCATCAGGAAATTGAGCGGATTTTACCTCTGAGGCGTAAGTTTGGATGGCTTCTGTAATCTGTTCTCCTCCATTGAGGTAGGATTTGACAAATTTGGGCATAAACTCATCAAAAAATCCAAAGGTATCACTCCATACTAATACTTGACCATCACAATCGACTCCTGCACCAATGCCGATTGTAGGGATGGAGAGTTGTTGTGTGATTGCTTGGGCTACATCTGGTTTGACACCTTCAATAATAAGTGCTACAGCTCCTGCTTTTTCTAAGGCTAGGGCATCTTCTATAATAGCTTTTTTATCCTCTTCGTTTTTGCCTTTGATACTGTATCCACCCTCTGCACGGACACTTTGGGGTTTGAGTCCTATATGACCAAAAACAGCAATAGCATTTTGTGTAAGATGCTTGACTATTTTGGCTTTCTCTTTGCCACCTTCTAGTTTGATAGCATCAGCTCCTGTCTCTTGATAGGCTCTAATGGCATTCTTGAGTGCCTGTTTTTTGTCTGTATATGTTCCAAATGGCATATCAAAAAGTACAAAACTCTTTTTTGCTTTGGTACACACTGCCTGAGTATGATAAATCATCTGATCCATAGTCACACCTAGAGTATCTTCTTTCCCTGCGAAGCTCATATTGAGACTATCTCCAACAAGTATTACATCTACATGTTTATCAAAAATCGAGGCAAAA
>Ga0193964_1001075_pt1 | contig 12395 bp, 9 predicted proteins | sample FB_7_MG_FD_140323 | JGI IMG/M metagenome (GOLD analysis project Ga0193964, IMG submission 140323) | Microbial mat bacterial communities from the Broadkill River, Lewes, Delaware, United States - FB_7_MG | ecosystem: Environmental > Aquatic > Freshwater > River > Microbial mats | place: USA...
CACACTAACACCAGGGACCGACCTACCCGTACTGACACAGGGGCGTGATTGGGTGTTTGTGCTCGACATCTCCGGTTCAATGCAAGGCAAGTTTGCAGCCCTGGTAGAGGGCGTCCGTAACGGATTACAACAACTAAGCGCTCAAGACCGTTTTAAGGTTGTTCTCTTTAATGACCGTGCAGACAACTTTACCAATGGTTATTTACCCGTAGACGCAAACTCAATAGCACGTGTTATTGAGAAGCTGGACAAGGTACAACCTGGCAATGGAACAAATTTATACGCAGGTATCCGCAACGGTATCGACCAATTAGATAGCGATCGCAGCACAGCAGTCATCCTTGTGACGGACGGTGTCGCAAACGTCGGAACTACTGAAAAATCAAAGTTCCTATCGCTACTAGAGAAGCGTGATGCACGTCTATTTACGTTTATTATGGGAAACAGTGCCAATAGACCTCTACTAGAAGAGATGACAGAAGTATCTAATGGATTCGCGATGTCGATCTCAAATGCAGATGACATCAGCGGTCAAATCATGCTGGCAAAAGGCAAAATGAGCCATGCATCGATGCGCGATATAAAAATTGAGATTGAGGGTGTCCGCAGTAAAAATATGGTGACACCGACACTATCCAACACCTTGTATCATGGTCAGCAACTCACTGTACTTGGCCATTACTATCAACCAGGTGAAGCCACCATTCGTTTAACAGGCACCATCGATGGTCAGAAGAAAAGTTACACAAGCCAGTTTTCACTTCCTGATGTATCCACTAAGCATCCTGAATTAGAGCGCCTTTGGGCATATTCAGCCATTGAAGAGCTACAAGCCCAGCTAGATTACATGGGACAAGATATAGATAGTGAACAAGCGATTGTCGAGACCGCGGTAGAATATGGTCTAGTAACCGACTACACATCGATGATAATCGTACGTGATGAAGTGTTTAGTGCTCAGAACATTACCCGCAGCAACAAAGATCGGGTTCAAAAAGAACAAACTGCTCGCGAACAAAGAGCAATAACGCCCGTACAAGCTCAACAGCACCGTGTTGATAGTCAAAAGCCGATGTTTATTGACCCATCAGCTAAGCAATCTAATCAGAGCCAACCGCGTGCAACAGTGCAGCCTAGTCGCTCCGGTTCCGGAGGTGGTGCGGTATCCCCTTGGTTGGTCATACTGATTGCCGCATCGATTGCACTCGTTCAACTGCGCCGCTTTAAATAATTGTCATGCAACGCAAGGTACTTTGTATGCAGCCCCCTCCATTAACGCAAGCCACCACCCCTCTGGGGGGTGGCGCTTTTACTAAGTGTTCTTTAGCCCCATTTTCGTTGATATCAGTATGGTTAAGCGTTAGCTGTTTACTCTTAGGCTTAAGCCACATTTTCACCCCGCTTACACAGGAATATTGGTTACAGGCACTGTGTTTCGATTACCAGAGGATTACAGAGCATAAAGAGTACTGGCGGTTAGTAACGGGACACTTAGTCCATAGCTCTTTTAACCACTTATTTTGGGATTTATTAGCATTTAGCGTCGCGAGCATTTACGTTGAAAGCAAAAGCAGGACTATCTATATAGTCACAACCCTCTTATCTATTACTTGTTTGAACCTATATCTGCTATCGCCTTTGACAAATGTTGCTCAATACAGTGGTCTTTCTGGCGTACTATATTCAGTCATAACCGTCGCCGCTTGGCAGTGGCAACGTAAAAACAGAGGATTAGTGGGCTGGGTGCCTTTGCTAATAATTCTTATGAAGACATTGCTAGAAATTGTACGAAATGATGCGGTCTTTGTTTCAGAGGGCTGGGATCTATTTGAGGAAGCCCATCTATTAGGGATTTGCGCGGGGAGTATGATTTCAATCACACTATTGATGAAAGAAAAGTCTCGCTCTTAAATACAAAAGCAGCCCTTGAGCTGCTTTTGTATTTAAGTTTATGAGCAAGATCCGCAACAAACGCTCGGACGTTCTTCATCTTTTTTCTCTTTTTTAACCGTGTCATTCGCTTCAACTTCCACAGTTTTATTCTCTTCGTTGGCAGACTTGTTCTCTTCAGTCATCACATAATCCTATTTAGTATTTAACGATTAGCGACAAGAATATCGAAAGAAAAACGTTAGCGCCTTGTCATTGCTCAATTCCATAAGCGATAAAGTGGTTCACTATGTGTTATTGCTTGGAACAAATGCTCACGCTGCTTGGAATAAACAAAAAGAGGAATAAACAGAAAGTTTGGGAAAAAAAGGCCGCTTCAATAGCGGCCTTTTTATAACACTCAGATTTAAGCTTCGGCGTTTGCCAAGAAAAACCAAGTATCCAGTACGGAATCAGGATTAAGTGAAATCGTGTCGATCCCCTGCTCCATCAACCAACGCGCAAGATCGGGGTGATCTGAAGGCCCTTGACCACAGATCCCCACATACTTCCCTTGTTTTTTACACGCTTGAATTGCCATTGATAGCAGCTTCTTAACCGCCGCGTCTCGCTCATCAAATAGGTGAGCAATGACACCAGAATCACGATCTAAGCCAAGGGTTAGTTGGGTAAGGTCATTGGAACCAATGGAGAAACCATCAAAGTGTTCCAAAAACTCATCTGCCAATAAAGCATTCGATGGAATTTCGCACATCATTATCACGCGCAAACCATTCTTACCGCGCTTCAGGCCATTAGCAGCGAGTAGATCAACCACTTGCTTGGCTTCACCGGGTGTACGTACAAACGGAATCATCACCTCAACGTTAGTTAATTGCATCTCATCACGAACGCGCTTTAAGGCTCTGCACTCAAGTTCAAAACAATCACGAAAGCTTTCGGAGATATAACGTGCGGCCCCTCGGAAACCAAGCATTGGGTTCTCTTCACTCGGCTCAAACATATCCCCGCCTATTAAATGCCCGTACTCGTTAGACTTAAAGTCAGACATACGAACAATAACCTTCTTGGGATAGAAGGCAGCAGCGAGAGTGGATATACCCTCAACCAAGCGATCAACATAGAAGTCTACCGGGCTGCTATACCCTGAGATACGACGTTTAATCGTTTGCTGAAGTGCCGGAGTTTGCGCATCAAAATTGATCAGTGCTTTAGGATGAATACCGATCATGCGGTTTATAATGAACTCTAAGCGCGCCAAACCTACACCGGCATTGGGTAATGCTTGGAAATCAAATGCCCGATCAGGATTGCCAACATTCATCATGATATTGAAAGGCAGATCAGGCATCGATTCTACGCTGTTAGATTGGTGCTCGTAATCAAGCTTACCCTCGTACACACGTCCAGTATCACCTTCTGCACAAGATACTGTTACTAGCTGACCATTAACAAACTGTTCAGTGGCATCACCGCAACCAACGATCGCAGGAATACCTAATTCACGTGCGATAATGGCAGCGTGACAGGTTCGACCACCACGATTGGTAACAATCGCTGACGCTCGTTTCATGACGGGTTCCCAATCCGGATCGGTCATGTCAGTCACGAGTACTTCACCCGGCTGAACCTTATCCATCTCACTAATATCGTAAACGATTCGAACATTACCCGAACCGATTCGATGGCCAATAGAGCGGCCTTCAACCAGTACCTTACTGGTCTCTTTTAACAGATAGCGCTCGATAACCGCTTGATTGCTACGACTCTTAACGGTCTCAGGACGAGCCTGGACAACAAAGATCTCGCCCGTATCACCGTCTTTGGCCCACTCGATATCCATAGGACGACCATAATGTGCTTCAATCTCTATGGCTATCTGAGCAAGTGCTTCGACGTCAGCGTCATTAATCGAAAATGTTTGACGCGCTTCCTGATCAACAGGAACGGTGCTGACCGGATTATCAGACCCATCTTCAGAATAAACCATCTTGATCGCTTTAGAGCCGATCGTTTTACGGATAATTGCCGGCGCGCCCATTTTCAATGTTGGTTTATATACATAGAACTCATCAGGATTAACCGCACCTTGTACGACAGTCTCTCCTAAACCATAAGCTGACGTAATAAAAACAACATGATTGAAACCAGACTCGGTGTCTAAGGTAAACATAACACCCGACGCTCCGGTCTCACTTCTGACCATTCGCTGAATACCAGCAGAAAGTGCGACTTCACTATGCTCGAAACCATGGTGTACTCGATATGAGATAGCGCGATCATTATATAAAGAGGCAAACACCTCTTTGATCGCATGCTTTACCGCATCGAGCCCACGAACATTCAGAAATGTTTCTTGTTGTCCTGCAAATGAGGCATCGGGTAGATCTTCTGCTGTCGCAGATGATCTCACGGCTACTGCAATATCAGCATTATCAGCTGATATCTCGTCCCAATAAGTTTCTACCGCTGCATCTAATTCAGGCTGAAAATCAGCCTCCATGATCCAGCCTCGAATGGTTTTACCTGCATCTTTCAGGTCTTGGATATTGTTGGTATCGAGTTGATGTAGGCGGTCGATTATCTTTTTCTCTAGACCACCATGCGTGAGGAAATCACGATAAGCCTCAGCGGTGGTAGCAAACCCGTTTGGAACTTTTACATTAGCCCCTGATAACTCTTGCAGCATTTCACCGAGAGAAGCATTTTTTCCGCCGACTCTCTCAACATCGTCCATACCTACCTGATCAAGGCGCAGTACATAATTCTGCAATGGTTTATCTCCTACTCTGGTGTTAATAGATCGTTGTAGCAGTGCTCTACGGCACTGTTCTTTTAATTAAACCGATATTACTTTAGTGGAACAGAAAAATCCCTATAAAGGCCAGCCAAATACAACAAAATGTAATGACAATTGACAGAGATTAATCAAAAAATATATCGATCACGGTTTCTGTCACTTCATCGCACCTAATCGCCCCTGTTTTTAGAGATGTCACAGCCGTCTACAAGTACTAATCGTCACTAAACTTTGGCATAGCCTGCCTCCGTTTTGCTTCGCCCACGCCAACGATCTGTTATAGTGCGCTCACAATTACTTTCTGCTGTATTGATAAATTTATTATGAAACGAACTGCTTTTTTTATCTCTGATGGTACTGGCATCACATCTGAAGCGCTGGGGCACAGTCTATTAGCTCAATTTGACAGTATTGAGTTTGAACAGATAACACTTCCCTACATCGATACGCTTGAGAAAGCAGAAGATGCTGTCGAAAAAATAAATAGCTTTGCTGTTAAAGATGGTATCCGCCCATTAATTTTTGATACGGTCGTTAACGAAGATATTCGTAAGATAATTGCAGAATCTAATGCATTCAAAATAGACGTATTTTCTAGCTTCTTAAAACCACTAGAAAGCGAACTAGATGCGCACTCAAATTACTCAGTTGGTAAATCTCACGGCATCGTCGAAAGAACCCGTTACAAAGATCGAATTGATTCCGTTAACTTCGCAATAGATAACGATGATGGCGCAAAGACCCGGCAATATGCCAATGCAGATATCATACTGGTAGGCGTCTCTCGTTGCGGTAAAACACCGACCTGTCTGTATATGGCAATGCAGTTCGGTATCCGTGCAGCCAACTATCCGCTTACCGAAGAAGATATGGAATTCAATAAGTTACCTTCGGTTCTTGAAGAGCATAAACACAAGCTATATGGGCTTACCATCGATCCTTTTCAGCTTGCCGCAATTCGACATGAGCGTCGCGCAAATAGCCGTTATGCCTCGCTCGACCAATGCGATTTTGAGGTTAGAGAGGTTGAACGTTTATTTAAAAAGCTCAACATACCAACCATCAACACGACTAACTTTTCTATCGAAGAGATCTCAACAAGGATAATGGCGCAGGCAGGCTTAGAGCGCAGAATGAACTAGACTACTGCTATCAGTAGGCATTAAACAGGAACTGAGTTAATGAAGTCATTACTAACAGCGATCTTATTCTCTATCACCGTCATCTTGCCTTTAAATGCCGTTGCAGATGCCATTGGGAAAGTCGTCTTGATTCAAGGTAGCCCGCTTGTAGAGCGTAATGGTCAGCATCTATTTATCAAACGCAACGATGCTATTTTCACTGCCGATATGATCATTACGCCTATCGGCAGCAAAATTCTTGTTCGTTTAAACGATAAATCAACCATTTCACTTGCTGAGAACAGTCAATTCGAATTCACTAAGTATCAGTATGATCAGAAGAATGACAAATCTGATGTCAGCTTCAAAATGTTAAAAGGTGCCTTTCGAACAATTACAGGCAAGATCGGTAAGCAGAAACAGCCGAAATTTGAAATTCACACGCCTGTCGCAACCATTGGTGTGCGTGGTACTGATTTCTGGGGAGGTTTTATCTTTTCTGATGCCCTAGATGTCACGATGCTAAGTGGTAAAGGTGTCTATATCAAGAACGATAAAGGCCTCACCGAGCTCAGCAAGCCTGGTGAAGGCACGATGGTGACAGAGGGGGCGGCGCCAGGTGAAGTATCCATGTGGAGCAAAGAGAAGATCGCCAAGGCTAATGCTGCAACAGAACTAAAAGAACCGAAGCCGAAGAAGAAACATAGCTCACCCTTCGAGTATTAAACTAGCCATAACCAAGCGATAAAGCTGGCTATGGCTATGCTCTCTTATAGCTGCTGACTAATACTCAAACTGTCTCACGAGTTTCTGTAAACTCTCGGCTAAGCTTGCCAGCCCGTCGGTCGATTGATTAATCCTGATGGATGAATCCTTAGCGTCTTTTACCTGAAGGTTAATCGATTGAATATTCGAATTGATATTCTCGGCAAGTACGCTCTGCTGGCTTGCCGCACTAGCAATTTGAGTATTCATATCACTAATCGTGTAGGCAGATTCGGTAATTTCGGCCAAAGAACCACCTGCTTGCTCAGCTTGATTAACACTACTTTCAGCAATACCTAGTGTTGCTTTTACTGACAATACCGCCTCATCCGCAGCTGCCTGCAATTGTTCAATAACCGACTGTATCTCTGTGGTAGCCCGCTGCGTATTACTTGCTAATGTTCTTACCTCATCAGCTACCACGGCAAAACCTCTACCTTTGTCCCCAGCTCTTGCCGCTTCTATCGCAGCGTTCAGGGCAAGTAAGTTAGTTTGTTCGGCGATATCATCAATCACGCCAAGAACACTCCCAATGCGCTGACTTCCTTTAGCCAAATTGCCTATCACGGTATTGGTTTGCTCTAATTGATCAACCTGATGTTGAATGGCATTGATCATGTGATCGACCTCTTTCTGCCCGCTCTGTGATGAACGATCGGCATTAGCTGCAGCTAACGCAGCAGATGAGGCACTCTGTGCGATGTCATTGGTACTGTTCGCCATATCTTGTATCGAAAGTACCGCTTGCTCGGTTTGAGATTGCTGGTGGCTAATCGCATGGGAAGTCTCAGTGCTAATACTCTTTAGCTGCACAGCCGCTTCTCCGAGGTTATCGACCGCATCAGCAACACCGGTGATCGTTTCTCTAATTTTGCTCACGAAGACATTGAATCCAATCGCGATAACTTTTAATTCGGAAGCCCCATCCTCAGGTAGCGAGACTTTTAAATCGCCCTTGCCGGCCCCTATTTGTTGCAGACTATGCGCCACATTTCTTACTGGCACCACGACGGTCATATAGGTGATATAGATAGCAATAAGCGCCGCTAAATAGCCCACTATAATTGCGCCCCATATAAGGCTGTTAGACTGGGAAACTAAACCGGATACTAAATTAACCTCTCCCTCTAGCGCCTGGTTGCTTTGCTCTCTAACCTGCTCAAGCCTTCCCAGCAAAGTCGTTGATATGCTGGATGCCTGAGCTTGCGCCTTAGAAAACAGTTGATAATCCGTGACCAACCCCATATTCAACTCAAGCATTCGATCAAATCGCTTACTGATATCATCGACATGGCCAGTCATTTTTTGGGTGGCCATCATCACGATTAATCGATCATAAGCCGGCTTTAATTGTCGATACTGCTCATCCAATGCTTGTACTTGTTTTGCGACATTGAGGCCTTCAAAAATTTGCTGCAACATATAATTGCGAGATAGTATGCCGGTGTGAACCTCACTTAAAACTTTCTCAAGGTCTTCAAACTGCTCAACAACATATCGATTTGAGTAGTTCTCATCCATAAAGATCATCGTATCTTCTTGCGCAATCACTATCTTTTCTAACAGATCATTTGTCAGTTCAAGCAGCTCGCGTCTTTGACGACGGATACGATCATTTAACGCAAGGGTTTCTGCTTGAGATTGCTGATATTCAGCCTTTAGCTGTTTAACTTCAGCAATCAGCGGTCCTGAAACCAACTGACTCGTCTCTATCTCTTCTAGGGCTGATACACTACTCTTCTGCAGGGCTTTGATATCCAATTTGGCTTGATCTAGCGATATCTCATTTAACAAAACTTGTTGGGTTTTAAAAATCTCACCCCGAATATTCAGAGCACTTTTCGCTCCGCCTTCCCCTGCCCGCCAAGCCGGACCTGTAACAAACAACAATGATGATGCGAGGTTTTGCACACCATGCACGCCTGCAAAGCCACAGATGCCTAATAGAAGCATCATCACAATATAACCAGCGCCTATACGGTGGCTGATAGATAAATTCATACTGTCCCTCGTTTATTTTTTTTATAGGAAAAATAAACAAAGCAGAAACAGTGCCAATAACCGAGCATATTCTTGATATAACTATTAACTGTTATATTTCAATAAGTTAAAGAGTGCTTTTCTATAAGCTGAAAATAGCCTTAAGCAATAGATCAATTATAGAAAAGACCTAAGCTTGGAAAGTGATCAAATGATGAGGTTATTAAACCTAAAAAAGCAGCTTATCTTGGTAGATAAGCTGCTTATGGTGTTTCTGATAGTATTAGGAATTATAAATTAGCAACTGGGGTTAGCTTCTAATTGGCGAATGAGTTGCCGACACTTTTCTGCTTGCGAGCCTTTATTCGGGATTTGGTCGAGCGCATTTGCCATTAGCTGGTAGGCAGGAATAAGCTGCTCATAGTCAGCACTGTCTCGATGAAGGCCATTAATAAGTTTCAAAACTAGCTTCATTTTGCCCGCTTCAAAGCAAGAACTGGCTAACTGATATCGAATATCAGGCCGCTTAGGAACATAGTCCCTATCAATCAATAAGATGCGCTGATATACAGTTGCCCCTTGCGTCTGACGACCTTGCTCCTTAAGTAAAGAAAGGTAGCCAGGCAAAAAACCATCAAGTCCTTCTAAGTCTTTGGTTCCCCACAAGAAATCAAAAAATTGTGTATATAAACCGTAATCATTTGGGTACTTTTTAATACCCTCATTAAAGACCTTAAGCACTTGTTTAAATTCGCCCTCTTTCGCCAAAACCTCTATACGAGCAGTGAGTAGGATTCGCTCATTACGGACCTCACTATCAGCGGATGATTCCATTCGACTGACAAAGCCAAGTGCTCTCTGCTTCTGAAATATTAGATAGCCCATTAAGTGGAAAATAACGATCAAATAATAATACGAAACAACACTTTGTAAGATCGCTGAAAAGAAATAAAAACGCTCATCCAGGATCTGATTAATCGTACCGACAGAGGCGATCATGATCATAATGAACAATAATAAGAGAAGATAAGCACCACCCAACGTCACGACTAAACGTCCGACTTCTATAGGATTCAACGCGGGACCAATGGTTTCAAAGCGAGCGTAGTTTATAAAGACAGCGGGTAAACAGATTAACCAAAAGATAGCGAATAATGCTGCTGGCATGTCCCCAAATACACGGCCGATCGCCATAATCATTGCCGTAATACCGAATAGGATGATAATGGTGTGCAATATTATTTTAACGCCACCACTAAACGCCTCACTCGCATCAGGTGATGCGATCTCACCATCAGCAGTACTTTGCAAACAAAGAAAGCTATATTTCGTCAAAGCAGCGGTTGTCAGCAAGGTAATAACTAAACCTATTAAACCGCCTAGAAAAGCACCTAATGATGTTAACACCGATGCAATAATAATGAGCATCAATGCCTGCTTGTTCATTGGATAATGAAATGCACTATCTAAGCGACGCCAAAAAGGTGCTACGTCTGCACCTGAACCCAAACTAGAAAGGGTGCCGCCACACACAAAACAACGTACGTCATTATGCTCTACATCGTCATCTATACAGTGGTCACACTGACTGATATCGCACTCATCGCAGTGGTATGTAGATGCGGTTAATGGATGGTATTTGCAAGAATCCATTTTGCGTTTTTGCCTTTACTAATAACTATATAAACGAGAAGAAATAAAACTAAAGCAACACAGCGGTATTGATCTATCGGTCAATATCGGCGACAGCGCTCATATATTTCATCGGCGGCTTTTTCAAAACGAACCTTTTTCGCTTCGTGCTCACGCTCCTCAAACGCAACCGCAAGCTTTCGCGCGAAATGGCTTAATGTTTCATTCTTAATTCCACGTGCATAAAGCAGCATAAAAATTTGCTCCGACGTATTAAGATTGGCCAATGAGGACAAACGCCAGCCTAACTGCAAAATCTCATCGTTAGGCATGCTTTCTTTTATCTCTTGATTATCGAGCCATATACGCTCGATTTTTTCTAATTGGCTAGCGCTAGGCTTTTCATACGATAGCAAGTTAATCAGCGCCTGCTGTTTTCCCTCATCGTCCCTTGCACTTAAAATGCGAAACTTTAATTGCAGCAGATCGTAATCTGTCCCATATTTTTCTAGCGCCTCATCAATCCCTGTTAGCGCCGAGTCAAAGGAAAAACTGCCAATCGCTTTGTAGATTTTGGCATAATCTTTCTGTTGTGGAGACTCTACCTCGTCCTCAGCTAAGTATTCCTCATCGAGCATTTTAGGACTCACCACGAGTGCCGTTAAAATTAAGATAGCACCCGAAACAAAACCACCAGTATGAGCCATAAAGGCAACGTTCGAATTAACTTCGGTAAAATAACTATATAGCTCATTCGCAATATACAAAGGTAAAATAAGGAGCGCGGGGGCTCGTATAAAGCCAACAAAGATAAAGAACCAATAGAAGAACTCTATCCTTCTTAATCGAAAAACACCTAGATACATTGCCATCACGCCAGATATAGCACCTGACGCACCCACCAATGCATTCGGACTATGCTGGTTGACCATTACAAAAAGAACGCCACCGGCAATGCCTGAAACGAGATAAAACAATAAGAAGCGAAAATGCCCTATCGCCGCTTCTACCGCGAACCCAAACACAACCAAAAAGAACATATTGCCAATAAGGTGAAGAGAATCACCATGAAGGAACTGATAACTAATAAGATCCTGGACCGCCAGATCCTTTGACTTCAAACCGTAACCGTATATTACCGTTGAGCCGAATTTTTCATGGATCTCTTTACGATCTTGCCAGTAATCGCCTTTTTCAGGCTCATGGAAACTAACCCAATGTGCGTTTAAATAATCAAAAAAACGAAGATCACTCAATACATAGAACGTGAGTTGCCGCTTATTGCCTTGCTCATATAATTGCGAATACTCAGAGATAACACTTTCTGGCACATCGTTACTTTCAAGGTATTTGAGGTATACAGGCCATTCCGTTTCGAAATACTCTAGCTGTTCGTAACGAATCATGGCATCTTCGATTTGCTGATCGTCTCCGTCCTGATAAACGAAAAAAATCAGTACATTCGAGAGTACTAATAGGAAAAGCATGATTGGAGGATGCTTCCAATCAAACCTTTTTTCAGTAGGTATAATGACCATCGTGCGCCGAATCCATCCATTCGCAAAGGTTATAAATTAATAAGCGATCAAGAAATCCTAACATGGTTCCACAATAAAAGACTGCAACTTGCTATCACTTATCCTGTAGAAATAACCGTATTGTAGGCTACAACGCAACTAATTGAGCTTTGCTAGTTCAACGATCGTATTGAGAGCGGATTTCAAGTTTTGTAAAGCCTGCCCGGAGGGAACTGCTTTTTTAGCGCACTCATTAATAGCTACCGCATGATCGGTATATAAGCGATTATTTTGATAACGCGAATTCAAACCCACTACTAAGCTTTGCTTATAGGCATTCACTTGCTGCTGCATTAAGCCTGCCTTAGCAGCATCACCCTTGTTATAACTTAATAAACCAGGCGTAATAATTTCATCCTGAATATATAAATTATAACCAACCAACCCTTTCCGAATTACATCGATGTCAGCCTTGGGATAATTGGCGGGTGCAGAATCGAGTTTCGAAGATACAAAATCGAGAACGGCTTGGCATCCTTGCATCTCGTTGATGGAAGGTGCTGCAAATAAAGTGGTTGGAAACAGAAGCGAGGCTGATAACGCAAAAGCAGGCAGTACAACTTTCATTTAATACTCCTTTATTAAATGTCATAACGTATTTAAGTGAGTGTACCCAGTAAACAGACTAAC
>Ga0193964_1001076_pt1 | contig 12395 bp, 10 predicted proteins | sample FB_7_MG_FD_140323 | JGI IMG/M metagenome (GOLD analysis project Ga0193964, IMG submission 140323) | Microbial mat bacterial communities from the Broadkill River, Lewes, Delaware, United States - FB_7_MG | ecosystem: Environmental > Aquatic > Freshwater > River > Microbial mats | place: USA...
GAATCATTAACCGATGCTGATCTGTTTTGGCATCAGTTAAACGAACAGCGTCATCCATTTTTTACATGCTCTGGTCCGTTATGGAGGGTTTCTCTTCCTCCTGCCTCTCCGGCTATTCCTTCTCATTTATTGTCAAATACATTGATTGAGTGGGGCGGAGCGGTGCATTGGGTGAACAGTGATAGCTCGGGTGACCAGCTACGGGAATGGGTTATGGCGCAAGGTGGGCATGTCACCTGTTTTCGTAATCCGCATGAGATTTCTGAGGTGTTTAATCCCTTATCACCTGAGCTGTTTAAACTCAGCCAGCGTCTTAAGCATAGTTTTGATCCGCATCAGATTTTAAACCCGGGACGGCTTTACGATGGGATATAGCTCAACGCTGAAAGGTATTTATTGTGCAAACTAATTTAGTTGAGTTTATCAAACTGAATCCTCAAGGGCGTGAGGCTGATGCGATTCTGCGCAAATGTGTTCATTGTGGCTTTTGCCTAGCGACCTGCCCTACATATGACACTCTTGGTGATGAACTCGATAGCCCAAGAGGGCGTATCTATTTGATGAAGCAGGTGCTTGAAGGAACTCCGGCAACTGAACTGACGCAAAAGCATCTTGATCAGTGTTTAAGTTGCCGCGCCTGTGAGACTACATGCCCCTCGAATGTTGAATACCAGCAGTTGCTGGAGATTACCCGGCCTGTGGTTGATCAGCAGGTGGGGCGATCGTTTAAGCAGCGTATATTGCGCGCAGCGATTCTGAGTATCTTGCCGTATCGTTCAAGATTTACACCTCTTATTCGTGCGGCCCAAATGGTAAGGCCAGTGCTGCCTCAGGCTTTAAAAGCAAAAGTGCCCGTTAAATCCGCTTTAAGTAAAAAGAACGTCGGGTTTAAAGAACATAAACGTAAGATGCTCCTGTTGGAGGGGTGCGTGCAACCGGGTATTGCGCCCAATATCAATGCGGCCACCATGAGAGTGCTCGACCGATTAGGGATTACGTTGTTGCGTGAAGCTAAAGAGGGTTGTTGTGGTGCGATTAGTACACACCTAAATCAAGTCGAAGATGGCTTAGATTTTATGCGTCGTAATATCGATGCATGGTGGCCCTACATAGAGCAAGGCTGCGAGGCGATTGTTATTACTGCCAGCGGTTGCGGTGCTATGGTTAAAGAATATGGTGAGAAGCTTGCACAGGACCCGAATTATTCTGAGAAAGCATCCCATATCTCCAGCCTGAGTCGTGATCTTGTCGAGGTACTGTGCGCTGAGCCGGTCGAGCAGCTTGGCATACGAGGAGCGGACAGTATTGCTTTTCAATGTCCTTGTACGCTTCAACATGCTCAAAAGCTATCAGGATCAGTTGAAGCGCTTCTGACAAAAATAGGCTTTGATTTAAAAACCGTCGCAAATAATCATCTCTGCTGCGGTTCGGCAGGTACCTATTCTATTTTCCAACCGGATTTAGCGAACCAGCTTCGCAGTAAAAAGTTACAGGCGCTTGAAGAGAGCGGAGCAGCGCGAATCGTGTCTGCAAATATCGGATGTATAACCCATTTATCAGAAATTTCTGAACAACCTGTCCAGCATTGGATTGAGGTTGTTGATGAAGTATTGGCCAATAAAAACAATAGCCTTAGTAAGGCAAACAAATAAGAAGGACCCTCTTATGATAACTAAAAGTTTATTCAAGAAAACGGCAGCGGTAGCGTTAGGGCTGGCGTTATCCGGTAGTGTAATGGCGCAGAGTGTGATGCGTGTAGCAAGCTGGCTACCACCGACGCATCCGCAGAATGCGGTGGTATTACCTACCTGGGGTAAATGGATTGAAGAGGCGACGGAAGGCCGTGTAAAAATGGAGATTGAGTATGGTATGGGTCATCCCAAAACCATGTTTGATCTGGTTGAAGATGGTGTAGTAGATGCAAGCTGGACAGTACATGGCTATGTTCCTGGTCGCTTCAAACTGACTGAATCGGTTGAACTTCCTAACTTGCAAGCGGATGCCGAAGCGGCTTCCGTAGCGCTATGGCGGATCAACAACAAATACTATAAGCCGGCAAATGAGCACGAAGGTTTAATCGTAGCTGGTTTATTTACCCATGGCCCAGGTCAGATTCATCTTGCTGACCCGATTACTTCTTTAGCTGATCTAAAAGGTAAAAAGATCCGTTTAGGTGGTGCTATTCAATGGAAAGTTGGCGAACGTTTGCAGGTAACCGCGGTAGGTGCTCCAGCACCTAAAGTTTACGAAATGATGCAGCAGGGCGTTGTCGATGGCGTATTCATTCCGACGGGTGAGCAGAAAACGTTACGTTTAAACGAAGTGACAAAGCAGCTCGTTCTTCTACCGGGTGGTTTGTATGTTAACAGTTTCGCTATGTTCCTTAACCCAGACTTTATGCAAGGTTTGAGTGAAAAAGACCGTGAAGCGATTATGGCTGTTTCAGGTGAAAAACTATCAGCTTTAGCAGGTCGTGCATGGGATGCAGGCGATGTTATTGGCCTACAAACGGCCCGTGATGCTGGTGTGGAAATCCTAGATGTTAAAAAGGGTGATCCAATGGATCTAGAGTACCAAGCGTTGATAAAAGGTATTGATGAAGAGTATTTAGAATCAGTGAAAGATCGTAATGTTGATGCTGAAACGGCTCTAAAAGAGTTGCGTGAGATTGCGCGAAGCTATCACTCGCCTAAGAGCTAGTATTCGGAACTAAGATCGAGTTCCAAGTTAAAAGTCGAAGGAGGCGCTTACTCGTAATCGGGTAGGCGCTTTTTTTATAGGATTATTTTTTTTCGGGTAGCGTACCCCGCCAGTTGTTCTTTTGATGTTCAGATTCAGTGCACTGTTTGACGAGTTCTGTAATTTTGAGTGTGATATTACGCACAGGCCTGCTCATATCAGTAGCGATATACACATTACGGAAGATCTCAGGTTCGATAATCTTCAGGCTTTTGATCTGCTTCGTTTCTTCTAGATGGTAGAGGGCGGAGGAGGGCAAAATCATATTGCAGTGTCCTTCGCATACAAACCTCAAACCGGTTAGAAGCTGGCCATAAGGACGACGCTTTTTTAATGTTATCCCGGTTAATTTTTCATATTCACTCAGTATATGACCGAGTGATTCTTTCTCAGATGTGGTGACTACCTCGTAGTTGGGTAGTGAGGAGAAAGGTATCTCATGTTGGTCTTCGTTTTTTGCATCGGGTGTTGTAGCGAAGTAAAGGTTCTCTTTAATTAACAGCTCACGATGAATATTTGTATTATCTAAACCATCTTCATACACCACCGCCATATCGGCTTCCCCACTATTGAGTAGCTCAATAACGTCATAAGAGAGCCCGGTCCTAAGATCGAGCTCAATCTCAGGGTATTGCTGTTCTATGGCGTTGGACAGTGGCATGGCCAGTATATTGATACTGGCTTGGTTCATTGCAACAACGACCTTTCCTTTAGGATTACCCTCGATTTCCGCAATATCATTGAGCGCTCTATCTAGCTGATTTAGGACGGTGCGAACATGGGCTTCAAAAAGGGTTCCGGCTTCGGTGAGCTGGACACCTCTATAGTCACGGATAAATAGAGTGGTTTTTAACTCATGTTCCAATTTTGAGATTTGTAAACTTAGCGCTGGCTGTGCGATATCTAATTGGCGGGCAGCCGCCGCAATGCTTTTAGTTTCAGCCACTTGGATAAAGTAATTCAGCTGCTTGGTATTCATGCTACCTCTCCATTGCTGGCATTATCGGTTAGATATAATGTTTTTATTATATCCTATATATATTCTTTATAGTTCCGTTATATCTCTCGCTTTCCTAATATCTCAGCTAGATCAGCCATTAATGATAATAAAACCAATGGCTAAATATTGAAGGCGAGTAGAAATATATGACATCACGTATGACCGGTGGCGAAGCCATAATTGAAGCTGCAATTGCAAATGGAACGGATACTGTTTTTGGTATTCCGGGCGCCCAGATCTACCCGTTATTTGACGGAATTTATAAATCATCTGTGGATTTAGTCGTTCCTCGTCATGAGCAAAGCGCAGGTTATATGGCCATGGGTTATGCCAAATCGACAGGCAAAACCGGCGTGTTTTCTGTTGTACCTGGCCCAGGTATCTTAAATACAACGGCTGCGCTATGTACTGCAATGGGCAACTGCAGCTCTATTGTTGGTTTGACAGGACAGGTTCCCTCCTCGTTTGTGGGCAAAGGACGTGGTCATCTTCATGAATTAAGTGATCAGGCGGGTACTTTACGTACGATTATCAAAGACGCTGTCTGCATTGATAATGCGGAAGATACATCCACTCAAGTTAATCACGCATTCCAAACGGCTCGTAGTGGTCGTCCAGGTCCTGTCACCGTTGAGATGTGTTGGGATACCATGGCTGCAGAACATGATGTGAGTTTTGAGCCTGCGAATACAAAACCAGATCTCCCTGAGATTAATCTCGATGAGATCAATGCCGCGGTAGAACTGCTGGCGAGCGCGAAAAATCCGATGATTATGTGTGGCGCTGGTGCTCAGCATGCCTCAGAAGAGGTGCTGGCACTGGCAGAGCTCTTTAATGCACCGGTGACGGCTTTTAGAAGTGGCCGTGGTGTTGTCGCGGAAGACCATCCGCTGGGAGTGCCACCCGTGGCTGCGCGTGAGCTATGGGATGATGTTGATCTATTGATTGGTATTGGGTCCCGTGTCGAGATGCCCTATATGCGCTGGGGCAATTATATGGAATACCAGCAAGCTCCAGAAAAAGGACCAAAACTGATTCGGATCGATATTGATCCTAAACAGATGGAATCGTTTACTCCAGATGTAGGCATTGTGGCTGATTCTGCCCAGGCTTGCCGAGTGCTTGTGGATAAGTTAACGAATCGAGTGTCACCTAACGTCGACCGTTTGGATCATATTGCCACGGCTAAATTTGTTGCTTGGAATGCGATTCAGAAGGTCCAGCCACAACTTTCTTACCTTCAGGTTATTCGTGATGTTTTGCCACGAGATGGCTTTTACGTACCTGAGCTATCGCAAATGGGTTTCGCAACCTGGATTGGCGGCTTACCCGTTTTATCTCCTCGCACCTATATCGAAGGTGGTTTTCAAGGCACTTTAGGTTATGGCTTTCCAACAGGCTTAGGTGTCAAAGTTGCTAATCCTGACAAGGCGGTTGTTTCTGTGTGCGGCGACGGTGGTTTCATGTTTGGGGTACAAGAGCTGATTACTGCGGCAGAGCATAATATTGGTCTGGTGACCTTAGTTTTTAACAATAACGCTTATGGCAATGTTCGTCGTGATCAAGAGCTGGGCTATGGAGGTCGATTCTCAGGCTCTGAACTACAGACCCCAGACTTCGTTAAATTGGCCGAGAGCTTCCATGTTAAGGGTTACAGAGTCTCTACACCGGCTGAGTTAAAGCCGTTACTTGCAAAATGCATCGATGAAAATAAACCCGTTTTGATTGAAGTTGTGTGTGAGCGTGGTTCCGAGGCATCGCCATGGGAATTTATCCACATGACTCAGCGGCTGTCTCAGAAATAAGAATTTAATGAAGAATGGCTTTACGCACATGATGTGAATAAGTGCGTAAAAAACTTATAAAAATAAAAAGCGAAGAGGATAGTTATGCAACATTTTAAGATGACAATTGATGGACAGGGTGTTGATACTGAGGACAAGTTTGCAGTGATTAATCCTGCCAAGGGGCAGCACTTCGCCACTTGCGCTTTAGCGACATTAACCCACGTTGATTTAGCCGTGAAAGCGGCCAGAGATGCGTTTCCTGCTTGGAGTAAGCTGCAGGATAGCGAACGCCAGCATTTGATGCATGAAATTGCGCAAATGCTTGAAGCTAATATGCCGGAGCTAACACAGCTGATTACTCAAGAAACGGGCAAGCCGCTTAATGGGCTTAACGGCGTTGGCGCCAATATGGAGCTGATGGGGTCTATTGGTTGGAGTCATGTGACAGCGGATATCACGCTTCCTGTTGAAGTTATTCAAGATAATGAAGAAGCGTACGTGCAAGCTTACCGGAAACCACTGGGGGTTGTTGCCTCAATAACGCCTTGGAACTGGCCTTTAATGATAGCCATCTGGCACGTCATTGCGGCCTTGCGCGTAGGTAATACGGTGGTGATTAAACCGTCGGAGAACTCTCCTTTATCTACCGCTCGTTTTGTTGAGCTAGCGAATCAAATATTACCGGCAGGTGTTTTGAATGTAGTGACAGGCTTTGGCGATCTTGGCCAGGCGCTTGTCTCTCATGATGATGTAAATAAGGTGGTCTTCACTGGCTCGACCGAGACAGGAAAGAAAATCATGGCGTCCGCTTCCGGTAACCTTAAACGCTTAACACTGGAGTTGGGTGGAAATGATGCCGCTATTGTCTTGCCCGATGTTGATGTGAAAGCAGTAGCACCGCAGCTATTTGGTGCCGCTTTTCATAATAATGGACAGACCTGTGCCTGTTTGAAGCGACTTTATGTGCATGAAGATATTTATGATGCGATATGCCAAGAGTTAGTCGTATTGGCTAATCAGGTAAAAGTTGGCGATGGCCTTGATAACGATACTCAATTGGGACCTTTACAGAATGAAGCTCAATTGCAACAAGTTATCGCGTTGTCTGCATCGGTAGAAAGCAGTGAAGGGCGTATTCTAGCTGGCGGCAACCGTATTGATCGAGAGGGCTACTTTTTCGAGCCGACGATTGTTGTCGACATGAAGAATGGTGATGCCTTGGTCGAGCAGGAGCAGTTTGGCCCGATTTTGCCAGTGATCAAGTTTACTGATGCCGAGCATGGTCTGGAACTAGCGAACGATAGCTTGAATGGGTTGGGGGGATCTGTGTGGTCGGCTAACGCAGAGATTGCCACCGAATTAGCTCAACGCCTAGAGTGTGGCACCGCATGGGTTAACTCTCATGGAGATGTTCAGCCTGATGCACCATTTGGAGGTGTTAAACAGTCTGGGGTGGGTGTTGAATTTGGACGCTATGGTCTAGAAGAGTGCACCTCTTTGCATACGCTAAAAGTTAAAAAGGGCTAATTTTTAGAATGTTTGAAAAAGGCATTCAGGTAATCTTGTCTTTATGATTTATCGTGAATGCCTTTTTTGCTGTTACAAGAAATCTTCAATAAACCATGCGGCAAAGGCATGTCGACCCGACACCCCAGATTTTTGATAGATAGAGGATGCTTGCTGGCGAATGGTTTTCTCCGCTGTACCTCTTAACGCAGAGATCTCTTTTAAGCTAAAACCTTTGAGTAAAAGTAAACCGACCTCTTTCTCGCTATTTGTTAATGCCCAAGCACTGAATTGTGTAGAGATTAGCTCTGAAAGTTTAGATTTAGCTTCTAAAACTTCCTTCGGTGCCTGTTGAGGCATCTTTTGTATCTCTTCAAGTTCAGCATGTAAGTTCCGGATGAGCTGCTTCTTTCGAAGGTTATCCAGTAATAGCCAACCTAGCCCAGCAAGGGCTAAGAGTAAAAGCACGGTTTCTTGAACAAGATGGCTAGTGCTGGCGCCTTGGGACAGATCTGCGGCCAAATCCCCAGCGCTGGCAATGACGATTAAAATTAAAAAACCGCTAATGAGATGGTCTTGAGATAGTTTAATAAACAACAAGTATTCCTCTTTTTGCATAGGGCATATGTCCTATAGCACCGAAATTACTGCATATGCCTCATGATATCAGATCATATTGATCACAATATGACGCACTAGTCTTTTATTCAATTGAGAGTATTCTGATGTCTAATCAAATATATGTTTGGGATAAGTTTGTACGTGTTTTTCATTGGTCTTTAGTGACGCTGTTTTGTGTTAGTTACTTGACGGGAGAAGAGCTTGAATTAGTGCATGTCTATTCTGGCTATCTAATATGCGGGTTAGTGGTCAGCCGAATTATATGGGGGTTTGTTGGAAGCCGGTATGCACGCTTTAAAACGTTTCTGTTTTCACCAGCGACGATCATTGATTATGCAAAGAGCTATCGCCAAGGAAACCCTAAACACTTTATTGGGCATAACCCTTTAGCCGGGGTAATGATCGTTGCCCTTTTGGCTACGTTATTAGCAATAAGCGTTTCAGGTATGAAACTGTATGCGGTCGAAGAGGGTAAAGGACCGCTAGCTCAGGTACCCAGGGTACAGTTAGTGAATAGTGCTTATGCAGATGACGACGATGAACATGAAGGCTATGAAAACGAAGACTATGAAAACCATGGCTATGAAAACGAGGGAGAAGAGTTCTGGGAAGATATTCATGAAGCGTCAGTGAATATGATGATCTTGTTGATTGTGCTTCACCTGTTGGGTGTTGCTGTATCGAGCCGGTTACATAACGAGCGGTTAGTTGCCTCGATGATTTCAGGTTTCAAAACTAAGCCTTAATTTGAGTTTTCATGCTGTTTTCTTGTGAGGCTACCGATGGAATGTTGCACTTTTTGGTTTTTTCTTCGGTGGCTTCTGCACGTAATCATGCTTTCGTTGTTGATATTTAGTAGGGTGTTTACTTGCTTCTTTTGTCTCAACGCTAAATAACCATGTATTTTCCATGAAAATATAAGGATAATCCCTTACTATTTTTCTGCAGCGGGTTGGGGACAGCAAATGCATGTGTTGATATTAAGCCTGATTGGCTTAGCGTTTATCTTAATCATTGTTGAAGATCTTATTCATCTGAATAAGGCTAAGTCGACGCTCTTTCTCGGGACGTTAGTGTGGATTCTCGCTTTTGTTTTTCCTGAACATAGTGTTGAGCACATTAAAGAGGGTTTAAATGAAAACCTCTTAGATATAGCGACGCTGTGGTTATTTTTGATGGCTGCGATGACATTTGTCGCTTATTTGAACCAGCAGGGGCTGATTACTCAGTTGGTCTATAGGTTGTTGCCATCAAAGCTTAAGTTACGCTCTTTAATGATTTTAATGGCGCTGTTAGCCATATTGTTCTCATCCCTTGCAGATAACATTACCGCATCGCTGATCATGTTATCGCTCCTGACATCACTCAACTTGGATAAGAAGCTCACCCTGAAGTTTGCCACATTAATTGTATTCGCGGTGAATTCAGGAGGTGTATCGTTAATTACAGGAGATGTGACGACCTTGATGATCTTCCTTGAGGGGAAGGTGAGTATCACCGATCTATTTATGCTTGTTCTCCCTGCTATTTCTGGCGTGATGGTACTCGCCTTGTGTCTTATGTGGGGAATTAATGAAGAGGTGACCCTGCCCAAGTTTAAACGACCGATCGCGGTGGGTGATAAGTTGATCGCCTTTCTGTTTCTGCTGACTATATCGGGAACTCTTTTTATGAGTGTCGCTTTTTCGGTGCCTCCCGTACTTACTTTCCTATTTGGCCTGTCGGTTATGTTCCTGACACATCGGGTTATCTATCGGAGTGAAGAGAAACCGAATGTGTTGGAGTACGTTCGAGAAATAGAGTTTGATACTTTGCTGTTTTTCTTGGGCGTGTTACTCCTCGTCGGTATGTTGAAAGAGCTATCGGTATTAGAGTTCTTACTACAGCTTTATGATGTCATGCCAACATATATGGCGAACTATGTTGTAGGTATCCTCTCGGCGCTGGTGGATAACGTACCTTTAACGGCGGCTATTCTTAAGTCGGGTATTGAGATGGATACAGCTGAATGGTTAGGGCTAACTTATGCAGTGGGTGTCGGTGGCTCGATCTTAATCATAGGTTCTGCTGCTGGGGTTATTGCCTTAAGTAAACTTGAATCGCTATCGTTTATTACCTACTTACGATTTATCCATTGGTTGCTTGTCGCTTATACCGTCGGATATGCAGCGGTTATGTTGATCGCTTAGTGATAAGGTTCGAGATAATACGTTTGAAAAGCTTGGTATTGTTATCAGGCTTTTTTGTATCTTGTGTGGCCGTTGTAGACAGGAATACTAAAGCCATGACTTCTGATTACTTTCAATACAGAGGGATCATAGCGCTGTACAAAAAGTGTGCTAAGCTCAGGAATCAACTTCTGGTGATGTGAATGGATGTACAGTGTTGAAGTTATCCTCTGAAAATACCTTGTCCGAGCTGATTGAAGAAAACAAAGCGCTTGCGGCTCGAGTGGCTGAGCTAGAGCAGGTCGAAGCCTCCCTTTTAGAAACGGAAGAGCGTTATGCTTTAGCCATGAAAGGAGCCAACGAAGGGCTGTGGGATTGGGACCCTGTAAGCAAAGAACTCTTCCTCTCTTCGCGTTTGCTAACAACGATTGGTATGGGCAAAGATACCCTCAAAACCACATCTCATGAGTGGTTGAACTGGGTTCATGCTGATGATTGTAAGAAATACCAAAGAGTATTGTCTCAGCACCTTAAAGGTAAAACAGAGTTTTTTCGCTGTGAATATCGAGTTAGAACTAGCGAAGGTGGATATATCTGGGTGTTGGCCCATGGGTTAGCACTTCGAAACGCAGAGGGTATCGCCTATAGAATGGTGGGCTCTATAGGCGATATCACGCAACGAAAGAATTATGAAAGTAAGCTACTGCATCAAGCCAATTATGACTATTTAACCGGATTGCCGAATCGTGTGCTCGCGATGGATAGGTTAAGCAGTTCTTTAGAATATGCGCGTACCCACGAAACATCGGTGGCGGTTCTATTTGTTGATTTAGATAATTTTAAAAAAATTAATGATACCTTAGGCCACGATGTTGGTGATCATCATCTCAAAGAGATTAGCTTACGCTTACATTATTGTATTGGTGAAACCGGCGTTATCGCTCGTTTAGGGGGAGATGAGTTTCTTGTTATTCTGCCCAATGCTTCAGAAAGAGAGGCGATCGAGCGTGTATGCACACGTTTGTTGGATGTGACCTCCCAGCCGGTCACTATTAGCGGCTACGAGTTCTTTACATCGGCGAGTATCGGGATTGCTCTCTACCCTGATGATTCTAATGACCCAACTGAATTACTAAGGCATGCGGATGCGGCAATGTATCAAACTAAGGCCGCAGGTAGGGATGGCTATTGCTACTTTACACCGGAGATAGGCGAACTCGCTGTTAAGAAATTAACAATGGAGTCCCATCTTAGGCACGCTTTAGAAAGAGAGCAGCTTTCCTTACATTATCAGAGCATTGTTGATGTTAAATCCGGTGAGATTATAGGTGCCGAGGCTTTGTTGCGTTGGGAGTGTCCTGAGTATGGTCAGGTTTCGCCAGATCAATTTATCCCGCTGGCCGAAGAATCTGGTTTAATTGTTATGTTTGGCGATTGGGTGCTTGAGAAGGCTTGTCAGCAGGCAGCGTATTGGCAGAAACAGACTGGAAAACCTTTCCATATAGCGGTCAATGTCGCATTTCCGCAATTCAGAGATGGCCACTTGGTACGTAAAGTAAAACAGGTATTACAAGACACGAAATTGGATGCTCCCTCGCTAGAGCTAGAGTTGACTGAACGCTTATTGATGGAAGATGAGCAGGGTTGCGGAGAGGCTTTAGCCGAACTTCGCTCAATGGGTGTTAAAGTCTCCATCGATGACTTTGGTACAGGCTACTCCGCCTTAACCTACTTAAAGCGTTTTCCTGTGAATACTTTAAAAATCGATCGCAGCTTTGTGAGTGATATCAATATCACTCCGGAGAGCCCTGCGCTTATCTCTGCGATTATTATGATGGCTCATGCATTAGGGATAGATGTGGTAGGAGAGGGTGTAGAAACCCAGGTGCAACAGCGTTTTTTACGGGAACAGGGCTGTGATTATGTGCAAGGCTATTATTTTTCTAGGCCGATCGCTGCTGACGCGTTTGACGACTTGTTATCGATTTAATTTTTATTATTTAATTCAACGATCTGTGTCTGCATGCCCTCTCTAGGAATAGAGGGCATGCAGACACAGCTATTCGGTAAGCTCCACGTTATTTGACGTCGTACTAACTACACAGTTACGACCTTGTTCTTTTGCTTGATAAAGAGCGCTGTCGGCGACCTGTAATAGCTGGCGCAATGACTGTTCATCCTTTGCTTCCGCCAGACCGAAACTGGCTGTGACATGATCGACTGTCGCAAAAGGTTCCGCTGCTATTGCCGTTCTTAGCTTCTCGGCGAGCCTAAAAGCCATAGCGGCATTGGTTTCAGGTAGTATGATCAAGAACTCCTCCCCTCCCCAGCGTCCAATTAGGTCGGTTTCTCGAGTAGTACTGCGCAAAATTTTGGCTAAATGGCTTAGCACATTGTCGCCTTCGAGATGACCATGTATATCATTAACGGCTTTAAAATCATCGATATCGAGCAGTAGAATTGATAATGACTGCTTATAGCGTTTCTTCCGAACGATCTCGGATTCCAGTAGGTTCTCGATACTTAAACGATTGCTCAGTCCTGTCAGGGCATCGGTACTGGAGAGAATGGCTA
>Ga0193964_1001078_pt1 | contig 12379 bp, 19 predicted proteins | sample FB_7_MG_FD_140323 | JGI IMG/M metagenome (GOLD analysis project Ga0193964, IMG submission 140323) | Microbial mat bacterial communities from the Broadkill River, Lewes, Delaware, United States - FB_7_MG | ecosystem: Environmental > Aquatic > Freshwater > River > Microbial mats | place: USA...
TCCGCTAAAGCTACTTGTAGCATTCAATATTTCTTAAACATCAGCTGAATCTGGTCGTCAGTGTTGAATGTATTCAGAACCCAGGCATCATTGGGCTTGTAAAAGTAAAACTTCCATCGCATGACATGTTTTTCAAATTTTTGCATGTACATAATTAACATTAATGAATCGCCTGCTTCTTCAAGAGCGACAAACTCTGTTCCGATAGTTTTTCCAAATCTCTGCTCAATCGCTGGTGCTTGCATACGTATCGAGTTAAGCATACCTGCGAACTCATGATCTGGAATTATGAAGTACGGCTTGACTAAACTAACACCCCCTTCGGTATCACCATCAGCAATTTTCTCCATTACTTTTTTAGCCAATTCTCTAGCCGCCTCTTTATCTTTGAGCGTATCGGCTTGAATAGAACTACAAAAAGCAATGAACAGAAAACAAGAAATAAGAATTTTTTTCATAGAAACCTCCATGTATGGATGAGTGCTAACGCCGCGCTCAGCCGGCTGCGTTGCAGAGTGAAGGTTTGTGGGATAATGAGCGAAGCGAACCCACAAACCGAAGCGGCGCAATGCAGCTCGGCTGCAGCGCCTTGTTATACGTTGACTTTGTACTTGAGATCTTTTGCTTCATCTCCAGTCATTCCCCGAAAACCCCATTGGTGTGGAGCCTGCTCCTTAATGGTGATTTCAATATTTAATGGGAGTATGTGCAATTGGCGCTCGATTTCCTGAAAGAGAGTTTTAATTAGCGTTTTCTGTGTTTCCACTTGCCGCCCGGCCATCATATTTATTTCGATGACTGTGTAGGTGTCGTCGCGGCCACCTGGATAGTAAAAATCTTCTTTAACCAACGGGATGAATCGATGCGCCCTCTTATCTTCTGGCATTCCTAGAACTGATTGCATACAGCTATGAATCACATCAGATAGACGCGCTTTAATCGGATTCAACTTTTCTTTTATTCCATATACTACGATCATCTTGACTCCTTGCTTACGTATAACGTTGCTTTTTAGCGGGCGCGGCTGTTTGCGCTCCGTTGAAAAAGCCTTGTTATGTGTTTTAATTTCTCTATTTGTTACTTGCAGCAAGACCGACACCTGCTCCAATGAAAGTGCTACCAATAACTCTTTTTATATATTTCCCGACTGTTACTTCGGAAAATAGAGAGACAATCTTTTGACCGCCTATTGCGTATATCATAAAGCATATAAATGCAATAAAAGCACAAATGCTAATAAGTATGCAGAACTGAGACAAATAGGCTGCATTGGGGTCAATAAATTGAGGAAAGATGGCGGTAAAAAATACAATCGCTTTTGGGTTCCCTGCAGTCACAAAAGCAGCTTGAAAGTACATTCTTCTAAATGTACCCCCTTGATTGGTGTGATTTGCTTCACTTGGTGATAACGGCATTTTTGATGAACATAACATACTTATCCCCATATAGATAAGATATGCTGCTCCTGCCCATTTAATGAGTTGGAATGTAGTCTCAGAAGCAAGTAATATTGTTCCTAAGCCTGCAACGGAAACAGATGCTTGAATTACTGTAACAGTTACATTTCCCATAGCTGACGCTATGGTTCTTTTAGCTCCGAATTGTATACCATGGGTCAAAGCCAACAACATACTTGGACCTGGTATAATTGAGGCAACAAAGACAGTCATTGAAAATAGTAGTATGAAATTGAAAGACATATTGTTAATCCTTTACATGATTATAATTTCTGATTCACGTGATACACATAACGCCTAAAGCAACCGCGCAGTATGCGTCGGGTGGCTTTTCTTGTTATACGTTTATTCAGCACGAACCTTTGATATTTTTGAGTCCTCGCCTATTTCCAAACAAAGGCCTCCTGCATATAAGCAGCCTTCTTTTATGAAAGGCTCAGAACCGTATGAATCGGTTTTTATTAACGCTTCCACTTCAGATAAAGGTTCGCCCACTAAATTTTCATTTGCGACAACAAGAACCTGTTCCAACATCTTGCTTACCGTTTCATAGCTAGCAGCTTGGTAAGTAATAGTAAGACCATGATCTACAGATTGGATAATATAAGCACCAATCCACCCTAAATTTGAAAGGACTAGGATGGCTGTCAGTATCTTTGTATTTCGGTTCAACGTTCAATTTCCATTTGACGTATAACAGCTAAATATATGACAGATTGTCGCGATTAAACACGACAATGTGTCATATATCTCCGGGAGAGGATATTAAAAGAATGATGTGACATATTGATTTTCATACGCTTTCCTTGCTCGGGGTTTTCTCCTCCATGGAGAAAATTACACATTTGTCCTTGTATCCTTGCACAAAGACTTAACGGATGAAATACCCGGTTTAAAATTAGGTCATTTGCACCAGTTTTTAGAGAAGTGGGCCAAGCCAGCAGCTTTCCATTTTTAATTATTTGCTCAAGCCAATGGGCTCCTAGCCCTCTCCTCTTCTTCGTGTTTTTCATCGCTTACAAAGAAAAAACACCTACACCTAGATTGGCCATGACGATAGAAAAGGTATAAAAAGAGACTTAAAGCACGGATGGAATTTTATAGTTTTTTCAGAATATCAATACTTTTCGCAGTCACTTCGTCGCTATTTCCCGTCATATATGCCATGACAATAGCGCCTTCCTGCATGATACAAATTGCATCAAGAAGATCTGGATTTTCAGAATCTAAATACTGCTGGATAAGACTTCTGACCTGCCGTTTATGAAAACCGCAATACTTTGAAATGTCGCATTCCGAATCGCTAAACTCAGCGGATGTATTGATGAAAAAGCAACCTCTAAAATCGCCTAAAACCTCTTCATTGCCTTTAAACCAGCTATTTAATGCACCAAAAATAGCTTCAATAACCTCTATATTAGATTGAGTACTTACCAGCTTTTGGCCTAACCATTCTATGAAATTCTGATGCCTTTGTTCTAATGCCGCCAACACTAATGCATCTTTACTATCAAAGTGGTTATAGAGGGTGCGTTTCGCGACACCTGATAACTTTAAAATTTCATTTATACCGATTGAATTAATACCATTTTGGTAAAAAAGTTTTAACGCAATATCAATCAGCAACTGCCTTTTTTGACTCATCAACTTCTCCCATAAACGCTACTCCATCATGGCAAAAGTATAACACTTTGTCTACGTTTATCAGATAACACCTAGCCTTAACTTATTTACCCCAGCCTCTCGAAAAAACACTTATAAAAATAATCGTTCAAAAACGTTGACACGAGTAGACCGACCTGTCTATATTATTAAGTAGACAGCTTGTTCTACTTTTAAAGGAGGGATTTATGAATCATGTTATTTCGATTTTAGACTTTGGATTTTATGCAGACGTAGTTAACAAACCGTCCACTAAATCCCAAATAAACAAAGTGGTGCTTCTCATCTCTTTGCTTAGTTCGTTTATCTCTCCGGCTGTCTTTGCGGAGTTTCGTACTGCTAACCCGCAAAATAATTTCGGAGCATCTGCTCCATTTAGTGGACTATTGGCGGCTTACTGCACCCCGGTTCACCCTAATATTCCAAACAACCCAAGTACACAACCTGAACCGATTCTTATCGAGGTTCATTTAATCTTAATCGAGGAAAATGAGATGAAATTTGCAAAAACTCTAAAGATGGCAACCGCAACCGGCGCACTACTAATCAGCAGTATGAGCTTTGCCAGTTCAATAAACATTGGCACCAATGATTTAGCAATTAAAGGCTATGACCCTGTTGCTTACTTCACTCAACAAAAAGCAGTTGAAGGCTCTTCAAAATATACCGCGACGCATGATGGTGCCATTTATCGTTTTAGCAGTGCATCTAACCGTGACTTGTTTAAAGCAAATGCCGATAAATACGCTCCTCAATTTGGTGGCTATTGCGCGATGGGTGTCGCTCTAAACAAAAAACTAGATGTAGATCCGAACGCTTTTTACATCAAAGGTGACAAGCTTTACCTCAATCTAAACAAAGACGTCCAGAAAAAATGGTTAACCGATATTCCTGGTCACCTAAAAACAGCTGATCGCATCTGGCGCGGAATCGAAGACCTAACCGTTGCCCAAGTTAACGCTGAAGACTAACTAATTATGAATAAGCCAACTCTTAAGTTTTCAGTTAGTGGCCATGACTATACGCAACCATTAGCTCTACTCTGGTTTAGTGCTGACTGGTGTGAACCATGTAAAAAAATGGCGCCAGTGATGGATGCGCTTGTAGGCCAAGCAATCGATCAAATCAGAGTGCTCAAAATCGATATCGATCAACAAGTGGAATTAGCCGCTTCATTCCAAATCGAGGCAGTACCTTCACTGGTTTTATTGAAAACTGACGGTGAGATTAGCCGTAGAGTTGGTGAACCAAATGCACAACAGCTTAAAGGTTGGCTAACGCCAGTTTTGGAGCAGATCAAGGAAACAGGAGAAACAAAGAATGAACAATAAACAACGTGTAGCAACTGCAGCATTAGCTGTTGCTTTGTCAACAGTAGCTACGCTGCCAACAGCTAACGCAGCAGGTAAAGAAAAATGTTATGGCGTCGCTCTTGCCGGGCAAAATGATTGCGGAAACCTAGCGGGCACACATTCTTGTGCCGGTCAGTCCAAGGTCGACAATGATCCGGGTGAGTGGAAGTTAGTTGCTAAAGGTACATGTAAAGACATGGGAGGAATGCTAAAGGCTGAAGCTAAAAAGCGTCATCAAGCGCAATAAATACGTAATTGATCAGCCTTAACGGGAGAACAAAGATGTCCTGCCAATACACAGAAGAATTGACAGCAAAAAGCTGTAATTCGATGGTCGGAGTGGGTTTACGCCACCAGCATTACAAAGAGGCGTTGCTCGGAGCATCATCTATTGATTTTGTAGAAGTACATGCCGAAAACTTCTTCGCCGAAGGCGGTATTCTGCCAGCACTTTTGAGTGATATTACTCAAATTTATCCTGTCAGTTTGCACTCTACTTCTATGGGCTTAGGTTCAGCAGTTGGGATAAACAGAGAGTATCTGCAGCGTCTAACGCGCCTGTCACAGCAGATCCACCCCATTTTAATCTCTGATCACGCTTGCTTTACCTGGAGCCATTTCAATGGAAAATCTGTGCATGCAGGAGATCTTCTCCCAATAGAATTTACGTCAGCTAGCCTTCAAACGATGGCTGGCAACATAGACAAGGTTCAACAACACTTAGGCCGACAGATCTTAGTAGAAAACCTTTCCGCCTATATAGAGTTTCCTCACTCTCAAATAAGCGAAACTGATTTTCTATCCGAACTGGTTAACAAAACACAATGTGGATTATTACTCGATCTAAATAATTTATTGGTAAACGCCCATAACTTTAGTGACCAATCCGCCATTTTCAATGCACAACAATGGATCAATCAAATCCCATTGGCCGCCATAGGTGAAATACATCTAGCGGGTTATACCCCTGCCATAAATGGCGAGTTAATTATTGATGACCATAGTAAACCAGTATCAACGGAGTGTTGGGAGCTATATAGATCCACATTGAGGCTTACAGGTCCGGTTACCACCCTTATCGAGTGGGATAATGATCTACCCTCTTGGCGCACGCTACTAACTCAAGCAGAGCAAGCCAAATCAATTATGCAACGTGAAATTCTTCAACAAAAGGAGCTAACACATGCCATCTAGATACACCGCTCTGGAAAATCGCCAAGCAGCATTGATCAACATTATTTTCAGCGGTATCCAGCCTTATACTCCTCAAGCGTTAACCGTGGAAGACAAAGGAATAAGAATCTATCAAAACAACCTTCTTGTGACTGCGACTAACGCACTGTCTCTTAACTATCCTGTTATTGAACAAATGATTGGTTCTGAAACGATGCGACGTTTAACCCGGCACTTATTAGAAATGGAATTACCCTCTAGCGGCGATTGGGCTGATTTCGGGAAGCAGTTACCTCAATTGATAAAAAAAACACCACTTCACCAAGCGCATCCCTATTTGGAAACAATGGCGATTCTTGAATGGAACTTAAAACAAGCGGCAATCAGCGCTACAACAACCTTAGATGTAGTTTCACTTTCACGCTTATCTGAATCTGATTTAAGTCGGGTTTATCTTCACTTTGGTGCAGGCATAAACCTTATTAAAAGCCCATTTAAAGTCGATGAGTTGTGGCGGCTTCACCATACAAAAGATGGAGAAACATCGGATATCGCAGCACAAATTTACGAAATTCTAAATCAAACTGCTGGCCCGTATTACTTTATCACCTATCAGAAAGACCACCTTCCATGTATCAAATCAATTACGAAGGAGACGTATCAATGGTGCTCTTCAGTGATGCAAGGATACAGTCTTGCCGAACTATTTGAGCAACAGGCGACTTTTGATTTTAGCCAATGGATCTCTAACGCAATAGAACAACAGTGGCTCAGAAGACTAAGTGAATCGCCAAGCAAGCAATATCTTTAAGCTAAGGACACATAATGATTAATTCACTATCGAAAGCATACCAAAATTACCTAAAGCGTGAAAACACACTAAATAAGGCGCATCTAATCACGGCCTTTATCGCCCGAATCTACATCGCGAAAGTCTTTTTTTATGCCGGCTTAACCAAGATCCAAGATTGGGACACCACACTCTTTCTATTTGAAGAAGAGTATCAAGTACCTTTGATTCCCTTTGAACTGGCGGCCATACTTGGCACCATGGGTGAGCTAATATTACCTGTTTTACTCTTTCTAGGATTACTTAGCCGCTTTTCCGCTCTTGGCTTATTTGTTGTAAATTTTGTTGCCGTCATTAGCCTCGTGGATATAGCCCCGGCCGCTTTATATCTGCATTACATTTGGGGACTGCTGTTAGCACAAATTACAATTTACGGTGCAGGGCCAATCGCTCTCGACAATGCCGCTTATAGACTATTACAGCACTCTAAACTTAAATCGAGGGCAATAGCCTAAATACAGCAAGGGGCTATAAGCTATTATTACTAAACGCAAAAGCTTTAGCCCCTCCTCACTCCCTTTTGTCCACCTATACCAGCTATCGGAGAGCCTTCGCCAGACTGCTCAGCCTTTCCGTTCCGTTAGCGGCATCTTCAAAAGATGCTACGAAAACCAGCATTTCGCAGAACTGTTTTTTATACTTGCAACAAACCTTGCCGAAATTATCTAGATGCTGCTTCAGCCAATCTTTTTGTGTCCCGATTAAAATGCATGTAAGCATTACTCTGCTGACAAACTAATTACTTAAAAAGTTTACCAAAACAATATCCCAGTATTGTCAAAAACAGTACGGGCAAAATAAACCAAAGAAGAATAGGCATAACAATTACAATAACTAAAGCCAGTACGCTTGAAATAAATATCCCGATTAGCGGTAACAGCACAAATAAAACGGCAGCGATGACAGCCCCAACCAGGGATAAAGCGAATAGAGCCATTGCAAAAATTGCTAATGGATTTTCCACCTTCCGTTCATTGATGATTATCTGCATAGTTTTTTCCTTCCATTGTAAGACTAACGCTTCAACTGGCCTAAACGTTAGCGTTAGACTGAATTGACTTGTTAAGACCTTTCACGCATAGAAAATACGCCCACATGATCAAAACAACTTGTAATGGTCCGCGTATTAATAAGTAAACAGGGCCCCATTGATGCCCACCAAGCCCTATACCATTTAAGGCCGCATAAATGTTTGCTGGAAAGAAAATAACAAAAATCATAATCGCCAGTTTTGCAGCAAGTACCTGATATCTTGGAATAAAAAGAGTGATGCCTATCAATAGCTCAATCAACCCAGTGAAATAAACTAATGCTAGGCGAAAAGGGATCCAAGGCGGTAACATTTCCACCATTCCTTCTGTTTTAATAAAGTGTCCCACGAAGAAGAATATAAAGGCCATTCCAAGCCCCCAACACGCGTATTTCCTAATATCCAGAGCCTTGCTGTTAAGCCTTGAATAAACAAAGGCGAAGCACAACGGGCTAGACAGCAGTAAAAGAATAATGACAGGAGTTACCATGATTTCCTCATTAAGTCATGCGCCTTACACAGCGGCTAATGAAACGATCCCGAGAGCCATAGGCTGCCAAGAGCCTTTAGCTTACAAAGCATCACCTACCACCTGACACATCATAAAGCGCACCGCATACATAACTAGACTTATCACTAATAAGCCACATTATGAGCTCTGCTACCTCAACGGTACTGCCCACACGTTCCAATGGAATAGATTTTGTTAGTCTCTCGGCTCTTTGAGCATCACCTGTATGAACATGCATATCGGTATCAATCAGACCTGGACGAACAGCATTAACTCGAATTCCGTGCTTAGCGACCTCTTTAGCCAGACCCACTGTTAATGTGTCAATTGCGCCCTTGGATGCCGCATATTCAATAAATTCATTAGGGGAGCCTAAACTAGCAGCCATCGACGAAATGTTGACGATGCAACCTCCTTCTCCACCATGCTTTTGACTCATTCGTTTAACCGCTTCTCTTGAACAAAGGAAACTGCCAAAAACGTTTATTGAAAAAACATGATTCAATTGATTAAGATTCGTCGACTCGAAATCATGAACCTTTGATATTACACCAGCACTGTTGATAAGCACCTGTAGCTTGCCGATTTTATCAACCTCAGCAAACAGATGATTAACGCCGTCTTCTGTCGACACATCAGCTTGAACTAGATATACACTTCCGCCTTTAGCGACTATTTTCTCTTTAACAGCGAGTGCCGCTTGTTCACTATTTCGGTAGTTGATTACTACATCGTAGCCATTTCCTGAGATAAGCTCAGCTGTAGCTGCACCAATTCCAGAACCGCCCCCAGTAATAAGCGCTAATCTGTTCATTTAATACTCCTATTTCGATGAAGCTTAATCCTTAGCCAAACAGAGTACTCAGTTTACGAGCCCATTTTGAGCTTTTTATTACGCAGTGCCCACTCTTGGGACGTCATTCGATATAAATGGACCGGACGGTCATGAAATTCATGAACCGTATAATCTCCAAATCCCGCCTTCTCGGTCACCCTAATGGACGCTGCATGCTCTGGCTCAATGATGACAACAACCGATTCGCAATTTTTTTGATTGAAGGCATAGCTCAACACACCTTTGACCGCTTCTGTCGCAAACCCCTGATTCCAAAACCTTCGCGCTAATCGATAGCCTAAATTAATCTCTTCAACGCCATCTACTCGCTCAGGGCCAATACCGCAGAAGCCAATAAGACTACCCGATACTTTCTCCAGTAATGCCCAAGGGCCAACTCCGTGAGATGAGTAACACTTCAAACACCAGTCGATAAACTTTCGGGTTGAATCCTCATCATAAACTCCGCGAACAGAATATTTCATGACTTCAGGGTCGCTTAAAATTGCAGTGAGTTCTGGGAGGTCTTGGAGAGATAACTGCCGCACGACCAGTCTTTCTGATTTAAACAACTGCATCTAGTCGCCTTTTCTCACGTATGTCTCCTCATATGATTGAGAAGCTCATTTTTTAGGATGAAATTCACAGCCCCGCTCGAACTGCTTGCTATGTTTGTTTAGTTAGACCTTGTTTAATCTGCTGTACCGTCTTACCGCCCACGGCAATATTTGTATCCAATTGCTCTCTGATTGAAACTAAGAATAGTTCTTTTGGTATGCCCGTAACATCGACAGAAACTTCAGTTAACCTCTCGATTAGTTGTTGTTTAACCTCAGGTGATAACTGCCCTGATTCAAATGCGATAAATGGCATAATTTTATTCCTTTAAATTAATTATAAACTCAAGCTATAAGTACGTAGCTAGACCTAGATAACAATCTGTTAAGGTGTAACGAAACGCTTTGTCCTAGGTGAGCGGAAGAAACCAGGAAGTAGATAAATCACTTTTGAACGCGTCTTTATATGCGAACTACTTTACATGCTGCCGAACAAAGCTGTTCAATTCAGTTATTGTTTTGATGACATAAAGATCTTTGCTATCCGATTTTTCTCTTAACTGAGACATAAAGTCATCATTCCAGTATTTTGGGCATAGCTTGAGCACCTTATAACTTTCTAAGGTTCCTTTCAGTACTGAACTACCTTCAGGCCAACCCTCTGGCTTTATAAATAACCCTTTCAGAAAGCGTTTCGTCACGAACCAATAGCTGACCGCATACGGGAGATCTATATACACTAGCGTATCCGCGGCTTCTAAACGTTTCTTGAATTCGCTGATAGGTCCAAAGCCATCAATAAGCCAACTCTCGGAACGCAATATACTTTCATGCTTTTTATTAAAGACTTCTGGATCTACCAGCTCACCATTTTGCTTATAAACAATTGAGTCTAGTTGATAAAGTTGTATACCTGTAGCTAAAGCGAGTGCCTTGCTTACAGTTGACTTTCCGCTGCCTGGTTTACCAAAAACGGCTACCCTTTTCATGAGAACTCTTCCAATAGATTTTTCCCATAAGGCAGATACAAAAAACCCACCGTTACGGGTGGGTTCGATAAATAAAAAGCACATCAAAAAACCCACCACTCCTATGGAATGATGATAATTCGGTTTTTAAGTTGCTTTAGCTTCTTTTTCATACAAACACTCTCATATAAGGAGAGTGGATTGTCAATCATCTTTGTACGAAAACCAGGTGATTTAGATTGAGCAACGCCAAGTTCAGCCGCCGAGACACGAGGTCGGCTGGAGCTTTTTGTTATGTTTTAAATTTAATACGACATCGAGAAAATTCACAATGTCAGAACTAAGCAACTCATGAAAAGCTTGACGACTAAACCCATCTGGATCTTCTACCACAACGCCTAGCTCACCCTTTATGACTTCTGGGAATGGCGTAATAAACGAATAATGCCCTGCATTTGGTACAGTACAATATGTTAATAACTCTTGATTTTTATAGTTCTTGGCAATGACTTCAGCTTGGTAAGGCTCCGTCAATTCAACATCCTTTTCGGCTCTCAGAAGAAGTGCTGGAATATCAACATCTTTAAGCGAATCCTCTGAATTAAACAAAATACCAACTGGCGCCATCAAAACAATAGCTTTAATTCGTTTATCATGTGAATTCTCTATCTTGACTTTCTCTGTTTTATTTTCTTTCACCAAACCACAAAAAGGCTCATTTATTTGAGAGTTGGAAAGGCATAATTCTATAATATGAGTAGTGTCTGCGACGCCACCTGCAACAGCTAATGCCGTATACCCTCCTGCTGAATGTCCGACAACCGCAATTTTGTCGGTATCAATACTCTCTGACACTTTACGGCTAGACAATACAGCATCAATTGAGGCACTAATATGCCTCGGCCTATTTTCCCAATTGCTAACGGTACCTTCACCTTCATTGTCTTTGAAATTATTTTTTGGATGTAGTGGCATACCAACAACAAAGCCTTTTTTTACGAGTGCAAACGCAATACTTCTATACCCCAAATTTGTCCCACCTGATCCATGAGAAATAATCACCAGAGGAAATTTTCCATCAGTTACTTTGCCGCCAATGGATAACTCCATCTCAAAAGGTCCAAATTTGACTTTTTTCGATGGAGTATCTGAGGGATAGACCAACGCAACAGGAAATTGCTCGCCAGTAGAATTAAACTCAACATAAATTTTCTTGTAACCTACGTAAGGGCCATCTTGAGCCACCATTTTCTCTGACGAATCGGAACATGCAGAGATGGCTAAAATCACAAGAACAATGGTAAATAACTTAGCAAGTTTCATCTTGTCTCCCTAAAAAACATAACGCCGTTGTAAATTGCAGTTTTGGAGGAACCCGTTTGTGCTATTAAGCACAAAAAGGAGTGACGGAAAAGCTGTCAATTTGACAACCTTGTTAGTAAAAGCCGATTATTAACCTTTATAGGCTGGAACGTTAAAACCTATTCCAAAATAGAATTCTTCATTCGGTGGGATAGCAAATTTATTTGTCTTAATAAATATCTCAAGGCATTTCCCCAACAAACTCTCTTCTTTCCAATATATTTCACTAGGATTACCAAAGGAATCCACGACAAATACTAGGTCAATTCTACTAGGTCTATTAGATTGAACTTTAGATAAACACAAACCTAATGCAGGCATGAAAATTTTCTTAAAAGAAGGCTGCATTTCCTCTTCATACCACCTCACTGTCTCTTTATCAGAGTGAAAAGCCGATGATTTCCTTTCAGCCTCGTCATATGCAGAGGCTAACGTTAACTCACTGAACATTAAAAAAACTAAAAGCAAAAACTTCATAATTATCTCTATTTTTATTTACTAACGACCAAGCTGTGCGGCGCAAACGAAGCGCAGCACAGTTTGCGTCCGAACGAGCGCATTGTTAGCCATCGGATGTCTTTCCATGTGGAATAACTTCGACGAATGCACCCTCCATTGTGAA
>Ga0193964_1001082_pt1 | contig 12367 bp, 10 predicted proteins | sample FB_7_MG_FD_140323 | JGI IMG/M metagenome (GOLD analysis project Ga0193964, IMG submission 140323) | Microbial mat bacterial communities from the Broadkill River, Lewes, Delaware, United States - FB_7_MG | ecosystem: Environmental > Aquatic > Freshwater > River > Microbial mats | place: USA...
AAATGAAGCGTAGAGCGCGTGAGTCGTCCCATTATGAAAAAACAATTTGAACTGCTCGCCCCAGGTGGCGATATGGAATCGATCAAAGCGGCCATTGTTGCAGGGGCCGATGCGGTATACTGCGGCCTCGGCCATTTCAATGCGCGTAATCGGGCGACCAATATAGAAATTGGTGATCTCAATCAGGTGTTACATCTTGCTCATGCCAATCAGTGCAAGGTGTTTCTGACTATCAATATTTTGATTATCGAAAATGAGTTCAAGTCGCTTATTAATCTATTAAATAAGCTGGTGAACACCTCTGTTGATGGCGTGATTGTCCAAGACTTAGGTTTATGCCACCTGCTTGCCAGCCATTTCAAAAGCCTTGATGTTCACGCCTCGACGCAAATGACAACCCACAACGAGGGGCAAATTAAATTCTTAGCTCAGTTAGGTGTTGAGCGGGTCAATCTGTGCCGCGAGCTGAATAGTGATGAGATTAAAGAACTTGTTGTGGTTGGACATCAGCACGATATGTCCAGCGAAGTGTTTGTTCATGGTTCTTATTGCATTGCTTTTTCAGGACAGTGTTATTTCAGTTCCGTTCTTGAAGGCAAATCAGGTAATCGTGGCCGCTGTAGTCAGCAATGCCGGGATGCCTACCAGAGAACAGCTCAAGGGAATAACTTTCCGCTAAACCTCAGGGATAATTCGACATTCAATGATCTTGCGTTGCTAGCACAGTTGGGTGTCGATTCGTTAAAAATTGAGGGGCGGATGAAAAAGTTTCATTACGTCTATACCGTGGTGGATTCATGGCGCAAGTTGCTGGATCAATTTTACGCTACGGGGCAATCGAACAGGGATGATAGCGCTATCCATCGTGTGTTTAATCGCACTTTCAGCAACGGGTTTTTAACGGCTGATATCGATAAAAGAATGTTTATAGATAATCCTCGCGACAGTTCTGCGCTCCATTTCTCAGAAAAAAATAGTACCAACGGGGGGGATGATCTTAACGGAGCCAAACGGGAACTTTACGATGCTCGAACCGTTATTATGGAAGATGTGCGTTCAAAAATTGCCACCCTTAGCACTGAAACAATTCCATTGCGGATTAAGTTGTCAGGCTGTGCAGGGCAGCCGTTGCAACTTGAAGTGATCACTGACGAGAAACGGTTTTGTTTGAACTCGAAGGGGTTTCTGACCACAGTTGAATCTGTCGTGGTTGAAGGTTCAAAGCACAAGCCACGCCCCAACGGATTGAACGCTGATAGTTTACGCCAACGTTTTACCGCCCTTGATGTGACCCGCTTTCACTTGCACGACCTCGATTTGACTGAGTTAGAATCACAGATGTTTTTACCCTATAAAGAGCTGACGCGACTGACAAAAACGATTCATGGTCGCCTAGTCGGTGAGCAAAAAAACGTTGCTGCCGTCGAATTACCGCGCCTCAAGGTTCAGCACGAGGTGACGCGTACGCCGAAGTTGGCTGTTTTGCTCTCGTCCGTCGAACAGATCGCCGCCTGTAACGATTCAATCGCCACCCTCTATTTTCAATTGCCGAGCTATTTTTCACATGATCTGCCCCATTTCGTTAACCTTTTTCGTCAAAATAAGCGACTCATTCCATGGTTCCCCTCTCTACTCATCGGTGAACACTATACGGCTGCTGTGGAATTGTTGGCGCAATTACAACCTGAACAGATTGTCACCAACAACAGCGGTATCGCTTACGAGGCTTTTAATCGGGGGATTTCATGGATCGCAGGGCCATATCTGAACACGATCAATTCGTATGCGTTGTTGTGTTTGAAAGAGCGCTTTAACTGTGCCGGAGCGTTTCTCTCCAATGAGCTGAGCCGTGAGCAGATCGACCTGATCGCTAAGCCCGATGATTTCGAACTCCATTACAGTTTGTTTCATCCCATTCTGCTACTCAGTAGTCGTCAATGCTTAGTGCATCAGATTGATGGTTGCGAAAAAAATAGAATTGATGATGACTGCTTACAGCAGTGTACACGGACCGCAAAAATCACCAATGATAAAGGGGATACGTTGTTTGTTGACAACAAAAAAGGTGGTTATCCGAGCCTCTATCATTCACATCATTTCTTAAATAGTTCGATTGTTAGTGAGCTGACGAAACTGTTTACTGGGTATTTGATCGACCTGACCCCTGTTGCCAATGAAACCAGTGTCGCTGTAGAGCAACAACAACTTATTGGGCTATTTGAAAAGCTGTTAGCGGGTGAGAGTGGAGCAACTCAGGCGTTAGAGCAGGTGATTTTGAACACTTCAAATGCTCAATATTATAAAGGGATTTAGTGGGGAGAATTACTCTTCACACGCGACACGACGTGTTTTTTTCTCTTTCACCTTTTTGATAAACAGAAAAAATATCCCCGGTCCAAACGACGCTAAAGCGATGGATAACCCTGTGGCGATAGCAAGCAGAGTAAAATGTGGCGCACAGCATTCATCGCGTTGACGGGCGATGATGTGGCTAGGGATCGCGACAATAAGTTCGAGAATACTGGCGCGCATTAACCAACGCACCACCGTTGGTATCATGGCTTTGGTGTTGGTGTCAGAGTAGTTGCGGTAGAAGATGATGGCCCAAATGCACCAAAAGAGTGCAGGAATTGCCACCATTGACCAACCATAAATTTGTTCGTTGTGGTGAATTTCACCCCAAATTATCAGAGCAATGGAACCGAAAAATCCGAGTGCTAGCGCTGCCATGGGGATTGCACCGATTATGGCTGAGAATAAAATACGCCGCCGAGCAATGGGTTTGCCACTGACAATATTGGTTGGTAACAGGAGTAAGGAAAACTGAATAAGGATAAGTACAGGGACAAATAGAGCATAAAAACCCTTGAGTAGATTAAGCTGTTCCCCCTGCGCTGTGGCAATTAAGAATAAAGGTACGATGACAATCGTTAGTAAAACAACATAAAGTACAATGGTCAAAAATGCCCAACGTTTCATACGCCCCTCCTTTGAATTCGTCTATTTGAAATTCTATCATATTCAGTCATTGTCGCTAGGTGTGGGTGGATCACCACCGATATGTTTCAATGAATAACGACCTTCCTCTTTGCCAAACGGAAGAATCAGTAAGCGTAGCAATGTCACCTGTTTTGTTGTGCGAAACGGGCCGATACCGATAGTCATTGCTGTGTGTCCCGCTGCCGGTTGTGCGCGGTAAGTACCAAACATCCGGTCCCACCATGGGAAATTAAAGCCAAAGTTGCTGTTGGTTTCGCGGATGAGGACCGAGTGGTGAACGCGGTGCATATCGGGGGTAACGGTAAGCCAGCGTAAAATGCCATCTACCTGTTGTGGTAGGTGCAGGTTACCGTGGTTGAACATCGCCGTAGCGTTAAGGGTGATCTCGAACAGTACAACGGCGAGAACGGGTACACCGAGGGCGGCGACCACGGTCATTTTAATCAGCATCGAAATGACGATCTCTAGGGGGTGGAAGCGTAAGCCGCTGCTGACATCGAGGTCAAGATCAGCATGATGTACCATGTGTAAGCGCCACAATAGCGGTACGGCATGAAACATCAAATGTTGCAGATAGATAACAAGGTCTAACAGCAAAATCGAAACCATTATCCGTGACCATAGCGGCCATTGGAGCTGGTTGAATAAACCCCAGTTGTGCGTTTCAGCAGCCACGGCAACGCCTGTCGCTGCAAGGGGAAAGAGTGCTTTAATGACGATACTGCCGAGCGCAATGATGGCTAAATTGTTGAACCAGCGCTCTGGTTTGGCAACAGTCAGCGCACGGCGTGGCACCACGGTTTCAGCATAAGCGACCAGCGCAAATACCACAATAAAACATGTCAGTCGAATTAGCCCCTCGTGGTCCATATCAAACCCTCCTCAATATTGCATGATAGGGTGATCTTATCATATTCATTGTATCAATGGCGTGTCCTGCCGTTGGTGTTTTAGAGTCAATGAATGTTAAAGGTGAGGTGTGAATAGTTACGGAAGCGGCTAAGGACGCCGCTTCCGTTGTTATGTCAGTCAGCAGAGATCGGTTGTTGAGATCATCTCAATCGACATGTTTATGGAATTTTTATGGCCAGATAACGGGATTGGTTGTTTTGCCGGATAAGGAACAGGTGGAGAGGTCGTTCCACATTCAGGAGTTCCTTTGCCTGTTTAACCGATGTCACGATGTGGTGATCAATCTCTATAATAAGAGCGCCTGAGGCGATTCCCGCTTGTTCTGCCAGAGATCCAGAAGAGACCGATGAGACAAGAACGCCTTGTCCCCCTTCATAGCCCATGCGCTCAGCTAGATCTGGGGTTAATGCTTGGAGCGTTATTCCCAATTGAGGAAGAGTATCTTTATCCTTAAAAGAGGTGCTTGGATCGTCGTCGAGTTCTCCGATCTGTACATCGATTTTTTTACGCTTTTCATTGCGAAGAATGGTCAGTTTTATCTTGCTGTTTGGTGCTGTCATGGCAATCCGGTTACGAAAGCTGGTGACCTTGTAAACTTTGTCACCTTCGATTTCGAGGACAATATCTCCCGCTTTTAAGCCAGCGTCTTCAGCTGGAGAATCTTCGATCACTTCGGCAATGACAACGCCATCGGTTCGATCTAAGCCAAAGGATTCGGCGAGATTCTGTGTCAAATCCTGAATATAGACACCAAGGCGTCCCCGTTTAACGGTTCCGTGATCAATGAGTTGAGTTTTGATCTGCCTGGCCATATCAACAGGGATCGCAAATCCAATCCCCATGTAGCCACCGCTGCGGCTAAAAATTGCGGTATTAATGCCGACGACATCTCCGTGTAGGTTAACCAATGGGCCACCTGAATTTCCGGGATTGATCGCCGCATCAGTTTGAATAAAATCTTCATAATCGTTTAAGCCGATGCCACTGCGTCCTTTTGCACTAACAATTCCTGCTGTTAAGGTGTGAGATAGACCAAAGGGGTTACCTATAGCTAGAACCCAATCACCCACTTCGAGGTTGTTGGAATTACCAAGAGATAAAAAAGGCAAATTTTTCTCAGAGATCTTAATAACAGCGAGGTCACTGCTCGGGTCGGTGCCAATAATTTTAGCTTGATATTCCCGTCCGTTCAGCATTTGTACCGATACTGTATCGGCGTCATCGACGACGTGGTTATTGGTCATGATATAGCCATCCGAGGTGATAAGGAAGCCAGAACCTTGACCAACGGATCTTCTTTTTTGGGGTGCTTGATGCGGTTGTCGTGATTGGGGAGGGAAACCAAAAAAGAAGTTAAAGAGATCGTTGCCGTTGAAGCGCTGGTCAAAAGGGGGGAAAGGCCCGCTGGGACTTTGAGATGAGTGCGTTTTCTCCACTTTAATGTAGACGACAGCAGGTGATACTTTTTTAGCGACGCTGCGAAAGGTGTGTTGTGTTTGTGTTAGGTTTTCAAGCCCGCGGTCGTATTCTGTCGCAAAACTGGTTCCTGAAAACAGCAAGAACAGTAGGGTGAAGCCAGGCAAAAGACATTTTTTATTGATGCTGTTGAATAACATTGATATCCCCCTGTATGCAGTGTTGATATGGTTTCCGTTAGTGGTAACGGAGAGATTTTATCTATCGGACTGGGTAAAAAAAAAGAGTTTTTTTGACGCTAAATAGCTGTGCAAATACACAGCGTTCACTACCTTTTGCTGATAAGTATGGCAGTAATTTTAAAATAGGCAAAAAATTTGGGAGAATAGTCGTTGGTTAAGAGAATTAGATTGTCTATCAACTCCGGTAACGCTACGATGTTAAGTTGCTTGTTTGAAGCTCTAAGATAGAGAGAACAGGTCATCGAATTTTTGTTAGATTAAACAGGAAAAGAGTAGGGACAACATGAGTATTAACTGGTTCCCAGGGCATATGCGTAAAACGCATAAGCTGCTGAGTGAAATGATGCCAAATATCGATATTGTGATCGAGGTGCTTGATGCGCGTTTGCCACAATCGAGCGCTAATCCGCTGTTTGAAACAATACGGGGTAATAAACCCTGTATCAAGTTGCTGAATAAGAACGATTTGGCCGACCCAAAGGTGACCAAGGCGTGGGTAAGTTACCTGCAAAAAACGGCGGGTGTGAAGGCATTACCGATTGAGGCGACAAATAAGCGCGACGTTGAGAAGATTTTAAAGCTGTGTCGGGTATTGTTGCCGAAGCGTGGTAAGCCGAGTAAAGAGATCCGTGCCTTAGTGGTGGGGATCCCTAATGCGGGGAAATCGACGCTGATCAATACCATGACTGGTCGCAAGATTGCTAAGACTGGTGATCGGCCAGCAGTAACCACCTGTGCGCAGCAGATTGAGCTACACAATGGCATTCGCCTGTTCGATACACCAGGATTGTTGTGGCCGAAGATTGAAGATCAACAGGGGGCGTATCGGTTATCAACCAGTGGAGCTATTGGTTACAATGCTATTGATCCTGTTGATATTGGTCGTTTTGCGGCGAACTTTATGGTGGCAAGCTATGCTGAGCGCTTGACGGAGCGTTACAAAGTTACCGAGCTGAGCGATGATCCTGATGAGGTATTAGAGGAGATTGGTCGTCGGCGTGGCTGTTTAGTTGGTGGCGGAGTTGTCGATATGGTCCGCGCTGCCGAGACGTTACTGCGTGAAATCCGTGGTGGCAAACTAGGCAAGATAAGTTTTGAAACACCGCCGCAATCAGCGGAGTAAGGCTAAGCGCATAAAGAGTAAATATTGAACGGAAAAGGCGGCCATCTCGGTCGCCTTTTTTTATTTATGCCAGTTAGCTTGCTGACGCATCTCAGCGGTAATAAATTGATCAGCATAGCTGAGAATGATACCGACAATGGCGATATCATCCATAACCCCCAAAAGAGGGATGGTATCGGGGATGAAATCGAGGGGCATAAGCAGGTAGAGTGCTGAAAACACCAGCAGGGCTTTTACGTGTAGCGGTGTGGTGTTGGCGACCAACAAGGCTTTGTAAATGCGAATTTTACTGAGTAGGTTACGCCATGCCCCGAGAGGGGTGGTGCGAATCATCTGCCATAACGAACTTTTTTTCATTTTATCCTCACTCTCTATTTGATCAGTGGCAAGCTATCCCACCGGGTAGTGTACGCAGGGGATAGGTGGCTGCGAGTCATAAACCAATCTTTGTCGGGGCGCTGTGAGCCAAGCCACACATGTCCGCGACCGCTGTGGTTGATGCGATCCATCGCTTGCATGAGCTCTTCGCTGTGGGGCGAACTGTGGTTGGCATCGAATAAACCTGCTTGATGGTTACCCGCATCGCACAGGTCACCGAGCATCACCCCTGCTTTGGCGTAACGGTAGCCTGATTTCCAAATTTGATCAAATAGTTTAGTGGCCATGTGGAGAATGTCGCGCGTGTCGTGGCTGGCAATGGGTAATATGCCGCTGGCCGAATTACTATAGCAAATATCGCGCGGATCAAAGGGACTCGTACGGATAAACACCTGAACCAAGCGTGCCAGCTGGCGGCCATTACGCAGTTTTTCACTGGCACGGGCAGTAAATTCGCACACTGTTTCGCGCAGTGAATCGTAGTCTTCAATCTTTTCGCCAAAAGAGCGTGAACAGATCAGTTGCTGACGACTCGGTGGTGAGTCATCAAGGGTGATGCACGGTTCACCGTTTAATTCACGAATAATGCGATTGAGTAGCACCGAATAGCGTCGTTGCATCTGTTGTGGATTGCGTTGAGAAAGCTGTAATGCCGTAGTGATCCCCTGATTGCGTAACTTCTCAGCGGTGCGTCGTCCTACTCCCCAAATTTCACCGACATCAGTAATGTTTAGCAAGCGCTGTTGCCGTTCTCTTTCCATCAGGTCAACGACACCGTTGGTGGCAGGGTAGGTTTTTGCGCCATGATTAGCGAGTTTAGAGAGGGTTTTTGTCGGAGCGATACCGACACAGACAGGAACGCCAACATGCTGATAGACCGTGTGGCGGATGGTCTGCCCCAGATCCACTAGGGTGCTGGTGTTATCCATGCCAGCAAGGTTTAAAAATGCCTCGTCGATGGAGTAAATTTCGACGACTGGGCACAGCTCTTCGAGTGTACGCATCACCCGTGATGAGATATCGGCATACAGAGTGTAATTCGATGAAAACACATGAACATTGTGTTTTTCGAGTAGCGGTCTTACCTTGAATAAAGGGACCGCCATCGGCACACCGAGTGCCTTCGATTCTTTACTGCGGGCGACGACACAGCCATCGTTATTTGATAACACGACAACTGGTTGTTTTTCCAAGTGCGGCTGAAACAGGCGTTCGCAACTGGCGTAGAAATTGTTGCAATCGACAAGAGCGTAGATCGGTTTCATGGCTTACGCAGTGAATGGATAACATTGGTGGCAACACCAAAGATTTCAAGCTCAGCGCCTTCGGGAACGACGATGTCAGCATGGGTGCTGTTCATGGCGACGAGACGCGTTTGCGGTTGTAGCTCAAGTTTCTTTACCGTCAGTTCCCCATTAAATGAGGCGATCACCACATCGCCATGCCGCGCTGTGAGCGAGCGGTCGACAACGATCACATCACCGGGGAAAATACCAACATCGATCATCGAATCCCCTTGAGCACGAACAAAATAGGTGGCGGCAGGTTTTTGGATGCATAACTCGTTTAGATCAAGCGTCCGTTCGCAATAATCGGAAGCGGGGCTGGGAAATCCCGCGGCAACAGATTCAAGAAACATTGGGATGTCGAGGGGTTGGCACTCACCGCTGGAGCCGATTTTATCTACAGGCATAATTTGAAGTCCAAGGATTGTTGACAGGTTGCTAGCAGGCTATCGGACTTAACGGGACGTAGGTCGATATGACGTCCGACAGTCTGCTAGACCTTCGTCCAGTTTACTGTGCGCTGTCAAGGAAAAGTTCGCAGACTGTTTGGCGCTAGGAGTTGGTAGTGGTATGATTTGAAGAATTATTGTTTAGTTGTAATGTTTTGCGCACGAAAGCACACTTTCGTTGTGTGGCGTGAGCGGTGTAAGTTTTGCTGTGTTTTGGTTTAATAATGAATGAGGTTGGTATGGCGGTTGAAATAGAACGAAAATTTTTACTAGCGGACGATCAGTGGCGCCAGCAGGCGCGATCAAAATCGAAGTTTTCTCAAGGATATCTGTCGTGTACCCCTGAACGCACCGTGCGGGTGCGTATTGCCGATGATTGTGCGTGGTTAACTGTGAAGGGTAAAAATTGTGGTGCCAGCCGCGCGGAGTTTGAATATGAGATCCCTGTGAACGATGCGCAGCAGATGTTGGCTCAACTGTGTGAACAACCCATTATCGAGAAATGGCGCTATCATGTCGAGTTTAAGGGGCATGTGTGGGAAATAGATGAGTTCCTTGGCGACAATAATGGCCTGTTGGTCGCTGAAGTGGAACTGACGCGTGAAGATGAAGAGTTTTTGCGACCCATCTGGTTAGGCAATGAAGTGACCGATGATCAGCGTTATTTTAATTCGAATTTGATCAAGCATCCTTTTAAAGAGTGGAATCTATAGCAATGGAACATGGTGGAATTGAACAAACAGTTGCTCTATTTGCTGCAATTTTTGTAGTCAGCAGTGTCTGTCAGTGGTTAGCGTGGCGGATCAAGTTGCCAGCAATTATCTTTTTGCTGATGACGGGGATTATTGCTGGGCCGGTGTTGCAGCTTGTCTCACCCGATGAAATTCTCGGTGATTTGCTGTTCCCTTTTGTTTCACTCTCCGTTGCGGTGATCTTATTTGAGGGCAGTTTAACTCTGAAGTATCGAGAAATTTGCGGTATGCAGAGGGTCCTGCGTAACATGTTGACCGTCGGTCTATGTGTGACATGGGCCATCACCACTTTGGCAACCCGTTGGGCTCTTGGTTTAGAGTGGGAATTGTGCTTCCTGTTTGGTGCTATTTCAGTTGTGACAGGGCCAACGGTTATTGCGCCGATGCTGAGAACCGTGCGCCCCAAGGCTTCTATTGCTAAGATCCTTCGCTGGGAAGGGATTGTCATTGATCCCATTGGTGCGTCGTTAGCGGTTCTGGTTTATGAGTTCATTATTGCGGGCGGTGGTCAAGCAGCGATTGGTTCAACAGTACAAACTTTTGGGCTTATTGTGCTGGTCGGTTTTGTTATTGGCGCGCTAGGTGGCTACTTGTTTGGCATCGCTCTGCGTCGTCATGTGATTCCAGAATATTTACATAATCTTTGTGCTCTCGCGTTGGTTTTTGGCACCTTCTCATTGTCAAATTTACTTCAAGCAGAATCGGGTTTGGTCACAGTGACGGTGCTTGGCATGTGGCTAGCCAACATGCCTGGGGTCGATATGGAGGAGATTCTTGATTTTAAGGAGAGTCTCAGTGTCCTGTTGATCTCGTTGTTGTTTATTATCCTCGCATCACGCCTCGATTTTGTTGAGTTTACCCAACTGGGCTGGTCTGCAGTGGTTGTTTTCTTAGCGATTCAATTTTTGGCGCGGCCGCTGAATATTATGATCTCAGCGCGCGGATCATCGCTAAGCTGGCCCGAACGCCATCTCCTGGCATGGATTGCCCCTCGTGGTATTGTTGCCGCGGCGGTTGCGGCTCTGTTTGCCATGCAACTTGAGCACGCAGGAGTTGCTGGGGCAAGCTCCTTAGTGCCTTTGACATTTTTAGTGATCATTGGCACGGTGCTGCTGCAAAGCGCCACCGCTCGGCCGATTGCTCTATGGCTCGGGGTTGCTGAGCCTGAACCACGTGGAATTCTGTTTGTTGGTGCTAACCGGGTTGCTCGAACCATTGCCAAAACTCTAATAGAGCATGATTTTCGTGTGCTTCTTGCCGATGCTGGTTGGGAGAACATCTCAAAAGCACGAAATGAAGGTTTCCCCACTTATTTTGGTAATCCCATTTCCGATCATGCTGATCGGCATCTTGATCTAGTTGGTATTGGTCATATGTTTGCGGTGTCACGTCGTGAAGAGCATAATGTCAATGCTGTGATGCATTATCGTCTTGAATTGGGCGCAGAGAAGATGTTTACCTTGCAAATTTTTGGTGAAGATCAGATTGCCGAGAAGTGGAAAGTGGCAGAAAAAGATCGCGGACAAACCCTTTTTGGTAGCAATGTTACCTATACTTTATTGGAGAAAATTCTCGACCAAGGTGGTCAGGTGAAAACGACAGAACTTAGTGATTCTTTAAGTTATGAGCAGTGGCAGCTGCAACAGCAACAGTGTCAAGGTGTGGCTCTGTTTGCTATTGACCGTAAAAGGGTTTTGCATGTTTTTGGTCCTGAACAACAGTTTACTCCACAAGCCGAATGGCAGTTGATCTCTTTAGACCCTGTTGGCTCAGATCAAAATTCTACTCTCTCGTTAGGAACATAACGTTTTATGGCCGTACCGTTTAAAAAAATAACACCCCGTATTTGGCGCTTGATTATTCAGTGGTGCTTTTTTGCTTGGATCGTGGCTATCGGAGTTCAATTTGGTTTATTTGTCCACCATTTTGAAACGGGTGGCGTGGGCGATTACTATTCGCGACCACCGGGTGTGGAGGGCTTTTTACCCATTGGTGCCTTAGCGAGCCTACGTCATTTGCTCTTAAATGGTGAGTTTAATTTGGTTCATCCTGCGGCGTTGGTGTTGTTGCTCACCTTTTTGTTGATGAGCCTATTCGCGAAGAAATCGTTTTGTTCATGGTTGTGTCCTGTTGGTACTGTTTCGGAACTGTTATGGAAAATTGGGCACTACTTAGTTGGTGAAAACTTTAAAATTTGGCGTTGGCTCGATTGTATTCTGCGCGGCGCGAAGTATTTACTGCTGCTGTTCTTTTGCAAAATATTGCTCCTCGATATGCCGAGTCAGGCTCTTGGGCGTTTTTTACAGTCAGACTATTGGGCTATGAGTGATGTGAAAATGCTCCATTTTTTCACCGATATCTCTTTTGAAACCTTTGCTGCCGTTGCCGTTTTAGCGCTTCTTTCTCTGTTTTTTAAGAATTTTTGGTGCCGATACTTGTGTCCATATGGTGCGATGCTGGGGCTGGTAAGTATGATCAGTCCGATGAAGATTCGCCGTGATCTTAACCGCTGTACCCAGTGTCAACGCTGCCGTAAGGCCTGCCCATCGTATCTTCCTGTTGATCAAAAGGGAGCCATCCACAGTCCTGAGTGTACGGGTTGTTTAAGCTGCGTCGACCAGTGTCGAGATAACGCCCTACATATGATATTGCCATGGAGACGACAACCTCTTCCTGCTTGGGCTTTTCCCTTATTGGTCATTGGACTTTATGTTGGTGGTGTCGGGTTAGGTATGGCAACAGGACATTGGCAAACGAACCTGACCTATAACGACTATTTACGCCTGATCCCTAACCTTCATCAACTTGG
>Ga0193964_1001083_pt1 | contig 12362 bp, 15 predicted proteins | sample FB_7_MG_FD_140323 | JGI IMG/M metagenome (GOLD analysis project Ga0193964, IMG submission 140323) | Microbial mat bacterial communities from the Broadkill River, Lewes, Delaware, United States - FB_7_MG | ecosystem: Environmental > Aquatic > Freshwater > River > Microbial mats | place: USA...
ATCAATGCCGGAGAAATAAGAACCGCCACAGAAATTGCTAAAATATCAGTAATCGGCATAGGAATGAAAAGCCATTCCGGTGTGGCTGCGGTGATGTTTAAAGCATTGGCTGAAGAAAACATCAACATCCGCATGATTTCAACCTCTGAGATTCGTATTTCATGCGTAATTCTGGCCAAATATGCAGAACTGGCCGTCAGGACCCTGCACACAGCCTTTGGTCTGGACAAAATAGATTAAGGCCCTTCGGGCGGGCTGACACGTGGCCTCTACGCGACAGGTCCGGACAGCCCGGCTTCAATTTCCCGGGCCACCTTTTCAGCGGCCCGGGCCGGATTCTCAGCATCCCGGATGGGTCGGCCAATGACAATATAGTCAGAACCCGCCTGCACAGCCTTAGCCGGGGTAACTACCCGTTTCTGGTCATCCCCGGGTGTAAGGCTCCATTGGGGCCGGATCCCCGGCGTAACCGTCAGGCATCTTTTGTCCAGTTGTGTTTTCAACATGGCGGCTTCCTGCCCTGAGCAAACCACACCGGCACATCCGGCGTCCAGGGCCATGCGGGCCCTCAGCATCACCAGTTTTTCCGGGGCATTGACATATTCATCCTTAAACCCCTGGGCACGGACCGTATCTGCATCATTGTCCGTAAGCAGGGTCACGGCAAGCACCTTTGTCTTTCCGGCATTTTCAACGGCAGCCCCAAGCATTTTTTGTGAGGAAGCGCCGTGCACTGTTACCAGATCCACCCCGAGATCCGCCACCTGGGCCATGGCCCGGCCAACCGTCGCTGAGATGTCATGCAGTTTTAAATCCAGAAAAACACCTGCACTGGACATCTTTCTGACCATCTCCACCACAGCCGGACCCTGGCGGATAAATAGTTCAAGGCCAATTTTAAACATCCCCACCCGGCCGTCAAGCTGCCGGATATGAGACTGTGCTGCCTCCATGGAGGGAAAATCCAAGGGGAAAATAATATATTCTTTTGCTGTTTTTTGCATGAGCGCCCTTTGCAATCTTAGGGTTTACACCAATAAAAAAGTATGTAGATCTTACCACAACAGGCTTTTTTTTGCCTTTAAAAAAACAAGGTCAACAAACTTGTCTCCTATAATTCGTATCTGTTCGGAAATAACAATTTTTATTGATTCGTTAACTGTTTTTATGGTAACAAGACTTTTATTCTTATCTTCCAAGTGGCCTTTTTTAAGATGCAGATTGTAAAGTAACATTAACAGCCATTAATCCCGGTCCATCAGAGATAACGGAAGGGAGCCCAATGCTAAAAAACTTATATCTTGATTCCCTGGAAGCATCAGGAAGATATCTGCGAATAATTCTCAAAGAAATCTCAGAACTCAAACTACCCTATACCCCGATTGTATATGCGGTGTGGTATGAATACGCCTCGGGCCAGAATTGTGAACTGAACAAGGATATCCAGGCGGCTCGAAAAAAAAAGGAACTCATAGATTATCAAAAGGTCCTTGAATGGTTCAGACACCACGTGTCTGCCAAGCAATTGCTTGTTACCGAAGAACAAACGAAAAAAGCAGGATCCCTTTTTGAAGACATGACCTCCCGCCTTACCGAGGCCGGAACCCGTATGGACCGGCGGGGAGAGCAACTCAAAACCCATATCGAGCACTTGAACGACGCGTCAAGCGAGCCGGATATCAAAAATATTTGCCGGGATATTGTTTTGGAAACCCAACAGATCATTGACGACAATACCGACCTCAAAAAAAACATTCTCAAGACCATCACCGAACTTGATACAGTAAAGCTGGAGCTTAGAGACCTGAAGGAAGCGGCAAAAACGGATATGCTCACAGGACTTCTTAACCGCCGCGGTTTTAAAAATGCCGTTGCCACCCCCATGAGAGATGCGCAGGAAGAGACCGCGCCCTTAACCCTGATCCTCGCAGACATCGACCGGTTTAAGAGAATAAATGATAACTATGGGCATCTTACCGGCGACAATGTACTCAAACTGATATCCAAACTTTTACAAAAACACATCAAAGGTAAGGATATAGCCGGCAGGTTCGGCGGCGAAGAATTTATCATGGTATTGCCCGAAACCAAAATGGACGGCGGCTTTGCCCTGGCCGAACAAATCCGCATCAGCCTTGAAAAAATGAGATGGCAGTCCAAAAGCTCAGGCAAAGATATCGGCACCATCACCATCTCTTTAGGCGTGGCCCAGTTCATTCCCGGAGAAAATTTAGATGCCCTGATTGCCCGGGCGGACAAAGCCCTTTATGCCGCCAAGGAAAACGGCCGTAACCGCACCGGCACCCACAACGGCAAAGAGGTAATTTTCCCTTGAAAAAAAACAGATACACCCTGACCATGCTGGTTGAAAATGAACCCGGGGTGACGGCCAGAATCACTGGGCTTTTTGCAGGCAGGGGTTATAACATCGAAACCATCTGCGGTGCGCCCACGGCAAATCCTAAAATGTCGAGAATCACCATCACCACACACACACGCCCGGAAATCTTAGAGCAGTGCATGAAGCAGATCAAGCGCCTGGTAAACGTCATCAAGCTCAGGGACATGACCGGCGAAAAGGCAGTAAAAAGGGAAATGGCCCTGATCTGCGTCAAGGCCCTGCCTGAAAACCAGGATGAGATTAGAACCCTGATTCAGGAATTCAACGGCACCATGATGAATGAAGGCAGCCGGCACTTTATTTTCGAAGTGTGCGGCGACGAGGACACCATTGACATTCTGCTTGAAAAACTCTCCCCCTTCGGCATCAAGAAGCTTGCCCGGTCCGGCGTGTTAGCCCTTTACCGTGAAGCCTGATTCGGTGTCAATTTCTGGAGGGGCGTGCCGCAAGATCAAGGTAAACAGGGCCGATGCCGGCATCCCCCGGGTCCAGACAGTAAGCCTGAAAAACACGTTATCATTTTCGTCAACCCATCCGTTGCCGTACGGTTTTCCCATTATAACGCCCAACCTGTTAGATTAGGGTTGAATCCGTTCAGGAATTAATGATAATTAAGGCTATTTAAAAGAAAAATCAGCATCTTTAATTTTTTATTTAATGGATCACAGGCAAAACGAATACATTCCCCCCAAAATTGATCTGGACGGAGCATCCCCGGCCCGGTGTCTCGACGATCTGCTTGAATATATACTGACATAGGAACCGACCCATGAAACAACCAATGCCTGATAAGCATTTACAATTAAAATCCCTGCCCGGTGTGGATCATATTCTGGCCCTTGCCGAAACTGATGAACAATTCACACAAATACCGCGCAGCCTCGTACTTGAATCGGTACGAAGGGCCATTGACAACACCCGCAAACAAATACTTGAAGAAAAACCTGCAACCATCACGGATGAAGCCATAATAAAGCAGGCAGCTATACTTGCCGGCCAAAAAATGAAAAACCGGCTGAACCCGTTGATAAACGCCACCGGTGTGGTCCTGCACACCAATCTTGGCAGAGCTCTGCTCTGCCGGGATGCCCTGGATAATATCATGGCGGTCTCATCCTCGTATTCCAATCTTGAACTCAATCTTGCAACGGGCAAGCGCGGCATCCGCTACGCGGCCATTGAAGAGCTGATCTGCGAATTGACAGGCGCCCAAGCAGCCATGGCCGTAAACAACAATGCCGGTGCCGTACTGCTGGCCTTAAATACCGTTGCCCAGGGACGCCAGGTCATTGTTTCCAGAGGAGAGCTTGTGGAGATCGGCGGCTCCTTCAGGATACCGGACGTAATGATAAAAAGCGGGTGTATTTTAAAGGAAGTGGGCACCACCAACCGGACCCATCCCCATGATTACACCCATGCCGTCACCGAAGAGACAGGGCTTTTACTCAAGGTCCATACCTCCAATTATAAAATTGAAGGATTCACCACATCGGTTTCGCTCAAAGAGTTGGTAGGCATTGGAAAGTCCCATGGCATTCCCGTGATGGAAGACTTAGGGTCGGGCACACTGATTGATTTCAGCGCATTTGGGCTGCCTTCCGAACCCCCTGTTTTTGAACAGGTAGCCTCAGGGGCTGACGTTATTACCTTCAGCGGCGACAAGCTGTTAGGCGGTCCCCAGGCCGGCATTATTGTCGGCACAAAAGAGTACATGGACCAGATCAAGGCCAACCCGCTGACCCGGGCCCTGCGCATTGACAAGATGACCCTGGCGGGTTTGGAAGCAACACTCAAGCTTTACCGGGACACCCTGGTGGCTGTTGAAAAGATCCCCACCCTGCGAATGCTCACGTTGTCCTATGAACAAATCAGCCGGGATGCAGACGTTCTGTTTTCTCTGGTCACCCAAGCTGTGGGAAGCCAGGCGGAACTTGCCCTGGCAGATATGACGTCCAGGCCGGGCGGCGGTTCCTATCCCGGATTGACCCTGCCCACCCGGTGTCTGACCATCCGCCCCAAAACCATGTCCGTAACAGCCCTGGACAAAAAGCTGCGTGCCTGTGATCCGGCCGTCATGGGGCGCATTGAGGACGATTGGTTCATCATTGACCCCAGAACACTTCAACCCGGGCAGGACAAGATCCTTGCCAACATCTTAAAAAAACTGATAGACTGATCATAATGCTAAAATTCATTGCAAAAGAGATCCAATTTCTGAAAACAACCGAGGGTGTCCCTGACCTCAGCCCCCCGGAAGCATACTATTCGGACCTGCTCACACAACCGTCAAAGGAATTTAAAATTTTTGCCCGGCGCATTGCCGATACCTGTGCATCTAAAAAAACATTTACCACGGCAGTCATACAAATTGATCCTGCAACACCGGAAGATGCCGTTGATAAAGCAAATGAAGTTTTTCACGCCTGCTTTCATTCGATGCTGGATGAAGACAGGGGCATCTGGGAATGCCTGGACCCGTTCACTGCCATCTTCGTATTCTGGGATTACCAAACAGCGGCCCAGGGTAAAAAACTGCTTGATCTACTCAATAAAAAAATATCCCAGGCACTGAATGCCGAACTGATCATGGGAACAATTGCGTTCCCATTTCATGATTTCCCGATTGAAGAGATGGCGGGATGCGCACTCAAAGCCCTGGACCACGCAGCATTTTTCGGCCCCGGGCATGCGGTTGAGTTTGACGGTATCTCCCTGAATATCAGCGGAGACAGGCTTTTCCAACTCAACAACATTGACGCAGCCATCACTGAATATGAAAAAGGGCTTTCCATTGCCCCGGCCGATATCAACCTGCTCAACAGCCTGGGGGTGGCCTTTGGGGTGGACGGTTACCTGGACAAGGCCATGGAATTCTTTGAAAAGGCCCGAGATATCAGTCCCGAAGAGGTGATGGTCATCCACAACATCGGCCTGATCCACCGGGTCAATGACAAAAACGATTCCGCCCTGGCCTACCTTAAAAAAGCCCATGGAATCAATCCTGATATATTTGAAATTGAACTGCTTTTAGGTCATCTTCTGTTTAAGGAACAAAAACTTGACCCGGCCATAATTCACCTGGATGCCGCTATCCAGCTCAAACCCGAATCCGGCACAGCGTTTAGAATCAAAGGCCAGATCCTTCTGGAAAAAAAAGATCCCCCAGGTGCCGCAATCCAGTTCAACCAGGCCGTGAAACTCAATCCCAATGATCCCGAAGCGTTGTCCGGCTATGCCCGGGCCATGGCGTTACAGCAAAAGAACCTGCCCATTGCGTTAAGCTTTGCAAAGAAAAGCCTGGACCTGAACCCTGAAAATGAACGGTACAAACAATATCTTGAAGAAATTCAAAATATCCAAGCCCAAATTGAGGAAATACATGAAAGAACTGATCCGGCAGACTGTTCAGGATGCCATTAAAACCAAGCAAAAATTTTTTGCAACCCATGAGGACCTTATTGAAACCTGTGCCCGACAAATGGCAGACACCTTTAATGCAGGCGGGAAACTGCTGCTTTTCGGCAATGGCGGATCTGCATCAGACTGCCAGCACATTGCGGCAGAATTTGTCAACCGGTTTCAAATGGAACGAAGACCATTACCCGCCATTGCCCTGACCTGCGATACCTCAATTATCACCAGTATCGGCAATGACTACTCCTTTGACGAAATTTTTTCAAAACAGGTCCAGGCCTTGGGACACCCAAAGGACATGGCCATTGGCATTTCAACCTCGGGCAACTCTGCCAATGTGATCCGGGCTGCAGCCGCGGCAAAGGATCAGGGGCTCACCCTGGTGGGCTTTTCCGGGGCCGGGGGAAAGCTAAAAGAGATAAGTGATATGGCCTTTTGCGTGGACAGTTCCGTAACAGCGCGTGTACAGGAAGTTCATATCACCCTGGGCCATATCCTTTGCGACCTTGCCGAAAGGATGCTGTTCCATGACCAATAAGAAAGGCGGTGGGAAGCCACCCCTGTATGCCTCAAAACCGGATCACTCAAAACTGGATTACTCAAAGCTTAGTACCTATTCCATTAAGGACAGAAAAAGTCTGGTCTCCCGGGATGATTTTGCCGGCCCCTGGACAAAGGGCGCAGGCCTTGGAACTTTTTTTGAGCGGCTGCCCACCATTCTTGCCGGCAAAGATATCCGGAATGTGGTTGATGCCATTGCAAGTGCCGCCCAAAAGAAACGCCCCGTCTGCTTTGGCATGGGCGGGCATGTTGTTAAAACCGGCATGGCACCCATCCTGATTGACCTCATGGAAAAAGGCGTCATCACCCATCTGGCCATGAACGGATCCTGCATCATCCATGATTTTGAGGTGGCATTCACCGGCCGTACCAGTGAAGATGTGGCCGAAAGCCTGACCTCGGGCAGCTTCGGCATGGCCAAAGAGACCTCGGAACTGCTCAACCAGGCCATTTGCCGGGCCCATGAGCAGAAAATAGGATTGGGCCGCGCCGTGGGGCAGCTGATCGAAGATCTACACCTGCCCTTTAAGGATTCAAGCCTGACCGCTGCTGGTGCACGCCTGGATTTGCCCGTAACTGTCCATGTGGCCATTGGTACGGACATCATCCACATGCATCCGGGCTTTGACGGCGCGGCCTGTGGCGCGGCAACTCTTCATGATTTCAAGACCCTGGCATCAACCCTGGCAGACCTTGAACATGGCGTATTCATCAATGCAGGATCAGCAGTCATTCTTCCTGAAATATTCTTAAAAGCGTTAACCCTGGTCAGAAACCTGGGCCATAAGGTGGATAATTTCACCACGGTAAATCTGGATTTTATCCGGCATTACCGCCCCATGACCAATGTGGTCAACCGCCCCACCCAGGGCCGGGGCAAAGGGTATGCCATTGTCGGGCATCACGAAATACTAATTCCCCTGATTGCTGCGGGCGTTATTGAAGCCCTCACAATATAATGATTGAACGAAAAGTTACCCATATGCAAGGCGCAGAGAAATTTGTAACCGAAATTACAATTGGCAATCAGGATTACAAATTTTTCTGCAACGCCGCAGATGGGTGACTTTTCGTTCAAACACACCCTAAAACCACCGTATTAACATGGTCCCCCCAACGATCAAAGCAACACCGGCAAGACGGGGCCAGTTAACCGGTTGGACAGGCATGCCGAACAGCCCCCAATGATCCATCATCACGGCCATGGTCAGTTGTCCCGCCACCACCAGAGCAAAGGTCAAGGCGGTGCCCAGCCTTGGCGCAAGCACAATGGTCGCGGTCACATAAAAGGCACCTAAAAGCCCGGCCAGCCAAAGACTCCAATGAACACCGGAAACGGTGCGGATCGCGGCAAAATCCACCCTGCCGATCAACGCATAGGCTAAAAGACCTGCCGTACCCACGGCAAATGAAATAAGGGCCGCATAAAAGGGATCGTTCAACGCTTTTCCGATCTTTGCATTCATTCCGGCCTGCACCGGCCCCAGCATACCCGCAGCAAATGCAAGAACCAGCAGAGATATGAATTTCATTAAAATACATTCCTTATTATTAAAAGCGCAGTATAACGTTTTGTTTTCCAGGACACCACAGTATTTATTGAATCATGGCCTTGAAAAATAAGCCCTAAATCCTTATATTGGTATGTTATTTCTAATTATAAATTAATAAAGAGGGGCTGAAGAATGCCGATTTATGAATATGCCTGCAACGCTTGCGGTAAAAATTTTGAAACCCTGGTGATGGGCAGTGATACGCCGACATGCCCTGCATGCAGTAGCGAAGACCTGGCGCGAATGATGTCAAAATGCGGATTTGTATCCAAATCCACAGGCCCCGGCGGCCAGACCCAGACAACCACATCAGCAGGCAGCTCGAGCTGTACCGGCTGCTCCTTAACAAATTGCAGCTCCTGCAGCAGTAACAGCAGCAGCCTAACAATCGGATGAACATGAAATCAAATATCTGTATCGGCACCCGGGGAAGCACATTAGCCCTGTGGCAGGCCAACCATATAAAACAAAGCATTGAAAAATCATTCCCCGCCATCCATGTTGATATAAAAATTATCAAAACCAAGGGAGACCGGATAACGGACCGCCCCCTTGCCATGGTGGGGGGTAAAGGCCTTTTTGTTAAAGAGATTGAAACGGGGCTTTTAGACGGCAGTCTTGACCTGGCCGTTCATTCCATGAAAGACATGCCGGGCGAACTGCCCCAAGGGCTGGTCATCGGGGCCATACCGGAACGGGCCAATCCCTTTGATGTGCTCATTTCTGCCCAGGGGACGCTTTTCAAAGATTACCCACAAGGTGCGGTCATCGGCACCTCCAGCCTTCGCCGGGGCTCCCAACTTAAACATATGCGCCCGGATCTTGAAATCAAATCCATCCGGGGCAATCTGAATACCCGGCTTAAAAAACTAAAATCCGGTGAATATGCGGCAATTGTTCTGGCGGCAGCCGGGCTTGAACGTTTGGGTCAGAGCAGTGAGATCACCGAATACCTTACAGAAACAGACATGGTGCCCGCTGTTGGACAGGGTGCGCTTTGCATTGAAACCAGAGAAAATGATCCGGACATGGCAGATATTTTATCCTCCTTGGACCATGACCCCACACGCATCTGTGTCACCGGAGAACGGTCATTTCTCAAAGAAATCGAAGGCAGCTGCCATATCCCTGTGGCCTGTTTCGGCAAAATCCGGGACAGGAGAATAACGCTTACTGCGGTGGTAGCATCGGAAGACGGCGAGTCCTTCATTAAAGAAACCATTGAATCAACACCTGAACAGGTGGTTGAAAAAGGCCGAGAACTGGCAAGACTTGTTCTTGATAAAGGCGGACAACGCATATTGGAGGCACTTGATATCCCATGACACAATCCAGGGGCAAGGTTTATCTGATTGGTGCAGGCCCGGGAGACCCGGGGCTCATCACCGTAAAGGCAAAAGAGTGCATCCAAGCTGCGGATGTGGTGGTTTATGATTACCTGGCATCCCCCTTTCTGCTTGAGTATGCGGACAAAGATGCTGAAATTATCTACGTGGGGAAAAAAGGTGGGGACCACACCCTGACCCAAGACAAAATCAACCTGCTGCTGGTGGACAAGGCCAGGGAGGGCAAAAACGTGGCCCGCCTCAAGGGCGGCGATCCCTTTGTTTTCGGCCGCGGCGGGGAAGAGGCCCAGGAGCTGTTATCCTATGGCATTCGCTATGAGGTGATTCCCGGTGTCACATCTGCCGTGGCTGCCCCGGCCTATGCCGGAATCCCGGTAACCCACAGGGATCATACCTCCTTTGTCTCCTTTATTACCGGTCACGAACGGCCCGATAAAAAAGAGTCCCGGATGCAGTGGGACATATTTGCAAAGTCCGACGCCACCCTTGTCTTTCTGATGGGGGTCAAAAATTTATCCAATATCGTGACAAAACTGATGGAACACGGCAAACCGTCGGACACACCTGTGGCCCTGGTGCGCTGGGGCACCACCACCCGTCAGCAGACGGTAACCGGCACCCTTACCACCATCGTTGACGCGGTTAAAAAAGCAGGATTGAAATCCCCGGCCATCATTGTTGTGGGACATGTGGTCTCTTTACGGGATGAACTGACATGGTTTGACCAAACGCCCATGTTCGGAAAAAAAATTGTGATTACCCGGGCCCGGGCCCAGGCATCCGGCGTTGTGGCCGAACTTAACCGCCTTGGTGCCCAGTGCATAGAGATCCCCACCATTAAAATCGCACCGCCCGAAGATAAAAAACCGTTGGAATCGGCCATTGATCACCTGGATCGTTACGACTGGCTGGTGCTGACCTCGGTGAACGGCGTAAAATTTTTCTTTGACACTCTATTTGAAAAGGGAAAGGATGCCCGGGCGCTGGGACATCTTAAATTTGCCTGTATCGGCCCTGTGACCAAAGAACGCCTGGCAGATTATGGCATCATTTCCGATATTCTGCCCGAAACATATCAGGCGGAATCTGTTGTGGATGCATTTTCAGGCCTTGATATGACCGGCAAAAAAGTATTGCTGCCCCGGGCGAAAAAAGCGCGGACCATCCTGCCCGAACAGCTGACCCTCATGGGTGCCGTGGTGGATGAGGTAACCGCGTATGAAACCCGGTTGGCAGATGAGAAAAAAGATCTTCTTATTGATATGCTCAAGGCTGGGGATATCGATGCAGTGACTTTTACCTCATCTTCCACGGTAACTAATTTTTTGACCCTGCTTGACGGACAGAACGCCCCTGCCCTGCTCAAAGGGGTTGTCCTTGCCAGCATCGGCCCCATCACTTCGGACACCATCCGGGCCCAAGGTCTTGAACCGGATATTGAAGCAGACGCTTTTACCATTGACGGCTTGATTGAAGCCTTGCTCAAACATTATGACAACACCTTGTCCGGTGTTTTAGAAAGTTAACACGCACCATGATTGCAGGAACCAGAAACATCAATTATTTGAGAATCTCCGTTACGGACCGTTGTAATTTCAGATGCAGGTATTGTGTACCGGCAGCACCATTCAAGGTCATTGATCATGAAAGTATTGCCCGGTATGAGGAGATATTAAGAATTGTGCGCATCGGCTGTGACATGGGAATTACCAAAGTTCGAATCACCGGCGGAGAGCCCTTTGTCAGAAAGGGTATTTTTTCCTTTTTCCGCCGGTTATGCCGTATTCCCCAATTAAAAGACATCTCCATTACCACCAACGGCTCCCGCCTAAACCGTGATAAGATAGAAGAGTTAATGGATATGGGTATCCGAAGGCTCAATTTCAGTCTGGATACCCTGGTGCCGGAAAAATTTATCCAGATTACCCAGCGGGACCGGTTCCAAAGGGTATGGGACAATATTATGGCAGCCCACGATCTGGGGATGTCACCCATAAAAATCAACACGGTTGCGTTGAAAGGATTCAATGATGATGAAATCCAGGCCATTGCCGGACTGACCCGGAAATACCCCTTCCATGTCCGATTCATTGAGTACATGCCCATGGGAAATACCAATTTAGGCGCAGATCGACAGATCCTGACCCGGGACATTGAAAACCTTATCATTGAGGCCCATGGACCGTTGACGGTCGCCCCTAAAGGGGCAAATGACGGCCCGGCAAAACTGTACAAACTGGCCGGTGCATTGGGAATTTTAGGGTTCATCACACCGGTCAGTTCTCATTTCTGCAGTGAATGTAACAGGTTGCGCCTGACCTCCCGGGGGACCCTTCGGCCCTGCCTGCTGAGCAACAATGAAACCGATATTCTCACCCCCCTGCGCAACGGCGCCGATGATGAAGCGTTGAAGCAAATTATGGTAGCAGCCCTGAAGGACAAACCGTTACACCATAACTTGGATAAAAGAACGGCACGGGATGTGCCGTTAAATCATATGACGTCCATCGGCGGATAATGCCCGGCAGTGCATTTAATTTTTTTATTTTTTCGTGAGTTTTTTTAAATTTTCGGTGTCTATACTGTTAAACAGGCTGACCTTTGGCCTGGAACTAACCAATCCAAGGAGGACACCATGAAAAAACACATCGCCCTTGCAGCAGCAGCCGTATTCATAACAAGTTTATTTGCCGGATTTGCCCAGGCAGGACCCGGCAAACATGGCCGCTGCGCCCATCGGCATCACCATCGCCATCACAACAACAATGTGCTTGAAGGCGTAGTTATCGGTGCAGGTGCCTTTATCCTGGGAACAGCCATTGCCCAAAGCCTGAACAGGCCCAGTCAAACGGCTCAGATCCATGCAGCGCCCGTATCTCCAAGGCCATACCCTCCGACAAATTACCATTCTAAGAGACCAAATAAACACTGGAAAATTAAAAAAATCTGGGTGGCGCCGATATATGAAACCCGCTGGAATCCAGCCCATTATGATGCCCAGGGCAGATGGGTCCAGGGCAGACATCAACAATTTCTTGTTGCAGATGGATACTGGAAAAAGAAAAGAGTGCGGGTGAAACATAGGGG
>Ga0193964_1001084_pt1 | contig 12361 bp, 9 predicted proteins | sample FB_7_MG_FD_140323 | JGI IMG/M metagenome (GOLD analysis project Ga0193964, IMG submission 140323) | Microbial mat bacterial communities from the Broadkill River, Lewes, Delaware, United States - FB_7_MG | ecosystem: Environmental > Aquatic > Freshwater > River > Microbial mats | place: USA...
GTCATACCCAGCTCCATTCCGAACCTGGAAGTCAAGCCTCCCATCGCCGATAATACTGCAGGCTACGTCTGTGGAAATGTAGGTCGCTGCCGCTTTGAGCTTATTTCTACTACTTATTTACTTTACTTTCAATTTTATTTTACTCTTAGCTTTAATCTTTTTATTTACTTTCACTTTTAATTAGTTTATTTGATGAAATGAAACCTGCGCGTTTTTGATTGTCTACTATATAAATTTAGTAGTTAAAAACTAAGGTAATAAGATTTATTTGAAGTGTATTATTATTGAGTGTGATTATAATTCAATTCTATTGGACTTTCACGAAAATCGTGAAGTCTTTTGAATGAAATTTTTATTTGTAAAAATCTTCTTTAGCAAATTTCTTTACGAGTAGGGAATAAAATACTGCACGAAATTTATTTTTGACTGAACTTCCTATCTCTTGACATACCTCTTTAATCCCTGCTGTGAGTGCATCATCACTTTGGGTTAGCCCTAGCTTCTTTTTCAAAAAATTCTCTCTTACAGTTTCAAGTTCACTATCATTTGAGCAAGCAATTAACTCTGAATTTTTGTTGTAGATTGATGGTCCAAGACCAACAGTAACACTGACTAACAATGTATCATCTATTTCTAGCTCATGTTTACTTATAAACTCTCTGTAAAGTGCCAATTTTTCATCTCTTTTACTCATATCAGATCCTTTGTATAATTTTCTTTTTAAATTGTAACTTATATAAGTTAATGAACTCTATAAATTTTAATCTAATTTATATTATTGAGTGATGCATGGCAGAAATACACATTTTAATTATATTTGTATGTTACTACCTTATTTAGTGTAGAATACACAATGATTAATAGTTATAATTATTATATGTAATTAATGATTGAATATACTTAGGATTTGAACAATGATTGACTTAAAAGAGTTAGTAATTTATACAAAAAAAATGAATTTATTGTATGTAGAAGATGATGCTATTGTAAGAATTACAACTATGGAGTTGTTAGAGAATATGTTTGAGAATATTGTTGTTGCTACTGATGGAGAAGATGCCTTAGAGTTATATCGAATGGAGTATCAAAATGTAAAAAAATATTTTGATATAGTGATTACTGATATTAGTATGCCAAATCTCAATGGTTATGATATGTCAAAAGAGATACTCTTAATCAATCCAAATCAAAAAATTATTGCTATGACAGCTTATGAAGATAAGGCAAAGGTAGAATTGTTGTTAGATATGGGTATAGTAGATATTATCAAGAAACCTATAAGTTTTAATGAAGTTATAAAAGCTTTTAATAAGATAGTGACTATATTATAATAATATAAGGTATAAATAATGATAAAAATATTGCTTAGTATATTTATAGTAATTCAGATTTTATTGTTGCCTCTTACAGCTGAAAATTTGGATACCCTTCTGAGTGATTATGCTGTAGAGAGCGACTTGTCTAATAAAACTAAAGTAAAAAAAATCGGAGTTTCTCAGATTGTTGTATATACAAGAGAAGATTTAGATAGGTTACATTATCAAGTATTAAAAGATCTTTTTGTTCTCCAGAGATTTTATACATATCGTGAAAACCGTTTTGGAGAGGCTGATTTTATTACTAATGAACCCCTTCCTTATGGAAAAGGAGGACAATTAGTAAAAATTTTTATTGATGACCAAGAGGTTTCCTCTCCTTTTATGGGTAGTGGAATTGCACTTTTTGGTGATATGGAGTTGAGTTTTGTTGATCATATTGAAGTATACGAAGGAGTAGCTTCATATGAGTTTGTTACAGAACCAGCATTATTAACTATAAAACTCTATTCTAAAACTCCTGATAGAGACAGTGGAGCTAAAGTAGGCTTGATGGTTGATAGCCTTGGTTCTAATAGTAAATATGCTTATGTAGCTAGTAATGAAAATGATATTAAATATTTTCTTTATGCTTCTGATAGAGATATAAAAAGAGAGAAGATAAACAATGGTGATATTGAACTCAGTAGAGATACTCAGAAACAACATTTTTATGGAAGTATGGAGTATAAAAAGCAGTATTTAACATTACAATACTTTAAAACTACTAGAGATGGTTTTTTGACAAATAGTATTGATGCAACACCACTCAAAGATGATATAAAAAATGATTTTTTACATTTGGGGTATAAAACTACATTTTTTGATGATGATTCTCTAGAGTTGAAAGTAAGTTATAATAAAATGAACTATTATCTTGATATGTTAGATGATAATCCATTTTTATTCTTGAACAAATCTATAACAAAAAACCTATCAAGTAATGATCTGAACTCTTTGGGTATTGATCAAAGTTTCACTACAAATTTATCATCTATGGTTGGTGGGGCAAATATCAAAATCCCATTTACTATGAGTAATATCTCAGTCTATGGTCAACTGATAGATAGAGAAGAAGATGTATCAACAATAAGTCTCAAAAAAGATTGGAGTTTTGATAATCACTCTTTTTTAGCTGGTGGGTATATAAAACATAATAATATAAAATATGATACTAATAACTTTTTTGTAAGAGTAGGAGAAGTATCTATAGACATACCAACTATAGATATGGCACTCTCTTCGCTCGGTACTCTTAATACTACTATACCTTTAGAAAATAAGTTACCTTCACAAATATTTTATTCAATTTATCTACAAGATATTTTCGAAATTGACACATATAATTCTATTATAGTAGGTTTCAAAGTAGATCGTGAGATAAATGAAAATATAGAAAATAAAACGCAATTCAACTATAAAATTTCACACCTTTACCAAGATGGAGCATACTCGGCAAAGACTTTCTATACACAGCAGACACTGAACTCTATTGCATTTTTGATAAATAAAACTTTGGATGATTATAAATCAGAAGTTTTGATTTATCTAGGACATGAGTCAACATATAAGAGAGATAATTATTCACTAAGTTTTAATTATATGCATGCAATTGTAAAAAATATGTTTATTCCAACTTTAGGTGGAGTGATAGTTAATTCAAAAAATAATTACTATGCAGAAGCTTTTTCACTCTTATTTAAGTATGATTACTCTCGTGATCATTCATTTTTGGTAGAATCTTGGCAACTCAATAGTGAATTTATTGATGGTATAGAAAAAAATTGGTCTGTAAAAGGAGTAAATTTACGAATATTGAATAGGTATGATGACATAGGTCTTATTAATGAAATAAGAGTTTTGGATGCGGAACAGCTTATCTATGATAATGGATGGCAATATAATCTATCATTAACATATCAATATACAAAAGATATACGCCTATTTATTAAAGGTGAAAATATTTTTGATTCTCTTGATGGTATAACTTATTGGAATTATTCTGAGGGTATACCCTCAGTTGAGCAAAAGTTTAGTATGGGTATAGATTTGGCTTTTTGATGAAAAAGATACAAATAGTTTTTTATATAGTTACTACTTTACTTCATAGTCAAAGCAGTGAATCAAAAATCATACAAACTATTTTCTCATCGATGTATAATAATGAAGTTTTGAGTGTATATGCAGTGGATCAAAAAAAGATAGATATACTGCACGAAGCAAAACTAAGAGTAGTGAAATCCTGTGAGAATGCAACTATCGCATATATATCATTAGAGAGAAATGCTTGTAAAAAGAAGCCGATATTTACAGATAACTATAAGACATTTAAAAATAGTAAAAATGCTATTGGTGCATTTTATTGGAGTAAAGGACGACCAAATATCATTTTTTTACAATCGAGATTAATACATTTTGGTCTTACTCTTCCTCAAGAGCTTAAAAAATATGAGATGAGTCATCTATAATGAACTATTTTAAATATTTTATCTTATCAATAGCAATGGTCGTGTTTTTAATAAATATAAATCAACAATTTGAACATAGCTTTAATGAAGTAAAAGATGGGTTTGATAAAAATGAGATAGAGGCTTTAGAAGAGTTGGCATCAAATATATCAAATATTATTATCAAGGCTGTTAGCGGTAGACAACTTTATAAAACGCTACGAGATCATCCAGAGTTGCGTAAATCTTTAGAGAGATCATTAGAAGTTATCATTAGTAAGCGATATAAGTACGCATATGTGATACAGAAAAATGGAGATAAATTCAGATTTTTACTTGATGGTGCAATCGAAAATAAGTCAGAATTTAACGAACCTTTTAATACTTTAAACAGTGCATGGAACTATAGCTATACTGCACATAAGGCACTCTATTTTAAAGATAGTGATTTAGAGTCTATATGGATGACTTACTTGCACCCTATTGTTTTAGATGATAAGGTTGAAGCAATTTTAGCTATAGATTTCTCTAAAGAGAAGATTAGTGATACACTGAAATATTTTCATCCTATTCAAAAATATATAGAGTTCGTTATGACGATTATTTTGATTATAACATTGATTTTGTTTGTACTTATGGTTTATGGATTTATGCAAGAACGGGAAACAAGGAAGCAAAGAAAAGAGCTACAAGAGAATGAAGAGTTTTTTGAAGAGATACTTAACTCTCAGAACTCTCTTATTATGACTCTGTCTAATAATACTCTCCTAAGTGCAAATAGAAAAACGCTTGATTATTTTGAGGTACAAAGTACAGATGAACTGATAGCAAAATATGGTTTGATTATCTCTCAATGGAGCATCTTGGATAGAGATATTGCTACTTTATCTCTACAAGAGATAATTGAAAGAGGTCAAGATATCAAAGTAACTATGAGAGATTGTATCTATATATTATCGGGTCAAAATATTCTGTATCAGGATAGCACTGTTACAGTTATCTCTTTAGTTGATATCACAGAGCTTGAACTGGCAACACAAGAAGCACAGAGTGCCAATAGTGCAAAATCTGATTTTTTGGCAAATATGTCTCATGAGATAAGAACACCGATGAATGCTATTATAGGACTTACAGATTTGATTTTATCTACAGATTTGAATCAAAAGCAAAATGATTATATAGAAAAAATAAAAATCTCTTCTAAGTCACTTTTGTCAATTATTAATGAAATATTGGATTTTTCTAAAATAGAAGCAGGAAAAATGAGTATAGAAAAGGAGATATTTAAAAGTCAAGAGTTGATAGATAAAGTAAAAAATATGTTTGAAACAGAGACTAAAAAGAGTGTAAGGTTTGAGATATTTGCAGATCCTTTGCTACCAGCATGTTTAGAGAGTGATAAGATAAAAATAGAACAAGTTATAATAAATTTGCTTAGTAATGCTTTTAAATTTACAGATAAAGGCTTTGTAGAGTTGCATATAAATTATTATCCAATGGAAAAGTATAATATAGTTTTTAGAGTGAAAGATAGTGGTATCGGAATATCAAGAGAGAAACAGAGTCTTCTGTTTGAATCATTTGTGCAGGCAGACAACTCAATAACAAGAGAGTATGGTGGTACTGGGCTAGGTTTGAGTATAAGTGCAAAGATAGTTGAGCTTTTAGGTGGAGAGACTACACTTGTAAGTGGTATTGGTATAGGTAGTAGTTTTTCAGTTAAACTTCATTGTGATGTTGTTGATTGTCGTCATTATCATCATCAAAATAATGATAGTATAAACCTCAAAGATGAACTATATAAATTTAAAGATATTACTATGTTAATAGCTGAAGATAATGCTATCAATCAAGATGTAATAAAAGGCTATTTAGAACCATTTGATATAAACATTACTCTTGTAGATAATGGTGAACAAGCCGTAGATAAGTTGAAAGCTTCTCCATTTGATTTGATTTTAATGGATATTAATATGCCTATCTTAGATGGTTATAGTGCTACTAAGAATATTCGAGAGTTTAATCAAGCAGTCCCTATTATCGCTATTAGTGCTAATGCACGAGAAGATGATTATCATAGTAGCTTGGATAGCGGAATGGATGGATATATCACTAAGCCTATAAATCCAACACAACTATACCTAGCATTAGACTCTTATCTACCTAAGGAGAAAAAAAGTCAAACAAAAAAACATATTACTATGAAAATAGATATACAAGATATGTATCAATTTAGATATATACAAAGTGATAAAATTTTGCAGCAGTTTTCTAATAACTATAAATTGTATGATAAGATTTTGACTAAATTTCATCAAGAGTATATCAATAGTGATACCTATATAGATCAGTTAATCAACAATAGGGATATTTCCTTAATTAAGGATTTTATCCATAAGCTCAAAAGTACCTCAGGGTCTATAGGTGCATTTGATCTGTTCTCTATAGTAGATGAGTATGATAGTAGACTATACGATAGTAAATTGGATTTTGATACCTATATTCTAAGTCAGATACAGATAAGTCTCTCGCAAGTAGTTCAAGAGATAGCACTTTTTTTAACAAATAAAAAAGAACTTGATAGTAGTACTGGTCTAAATAATAGAGATTTTAGTGATTCGAATGATGTCAAAAAAGCTTTTGAAGATTTAAAACTACAGTTACAGACAAGAAAAAATAGAACCATCAAAGAGTCAATGAAAACTCTCAATAGTTTACAATTGAATAGTCGGGATGAAGAGCTGAAAAGAGATATCCAAAAGCATATAGAGAGTTATGATTTTGCTAGTGCGTTGAAGTGTTTGGAGTAGTAATCACATATATGGTTATTTTATGCTAAAATCTCGTTCATAATATTCCCAGCGTTTAAAGGAACACGATGCAAAGAGATGAGATAGATATAGAAGCACTAAAGACCAATGAAGAGTTTTTGGCTAACTTGGTACTACTAGAAGAAGAGATGAATGAACAAAAGAGTATTCAGAAGGGGTATCAGCTTTTGGATACGCTTCTGTTGGTGAGTGAAGATGAAGATAAGATTAATGATGTTTTTACTTTTATTCTTAGAGAAGCTTTTGAGAAATTAGCAGAGTATTTGAGTCAGCAAAAAGGCTTTGATATGGAGAATCAAGAGGAGCTTTTCACAGCTAGAGCTATCTATGAACATGCCATAGAGAGATATAGTGAAAATGATATGAAAGGTGCCAAAGAGTTATTTCAAGTATTACACTATATGGTTGATGAGCCTAGACTCAAAGATGCTATGATGGTACATGCTATCAGTGTAATGCAGGGTAAAGATTTTGATACATTTATAGAAAAGGTAGCAGATACAAGTAAATATGATGAAGAGGATAAACTAGCCTACTTCTTGCTCTTTTTCAAAGTAAATTTAGAAGATTTTTTAAATGAAAATAGTGATTTGGTTCATAAGGCTCAAGAAGAGCTAAAAGTGCTTGAAGAGAACAAATGAAAACCCATTTCATCGGTATTGGGGGTATAGGACTCTCTGCATTGGCAAAATTTCTCTCTAATGATGGAGAGAGTATCAGTGGGTCTGATATCAAACAGACAGAGATTACCAATGACTTAGCAAGAAATTTTAATGCCAAGATTACTATACCTCACCACAGAGATGCTGTTGAGGGTGTGGATAAAGTCATATACTCTGCGGCAGTACGCAAAAATAATCCAGAGTATCAAAGAGCCGATGAGTTAGGGATAGAGTTGCTCTCTCGTAAAGAAGCATTAATCTCTATATTGGGAGATAAAGAGGTCTATGCCGTAGGTGGAGCACATGGCAAGAGTACTACTTCTGCTATTCTCTCCTCTATGTTACCTCAGACAAATGCCCTTATAGGTGCGATATCAAAAGAGTTTGGCTCAAATGTTAGACATGCTGATAATAATAAAGTAGTTTTTGAAGCAGATGAGAGTGATGAGAGTTTCCTCAACTCTAACCCTCATCTAGCCATAGTGACCAATGTAGAGCCTGAGCATATGGAGTATTATGAGTATGATGAAGAGCGTTTTTATAATGCATATCGTAACTTTCTCTCTTTAGCCTCTATTCGTGTGATTAACGCTGAGGATGAGTTTTTGGCTTCATTGCAACTGCCATCGGTCAAACTCTACCCAAGTAAAGATATAAAAAATATCCAATATACGCTTATATCTGGTGAACCACATACCAAGTTTCAACTCAAAGAGTATGGTGAGTTTGAAGTCTTTGGGTTAGGTGAGCATATTGCACTGGATACGGCTTTGGCTATTTTGGCAGGTTTGGAACTAGGCGAAGATATAGAGGATATGAGAAGAAATCTTTTGAACTACAAAGGTATCAAAAAACGCTTTGATGTTGTCGAGAACCAAGAGAATATTGTAGTTATAGATGATTATGGTCATCACCCTACAGAGATAAAAGTGACTATGGATGCTCTAAAAACCTATTGTGAGTTGCGTGACTTTCATAAACTAAGTGTCATATGGCAACCGCATAAATATAGTAGAACTATGGATAATCTTACTGGATTTGTTGAGTGTTTCGAAGGTGTGGATGAGTTGGTGCTTTTGCCTATCTGGTCAGCTGGAGAGTTGGAGGTTGATATAGATCTCAAAGGTGCTTTTAGTAGATACAACTTGACAATGGCAGATAGTGTGACCAAAGAGGATGGTGTTGTCAAAGTATACAAAGATTCTCATGTTATCAAAACATTTTCAGAAGGTTTAGTCACAGCATTTGGTGCTGGTGATATCACTTATCAGATTCGTGGAGAGGCTCAATAGTATCTCTATGGATCAGTATGCATATCTTCTTCTTGGTTTAGGACTTTTTCCTTTTTGGTTTGTTATCTATTATAATGCTCCAAGATTAAGAAGACGAATGTGGGGAGCTGGTCTCTATAGTTGTATGTTAGCTTTGATTACAGGTCCTTTTATATTGATAGATTATTGGAACCCCCCAACGATGTTTGGGATTTCAGGGTTTTATATGATAGAGGATTTTACGCTATCATTTTTTCTTACAGGTATATCTATAGCTATCTATAATTTTATCTTTGGCATTAGCTATGAAACTCTCTATCAAAATAGAAAAAAAGTTTTAGTTCTTATATTTTTTTTAGGTATTATCGCTTATCTTCTTTGCATTCTTCTCTTTGCTTTTAACTCTGTTATCGTTAGTACATTTATATTGTTAGTTTCTACTATTATTATGGGTGTATTGAGAAGAGATTTACTCCTCCCCGCTTTTATCTCTGGTATAGTTGTCGCATTGATTGTCTTACTGTTATATAGTATTTTATTTAATATACTTTTTCCTAACTATTGGGTAGATTATTGGCTTTTAGCTGATACAGAGTATGGCATGACATTTTTTGGCAATGTCCCAGTGACAGAGATAGTATGGTATTTTGCATGGGGAGCAGTAGTGAGTATCAGTTATGATTTTGCCTCAGGTACGGCTAAAAAAAGGCAAAAAAATATTTCACTAAAAAAATGATATAATTACATAGAATTAATTCAAGGAATAACTTTCGTGTCAATCCCATATAAAAATGAAAAAACTATTATCCAAAAGCTAGATCTTGATGGGTATATCTCTCTCTTTGAGCAGTTTTTGGCTAGAGTCAAACCTGTGGCGATGCAGGGTGATGTCAACCAGCACTATAGACATATCAAGGCACTCTCAAGCCTGCAGTTTCCCGAACCAAAACAAGTACCCAATTTAGATGGAGAGTTGGCTCGTATCAAAAAACAAGCTGTTTTGGGTATTGATGAGCTATACTCTTTTGTTAAGATAGTAGAGTATTTTAATACGCTGAAAGCTCTGGAGCTTTCCGAACCACTTTATAGTTGGATTCATGGCATAGAGACTCCTGAAGAGATTATGGAAGTCCTAAGCTACTTCAATGACGAAGGGGAGATAAACCCCCAGATAGATAAAGAGCTTTTTGATATACAAAGAGCAATCAAGATAAATAAATCTGATATCAAAGAGTCTCTCTACAAGATAGTTCACTCCTCCTCACTCAGAGATTATCTCGTGGATTCACAGATACACTTCCAAAACGGAGAGGAGACACTCCTCGTACGAGGTGGGTTTAACAATGTTCTCAAAGCTACAGTCACAGGGAGAAGTGCAGGGGGGTACTTCTACATTATTCCACAAAAGATCTCCAATCTTAAAGAGAGAGAGTCAGAGCTACTCAGTAGACAAGAGGAGGTAATCTACCGCTATTGTCAAAAGATTTCTGCTATTTTCTTGACTTGGGAGCGATTTTTGACTTATGTCAACAAAGAGTATGACCGTTTTGACCACTACCAAGCACGGGTAACTTTCGCTCGTTTTTATGAGTATGAGTTTATACTCCCTACAAAATCCAAAAATGAGAAACAGAAAATAGTCAAACTTGTAGACTTTTGCCATCCTGCTATCACTGACCCAGTCCCTGTGAGCATAGACCTCAACCGCTCTGTGATGCTCATCACAGGTGTAAACGCAGGGGGTAAGACTATGCTACTCAAGTCTATGCTTTCAGCAGTCTATATGAGTAAATACCTCCTCCCTTTTAAGTGTGATGCTGCGCGTACGCAGATAGGACATTTCAAATCTATAGAAGCAGTTATAGATGATCCACAATCAGTCAAAAATGATATATCTACTTTTGCAGGTCGTATGGTAGAGTTCTCACGACTTTTTACCAAGAGTGATGCGATAGTAGGTGTGGATGAGATAGAGCTAGGGACAGATAGTGACGAGGCTGCGAGTCTCTTTCGTGTGATGCTTGAGGCATTGCGTGAGAGGGGTATCACATTTGTTGTGACTACACACCACAAAAGACTGGCATCACTGATGGGTTCAGATGACAATGTAGAGCTGATAGCCGCACTTTATGATGAAGCGAGCAGGAGACCTACTTATACCTTCTTACAAGGAAGCATAGGAAAAAGTTATGCTTTTGAGACTGCTCAGAGGTATGGTGTCCCTGCCCATATCGTAGAGAAAGCCAAAGTTATATATGGTGAAGATAAAGAGAACTTAAATGAACTGATAGAAAAGTCTACAGCTCTAGAGCGAGAGATGCGACAGAAGATAGCCAAGATAGATGAAGAGCGAGTAGAGTTAGAACGCAAAAAAAAGCATCTTGAGACTATAGAGGAGCGACTAGAAGAGAAACATCGCAAAGCGATAGCAACACTAGAGAACAGATATAATGCCGCAACCAAAAGAGCCCAGCAGGCTCTCAAAGCCAAAGAGTCTACAGAGGGAAGAAGATTGTTGACTGATGCTCACAAACATAAAGAGAAGAGCAAAAAAGTAGCTGTGGTACAAGAGGAGAAAATCCCACTCCAAGAGGGGAACCGTATCAAATACAGAAGTCACAAAGGTGAACTGCTAGCTATCCGTGGTGATACAGGAACTATTTTGGTTGATGGGATGAAGATGCGTGTGCCTATCTCACAGCTAAGAAGAGCAGAAGATTTACCAAAAGTAAGTAAGATAAAACCAAAGAAAGTGCAAGTAAATGTAGAAAAAAATGCATCATCTATCTCTGTGAAACTCTTGGGTATGTATGGTGATGAAGCTATAGATAGAGTAGATAAGTTCCTCTCAGATGCTCTTGTCAATGGATTTAACGAAGTACAGATCATCCATGGAACAGGTGGTGGGATACTCTCTAAGTTGGTTACAGAGTATCTACAGTCACACCCAAAGATCAAAAGGTTTTATCGGATGCAAGGAAACTTGGGGGTGACGGTTGTGGAGTTGTAAGATAACTGATATCTTGCTAAACCCATCGGAGACGACGGCTTTAGCCTCGTCAAATGGGTGAGGCTGAAGCCGTCACATCCGAAATGGGAAAATATTTTGAATTTTAGATTTAATTTGCTATAATTACCCATCAAAGTAGCTCTTTGTGTATGTAAGTCAATTTGAGCATTGGTACTTACAAGTAATTAAGCCTTGTACTTCTTTGGAGGTACAGGGCTTTTTTTTTGGTTATATATGGTTGGGTTTTGGGTATAGATTGCTTGGAGGTAAATCCAATGCTCATTGATTACCATACAGTTGGGTATCTAGTGATTGCATTAGTATATATTGCTTTTGCTTTTATGAAATAACCAACAAATGCGAGGGGTTAGCTACTCCTCGTATAAAATTATAAATAACCTATTAATACAAGGGTGTTGTCCCCCGACAACACCAATATATACAACAAACAAAAAACCCCAAGCATCTCAGTCAAATCCAACCAAAACAAAGCTAAAATATAAAGTATAAATCACACCTTTAAAGGAATTTTATGCCATTTCACCTCTTCAAACATATTTTAACCCTCCTTTTTCTCTTACTAGGTCTCTCTAACCTTCTCTATGCAGATAACCCAGCTCAGGGAGATGATGGTAGCTCTTTTACTCACGGTAGTGTAGTACTCTCACCCCTTTCATCTTGTCCCGATGAAGAGTGGCGAGTGCAGGGGAGTGATGATGCTTGTGTAGCCAAAGAGAGTGTTGCTACTACTATGAATATAGCTTCTATAGAGTGTCCCATTGGCA
>Ga0193964_1001086_pt1 | contig 12357 bp, 10 predicted proteins | sample FB_7_MG_FD_140323 | JGI IMG/M metagenome (GOLD analysis project Ga0193964, IMG submission 140323) | Microbial mat bacterial communities from the Broadkill River, Lewes, Delaware, United States - FB_7_MG | ecosystem: Environmental > Aquatic > Freshwater > River > Microbial mats | place: USA...
AAAATTAAAATAGGGGTTTCCCTTATGGTTTAACACGCTCTGTTGCGCCATAATGTATCTATGATGCGAGAGAATTTAAAAACAAAACGATACGAGACGTTTCCGAACATCGTTGCTGTGCTAACGGCAAGTGTTCTTTTGCTCTTGATTCTTACCATCCCCTGCTATGCTGAACCGACACTCGTCCGTGTGGGGATTACTCAAGATCCTCCTGTGTTGTGGATGGATGAACAGGGTGAGGTGAAGGGTTTTTTTGCCGATATTTTGGCTCACGTAGCCCAACAGGAAGATTGGCAACTTGAATATGTTTCTGGTTCTTGGTGTGAATTGATCCCTTTGCTACACATCGGTGATATCGATCTGCTACCTTCTGTTTATCCTGAGATAAAATCTCAACATGATATTGCCTTATCCCGTTCCCCCGTGCTTCTCGATTGGGGGCAAGTCTATAGTCAAACACCTGAACAAATCCAAACGATTCTCGATTTAGAAGGTAAGCGCGTTGCCGTTGAGAATTCTTGTATTTTTTATGATGGTATCGGTGGCATCAAAGATCTTGCTGATCGTTTCAATGTTAACATTGATTTTGTAAATTTCGACATGACGTCACAGGGCTTACAAGCGCTACGTCAGGGCGAAGTTGATGCAATTGTTCTTGGTCGTTTTTATAATAATATGCCGACGCTGGGTGAGGATATTGTCAAAACGCCGATTTTGCTTAATCCTGTAACCAGCTATTTCGGTAGTTCAGAAAGCATGGAAGCTATGCTGTTGCCTGTTCTTGATCACTATGTTGATCAAATGAAGGCTGATCGAGAGTCGATCTATTACCGCAGTTGGCAGCATTGGTTTAGCCGCAGCTTAAAATCAGGCTTGCCGAGTTGGTTGCTTGAAGTGGCCGTTGCGGTGGTAACAGTGGTGTTCTCGTTACTTGGTTTCTCCTTGTTTGCCCGCTATCAAGTGGAGAAAAAAACCCGAGAAATTTCTGAGAAAAACGATCAACTGCGTTCCTTATCGATGGAACTGACGCTGGCAGAGGAGAAGGAGCGTCGTCACCTTTCTGAATTACTTCACGATAATCTTGGTCAAAACCTGGCTTTGGCTAAAATAAGATTGTGTTCGATGGAAGCAAGACACACTGATAATAGCTGTCAGCAAGCGCTTGGTGAGATCAAAGGTTTTTTAACGGATGCCATTGGTTCAACTCGCTCCCTTACGGCGGAAATGAGTCCACCAGCATTGTACGATTTGAGCTTTGTCGCTGCGGTAAAATGGCTGGCTGATCGCATTTTATTACCGAATGCTATTCAACACGAAGTGATCTGCCGTGGGGAAAATATCGCCTTGCCCGAAAGTACCAAGGTGTTGTTGTTTAAAACCGTGCGTGAACTGTTGGTCAACAGCGTAAAACACTCACAGGGTACGGATGTCAAAATTAGTCTTGATTACGCGGCGGCGACTCTCACCATCAGCATTGAAGATGATGGCGTGGGGATGGATAATGAAGAGATTGATCAATCCCTGTTATCTGGTCGCGGTTTTGGTCTCATAAGTATTAAAGAACGGATCACCTATTTAGGCGGTGAATTTAAAATTGACTCGCAGTCTAATCATGGCACGGTTGTCACATTGCAAATCCCTATTGAGGGACAATCGTAAGGAGAAATTATGACTATTCGAGTGCTACTAGCAGACGATCACCGTATTATTCGCGAGGGTATTCAAACGCTCCTGAGTCGTGAGCCAGATATCGATGTTGTTGGTGAGGCCAATGATGGTCGTGAAATGATTCAGATGAACGAAGCGTTGCAGCCTGATGTGCTGGTGATGGATATCACCATGCCAAACCTCAATGGTATTGATGCTACGCGACAAATTATCAGCAAGTATCCTGATGCACGAATTATTGCTTTGTCGATGCATTCAGATCAACGCTTTGTCGTCGAGATGCTCCAGGCGGGGGCGTCAGCGTATCTGTTAAAGGATTGTGTTTATGACGATTTAGTCAAGGCGATCCATTTGGTCTGCGAGGGGAAAACATACCTTAGCCCTGAAATTGCTAGTATTCTTGTCGATGATTATCGCGCACAGGGGCAGAAAAATCCTGCCGCAAAATCGATGACCCTCACCCCGCGTGAACGTGAAGTGTTACAACTTTTCGCCGAAGGGCACTCAACTCGTGAGATTGCCGAAAAACTTTTTCTTAGCGTCAAAACGATTGAAGCGCATCGAGCACAGATTATGCGTAAGCTTAATACCCATAGCGTTGCTGAACTGACAAAGTACGCTATTCGTGAAGGGTTAACCACCCTCTGAGATTTGTAAAATAACGATGTCACCATAGCCTCCAGTTTATTCACTGAGAGGCTATATTTTTTTAAGCAAGCTGCACTTTTTGTTCACAGGTTTCACAATAGGCCACACGTGAGCTATTTGCTTTTTCGAGATAGGTTCCCCAACTGTCAACCCGAGCAATGATAATAAAAGTGGCGTTGGCGCAGTTGGGACAGGCACCGTTTTTTAGTGACTGTGTGGTCATCTGCTTTGCTACCGTGAGGGGGGCTTGCGGTTTTGGTTCTAGCGTAAGGGTTGGTGAATACAGGTTCATGCGAAACTCCTCGCTTGCAATTAGGGCCAAAATCGTTATGACTGTGGCCGCCATCGGGTGCTATTCTAATGATGATGCAGCTTAGCATCGTCTTATTATGAAAAATATTGGAGAAACCCTGAATTTTGCTAAGGGAATCCCCTAGGGAGTTTGTCGATTATTTGTTGCGCAGCGGATCAAATAGATATTCGAGGCCGTTGACTTTAATCGTGTGGACACATTCAAGCATTTGACCAAGTTTACCCTGTGGAAAACCCTGATTGGCGAACCACACCACATACGGTTCGGGCAGATCAACAAGCCGGTAGCCTTCATATTTACCGAATGGCATACGGGTGGTGTAGAGTTCAATGAATTCTTTTGGGTCAGGCTGAATGATGGTGGGGTCAGTAGTTGTCATAGCGCTATTGAATAACGTATTAACGTACGATTTGCAATAGCAACCATCGCTTGTTTGATGGTGATGGTTGCTTGCGGCACGAAATTAAGATGAAGGGAGAGTGATTGTGACCTGTAATCCTCCGTTTTGACGATTACAGGCGTTGATCGTACCCTGATGGCGTTTGATAGAGCGCTGGCTGATCGCTAAGCCAATTCCTGTGCCGCCAGAGCGTCGGTCTCGTGCATCGGCAACGCGGTAAAATGGTTCGAAAATCTTTTCAAGTTGCTGGGCTGGAACACCACCACCTTCATCGCTGATACGAATTAATGTGCCACCGTCGTTTTGCAATTTGACCTCAACCGCTACCGTTCCACCCGCAGGGCTATAGTGAACCGCATTACGGATAATGTTTTCAATGGCACGCGCGAGCAGTTCTTCACAACCGTGAATCAATAATGATGCGGGCTGTTCAAGGGTAACTTTTGCCTGATGATGCTGGGCTTCAAAGTTTGCATCGGCGACCAACCGTGTCAGTAGCCGTGATAAATCAACTACGTTGGTTGTATCAATCGGCTGTGAATCAATCTGATTGAGACTTAACAGTTGGCCGATCATCTCATTGAGCCGTTCTGATTCGAGTTCAATACGGTTAAGTTCCGCCGTTGCCGCATCGCCTGAGCGTTGGCGCGCGAGTTCGAGGGCAATGTTAAGTCGTGCTAGGGGCGAACGTAGCTCGTGAGAGATGTCGCGCTGCAACCGTTGCTGCGAAACGATGAGATCTTCAATCTGTTCGGCCATGGTATTGAAGTCGCTACCGAGTTGATTGATCTCTGAGCTGCCATAGCTCGCGGTGTCGACACGCGATGTTAAATCTCCTGCGGCGAAGTGCTGCGTTGCCGTGCGCAATTGGCGAATCGGCGAGGTAAGGGAGCGTGCCAGTAAATAGCAAATAAGGCCGCTGATAACTATTAAACTTAACAGTCGGGGGAGAAAAAATTTGAGCTCAAGAAAAAATGGTTTTTGTGCCCTGTGACGCGAACCAAATGGTGGTAACTGAACGGCTATGGCACGGGCAGGTTTAAATTGGGGGCCAAGAGGAATTGCAATCTGTGGTTGGTGTTTCCCTCTTGAACGCACAAGATGGCCTTGTTTGATGGCCCGACGCATTATCCGTTTTACTTCGACTGGGATGGGTGTTGAGTCGTGAGTCAATACTTGCTGATTTGTGAGCAGTAAAAAGAGACGGATACCACTTTTTTTATAAAGGTCCTCAATATACTGTTCTAATTTTTTATTGCCACCGGTATTCAATGCTTGGGTGGCGTGTTCGGCATATTGATGGATGGCAGCGCCGGCGAAATCACGGAGACCGTGAGGGAGTCCCTCAGGTTTGTTGTAGTAGGTATAGATTGCGCCAATGCTGATGGAAAGAAAAATGGTAGCGATAAAAGAGAAAAATATTTTGATAAATAGACTACGCATTCTCTGGCTCCGCAACATGTGGTAAGGCATACAGGTAGCCGATGCCGCGAATGGTTTTAATCCGCTCAGAACCATCTTGAGAAAGACCGAGTTTTTTGCGTAAACTGCTGATATGAACGTCAATACTGCGATCATAGGGGGATAAGTCGCGGCCTAATACGTGTAAAACAAGATCTTCACGGCTGATCACTTGTCCTGCCTTACTGATCAGGTATTCGATGAGCGAAAATTCGACAGAGGTGAGCTTAAGCTCTGTGCCCCGTAATGTGCATTGACGCGCACCGGGAGACAAGGTGAGGTCGCCGAGGTTGATCAAGTTATTCGTTAGCTGGCTGGTGTTGGTTTCGCTACGGCGTTGGATGGCTCGAATTCGTGCGATCAGTTCACGGGGATTAAATGGTTTCGCAAGGTAGTCATCGGCACCGAGCTCAAGTCCGACAATTCGATCAATATCATCGCCTCTCGCGGTAAGCATGATGATGGGGATATCGGAGTGCTGACGGATCTGCTTGAGAACATCGAGACCATTAAGGCTTGGCAACATGACATCGAGGATGACTAGATCGAAGGGGTCCATCGATAGATCTGCCCCTTGCTGACCATCGTGCACCAATGTTAGGGCAAAGCGCTCTCCCTCGAGGTACTCACGCAGGAGTTCACACAACTCAGTATCGTCGTCAATCAACAGTAGGTGATTCATCGTTTCCCCAGTGTGGCTTAAATCGAATAGATCTTTTTTTTCATTACTCACCCAATTGTAATCGAATTTATTTAAATTTGGGTTAAGAAGTGTAAAAAGAGACCGTTGAACTTAATACTTCTTTAGAGAAAAGAGGGTGAGAGTCATGCTAGGATACCGCATTATTGGCCTAATAAGAGTATGGTAAGGCTAATCACGTTCTATAAAGGGAAATTGGTGGTGATGAAAATCGTTCAAATATTTAGGAAAGTAGGCGTTGGTTGTGCGGTATTAACACTGTTGCTGTTGAACTCCTGTCAACCTTTTGCCCCCTCTTCTCGAGTCGATCAAGTTGTGGTATTACCCGAGACGTATTCGCTCTATAGTGCTCAGCAGGATGGGAGCGAAAATTGGTGGTACGATTTTAACTGGCATGACCTTGATCAATTAATCGCAAAGGGTTTGGCGCAAAACTTAACCTTACATGAAACCTGGGCGCGACTGCAACAATCGCAAGCTCAATTCGCCAAAAGTCGAGCGGAGCAATATCCCGACTTAAGCTATAGCGGTGATGCGAGCCATAATCGTCGTGGGCAACAGATTGACAATAATACCCAGGTGGTTACTGAACAACGTTTCGGCCTGTCGTTAGCGACAAGTTATGAGGTCGATCTATGGGGGCGGGTGGCTGCTGACGTCTCTGCAGCCCGTTTGACTGCCGAGGCCAGTCGAGCCGATTGGCAGGCGGCACAAGTGACCATTGCCGCTCAAATTGCCGATACATGGATTCAGCTGATCACTCAGCAGAACCTCGTGCCGTTGGCGCATGAGCGTTGGCAGCGCTCGCAGCAACAATTGGAATTACTCCAGTTGCGCTATCGACGGGGAATGGTGACAGGAGTTGATGTCGCTGAGCAGCAGCGGCGCGTGGCGGAATTTCGTGCGGCACTGTTGCCCCTTGAAGAGCAAGAGCAACAATTACATTATGATCTCGCCCTGTTACTCGGGGAGTTGCCGTCGTGGCGCTGGCAGCCACTGGCTAACGAGTTGCCGCAGTTAAAAGAGATTACCTCTCTTGGTCTTCCGGCAGATCTTTTGGCACAACGTCCTGACGTACGCGCCGCCGGGCTGCGGTTGCAGTCTGCCGATTGGAGCGTTAGTGCCGCCCGAGCTGATCGTTTACCGGCGTTGCGTTTGAGCGCTGGTATCAGTAGTGATAGCGCCCATGTGGCAGACCTGTTTGATAGCTGGTTGGCGAATCTTGCTGCCAGTGTGACAGGGCCAATCTTTGACGGGTATCGTCGCGCTGCTGAAGTGGAACGAACTCAAGCGGTGGTGGCAGAACGATTGGCAAGTTATAAAAAAGCGGTTTTGACGGCGATGAGTGAAGTTGAAACAGCATTGATGCAAGAAGCTAAGCGCTCAAATGAATTGGCGGCGGTAAGTGATCAAGTGGCGCAACAGCAGATGGTGTGCGAACAACAGCGGCAACGCTATCTACAGGGGGATGATAGCTATTTGTCCCTTCTCGGTGCAGAGCAAACGTTAACGTTGCTCAAGCAGCAACAACTGCAACAGCAACGGGACTTATTGTTAGCGCGCACAGCATTGCATCGCGCCTTAGGTGGGCGAGTGAACGTTGCCCATCAACAGAGTGTCGCTTTTAAAGAAAATTCAGAAGGGTAAGTCTGTATGTCGAATCAAGAGCAGAACACAGAAAATAGGTCAGCGAAAAAGAACGTACCGTTACGGATATTAATTATTGTCATCATCCTCGCTGTGGGTGTTGGTGTGGCGGTATTTTTAAAGAAAACGGCTCCCCGCGCAAAGAAGGTTGCCCCGGTAAAACAAGCTCAACTGGTGAGCGTGCAACAGGTGGTGACTGAAGATGCGCGGGCACAGATTTATAGCTATGGCACAGTGGTTGCGGCGCGAACAGTGGTGTTGAAAAGCCAAGTTTCTGGACAGGTTATTGAACTCAACCCTCAGTTTGATGTTGGTGCATGTTTACCGATGGCAACTCCGGTTTTACACATTGATCCGCGTGATTATCAACTTGATATCACTCGTCAGCAAGCGGCCCTTAAAAAGGCTCAGGCGGCATTAGCATTAGAGCAGGGGCAACAAGGTGTTGCCATGCACGAATGGCAGATGTACCAGCGCAACAACGACACGGCTTCTGAATCGGCGGCGTTAGCGCTACGTGAACCCTATTTGCGCCAAGCTGAGGCTGAAGTGGCATCTGCCCAAGCGGGACTGGGCCAAGCGCAGCTGGCGTTAGAGCGTACTTCTATTACACTGCCCTTTGATGCGTTGGTGTTGACTAAAGAGGTGGATCTTGGTGCACAATTGGTTGCTCAGGGGGCTGTGGCAACGCTAGCAGCAACCGATACTTTTTGGCTTGAGGTGTCAATTCCTGTTAACCAATTGTCGTGGTTGGAGCTGCCCGGTGTCAACAGTTCTGTCGGTGCTCAGGCGCAGGTGAGCACTCCCAGTCTTAGCCATCCTCGTCTGGGCCATGTTGTTCGGCTGTTAGGCAATTTAGAAGAGGGCGGGCGGATGGCGCGTCTGTTGATCGCTATTACTGATCCTCTTGACAAGAAAAAACCACTTGGTGAGCGACAACCGTTGTTGTTGGGTGATTACGTTGATGTGGCACTGAATGGTCGCGCCCTTAATGACGTCGTCGTATTGTCGCGTAATGCGGTGCATGATGGTGATCAAGTGTGGGTGGCTCAGGCCGATAACACCTTAACCATTCGTACCGTTAAAATTCTGTGGAAAGATCGCAGCCATATTTATATTGCTAGCGATGAAGAGGGCTTGCAGGCCGGGGAGCAGGTGATTGTTTCCGATCTTTCAGCAGCCGTTGAAGGGATGGCGATTCGTCTTGATCGTCCCGTTGACTCTGCCATCGAGGCACAGTGATGAAAAACGAAGCAGAGTTAACATCACGCGGGGCCATCGCATGGATGGCTGGAAACTCCGTTGCGGCAAATTTACTGATGCTACTGCTGTTGGTGGGTGGTGTTTTTGTCGGTAGTAATTTGAAGCAGGAAGTTTTCCCTGAATTTGATCTCGATCTGGTTACGGTGACGGTTGTTTACCCTGGCGCTAGTCCTGAAGAGGTTGAGCAGGGAATTATCCTCTCTATCGAAGATGCCGTACAAGGCATTGACGGTGTTGATGAGGTGATTTCAAGCGCTAAAGAGGGGGTTGGACAGGTCACGGTTGAGCTTTTACTTGGTGCGGATCTGCAAAAATTGGCGCGTGATATCGAGAGTGAAGTGGATCGCATTACCACCTTTCCTGACGATGCCGAAGAGGCCGAAGTTACGGTACTCAGTCGCAAACGTGAGGTGGTGACGCTGGTACTTCATGGTGAACAAAGCGATACCGTACTGCGTAACCTCGCCGAAGATTTCCGCGATTCGTTATTACAAAATAAAGAGATTACTCAAGTTGAACTCACAGGAACCCGTGACTTAGAAATTGCCATTGAGGTGCCACAAGAGCAATTGCGACGTTACGGGGTGACCTTGGCAGAGGTTGCGACGCGGATGAGTCATACCGCCGTTGAGATCCCCGGTGGTGGTATCAAAACTGAATCGGGCGAAGTCTTGGTGCGTATGACTGAGCGCCGTGATACCGGTGAAGAGTTTGCTGCGATCCCGCTTATTAGTCAAAACGATGGTAGCCATGTTCTCATTGATGATATGGCGACCGTTATTGATGGCTTTGAAGATAACGACTATCGCGCTCTATATAATCGTCAACCCAGTGTGATGCTGAGTGTTTACCGTATTGGTGATCAAACACCAACGGGCGTAGCTGCGGCGGTACGCGAGGAGATGGACCAGTGGCGCATCGAGTCGATGCCACCCGGTGTTGGTCTGACAGTGTTAAATGACCGATCTGTCATTTATACCCAACGCGCCGATTTATTGCTGCGCAATGCCTATTTAGGCTTGGCGTTGGTCTTGATTTTGTTGAGTATTTTTCTTGAAGCACGGTTGGCCTTTTGGGTGACTATGGGGATTCCGATCTCCTTTCTCGGCGCCTTCTTCCTCATCTCGTTAGCAGGGGTGAGTATCAACATGGTGTCGATGTTCGCCTTTATTGTTTCACTGGGGATCGTGGTCGATGATGCCATTGTCGTCGGGGAAAATATCTACAAGTTTCGTCAACAGGGGATGAATTTCCATCAGGCTGCGGTGCAAGGGGTGCGTGAAGTCGCGGTGCCAGTGACGTTTAGTGTTCTTACCAATATCGTCGCCTTTTTGCCGCTCTATTTTGTTCCCGGAACAATGGGCAAAATTTTCATGGTGATCCCCGTGGTGGTCATCAGTGTTTTTTCTATCTCCTTGTTTGAATCACTATTTGTTCTTCCTGCGCACCTTGCTCACCTCAAAGAGAAGAGCGAGAGAAAAGGGCCGATGGCGAGTTTGCACCGTTTTCAGCAACGCTTTAGTGCCGGTTTTAAAGGGTTGATTGAAAATTATTATGGGCCGTTTTTGAACCGAGTATTGGATACGCGTTATATCACCATAGCCATTGCTGTAGCGACATTGATGATCGCCGTTGCCTATGTGCAGAGTGGCCGGATGGGTATGACCATGTTCCCCAAAGTGGAATCTGATTTTGCCGAGGTCAATTTGACCCTACCGTACGGCTCCCCCATAGAAAAAACCGAGGAGATAAGCACCCATCTGCTCGAAGTCGCCCGTAAGGTTGCTCGCCGTCACGGTGAAGAGTTATTGGTGATCGGTGATTTTGTTGAGGTGGGGAAAGGGGGTAGCCATATCGCCAAGCTGCGTATCTATCTCACCGACCCAGAGATACGGCCGATCTCCACCGATCAATTTGTTAAAGAGTGGCGCAAGGAAACGGGTGACATCGCTGGAATCGAGTACATTCGTTTTGCCTCCGATTCAGGTGGACCCGGCTCAGGGTCAGCACTCACCATTGAACTGAGTCACCGTGATCTAAATGTGTTGGAACTCGCCAGTGGTGATCTGGCCGAAGCTTTGCGCTTTTATCCGCGCGTCAGCGATATCGATGATGGCTTTGCACCGGGAAAACAGCAGCTCGATTTTACCCTCACGGAGCGTGCGCGGAGTCTCGGTCTGTCGGTCACAGATGTCGCGCGCCAAGTTCGCCACGCCTATGACGGTATTGATGTCCTACGTCAGCAACGGGGGCGCAATGAGGTGACTGTTGTCGTCCGTTTACCTGAAGCGGAACGGATCTCTGAGTTCGATCTGGAACAGATGATTCTTCGCTCACCCGCTGGTATCGAAATACCGTTGAGCGAGTCGGTACATATTGAGCGTGGGCGTGCTTATATCTCAATCGATCGTCGTAATGGTCGCCGAGTAGTTACCCTTTCTGCCGATGTCAATCCAAGATCTCAGGCGGGGCAAGTGATCAGCTCTCTCGAAGAGGAGGTGCTGCCACAATTGAAGGAGCGCTACAATGGTTTAAGTGTTAGCTATGAGGGCCGTCAGGCAGATCTCGCCGAGAGTATGAAGGGTTTGTTTATGGGCCTTTTGCTGGCGATGATGATCATCTATCTGTTGTTAGCCATCCCGTTTCGTAGCTACAGTCAACCCGCGATCATTATGGTCAGTATCCCCTTTGGTATGATTGGTGCCATTATCGGTCATGTGTTGATGGGCTACAGTCTGAGTATTATGAGTCTCTTTGGTGTGGTCGCCCTTTCGGGAGTCGTTGTCAATGACTCGTTAGTGATGATCGATTTTGCCAATCGCCGTCGCCGTGAAGGGATGACGCCGCACGATGCGATTTTGGCGGCAGGGATTCAACGCTTTCGGCCGATTCTGCTGACCACCCTCACCACCTTTTGTGGTCTAGGGCCGATGATTTTTGAAACATCGCGTCAAGCACGGTTTTTGATCCCCATGGCGATCTCTCTCGGTTTTGGTATTTTATTTGCCACCGTGATTGCTTTAATTCTTGTACCGGTATTGTATCTGGTTGTCGAGGATTTACGTGGTCAGCGGCGGCCCGGAGAGCTACCACATTATTAAACAACTTGTTTTAAACCATCACAGCCCTTAACATCGAAATGTTAAGGGCTGTTTTGTTTTTAGTATGATAAATAAAACGCTAACGCAATGGTTGTCTGTTCCTGACATGGCTTAGTCAGAGTTGCGGCCATGAAATCATTTTTTTACTATTATATGGTGCATGGCATTAGCGTGCTGTTGTTTGCACCGCCGAAAGGTGGCCAATCCATTTTTCACCTCTATTCGTTGCGTTTACTTTTTTATGGTGTTGGGCTGTTGCTCTGTTGTCAGGCTTGCTATCACACTGTCGCGCTAAGAGCCCCTAGCGATGAACCCTCGCTCGAATTGCACCAATATGAGCTGGTCTGTTCACCGATTGTTCTCGGCGAACAGGTGCGTAATGCCTCGGGTATCACCTATAATCGCGACAACGATCACCTTTATGTGGTGTTGAATGGACCGACAATCATTTTAGAACTCACTCAGCAGGGGGAACTCGTTCGAAAAATCAATCTCATCGGCTTTGAAGATACCGAGGGGATTGTCTGGCTGGAAGAAAATCGTTTTGCGGTGATTGAAGAACGACGGCGGCGGTTGGTGCTATTAACCCTGCCAATACAGGCCAACAGTATCAACTATGAAACGTGTCAGCACTACCTCGTTGATGATAAGCCGGCGCGCAATAAGGGGCTAGAAGGGTTAACGTGGGATGCGACCCAGCAACGGTTTATTGTTGCCAAAGAGAGAAAGCCGCGCAGGTTGTATCAACTTCCCGCACCATACATTTTAGAACCGGTTGCACAAGTTGTCATTCCATGGGATGTACAGCGGGACTCATTAGGCCTGGATGATATCTCAGGTCTTTACCACTGCTCTATCACCGATCATTTACTCCTTTTGAGTGATGAATCAAAGTCTGTGGTCGAAGTGGATTCTTGCGGTCGCGAAGTGTCGCGCATGGATCTTAAGGAGGGCAAGAGTGGACTAGATCACGATGTTTTTCAACCTGAAGGGATTACTGGAGATGGTTGTGGTAATCTCTATGTATGCAGTGAGCCAAACCTCCTTTATCTCTTTTCCAAAAAGAAAGATCGACTTCACCACTAGGGTCAACCTGTTTGCATTTGTGTTTGTCATTACTTCTTAACGCCCATTGATTTCTATGAATCGGTGGGCG
>Ga0193964_1001088_pt1 | contig 12316 bp, 7 predicted proteins | sample FB_7_MG_FD_140323 | JGI IMG/M metagenome (GOLD analysis project Ga0193964, IMG submission 140323) | Microbial mat bacterial communities from the Broadkill River, Lewes, Delaware, United States - FB_7_MG | ecosystem: Environmental > Aquatic > Freshwater > River > Microbial mats | place: USA...
GGTCTGGATCTCTATTTTTGAATCACGCTTTATTTCCATTTAATAATTATAAAAACAGAAAATTTTCTGTCAAAAAGATAATACTAATTCGGATTGGAAGGATGTATAGATATTTTATATATCGCTATTCTTTTAAGACGGTAGGACGTATTCAAAAACGATTTTTCCTGCCCTGGGCATCCCGGTTTTAATGAACCTGGCCTCATTCGGGTTGCGTGGTTCTTTTTTCTCTGTCCCGGACAGTCGAAGTTCTACGCCCTGGGGCAGGTTCAGGGAAAAAAACAGGGTATCGGTCAGGGCCTTTGCCGGCATTTTATCGATCCAGTCTAAAAATACCACGATTTTTCGTTCCGTGGTTTGTATCCGGGACTGGGTGGCATTGAGATACTGGGTCAGGCAGGCAGATATGTCCCTGGAAAGAACCACCTGGTTTCTTTTTGCCCCGTCTTTTATAAAATCGGACCAGGCATGGATCACATCCATGTTTTTGTCGGGATCGGGGTGGAGGATATTGGCCCAGTGCAGAGCAAGGATGGGGGAGTTGAAGCTGAATTCAGGTGGAGCCGCAACCTGGTGCCATTTGGTTTGGGATACCCCCCGTTCCATGAGCAGGACTCCCTCTTCCCAGCCAAGTCCTTTGAACTGGGGGGCAATACTGCAGTCTGTCCGGGAAAAGACCAGGGGGATGTACTGGATACCAAAGGACCGGGCAATGGCCTGGAAGCCTTTTTTCCCTTTGCCAAAGCCGTGGTTCAGGGCGGGGGGGATAAAGACCCGGGGCGCTTGGGCCAGACCGAATGACTGCATGAGCCTGAAAAAATATTCCAGATGTTTTTTGACCAGGTCCTGGGGGCGCATTCTACCCTTAACGTCGTGAAATTCGCTGCGAAACATTCGGCCTTGGTCCCAGAATTCATGCCCCACGCCATGGAGGGCCACCTCCAGATATTCATTGCCTTTTTGGATGATTTGGGCCGCCTTTTCCTTGGTCTTCAGATCTGTAAACGGGGATTGCCACTGCTCTGCCATCCAGGTGGCAGAGGGCAGGCCCCTGAGCAACCGGGTCTGGTCCCACTCGCAGAGCACAAATCCGGCCGGGATCTTCATGTTGAGGCTGCAGCCCAAGGCGATCAGGGCCGTGTAGTCCTTTGGGCAGTGGGCCCTTGGCATACCGGTACGGAATGGTCGGCCCCTTGCTGAGCCGTCCTGGCCTAACCACCAGCCTGCATCATCTATGGTGACCAAAAGGGGCATGGGAATGGACAGGGTCATTATTATTTCTTCTTTTTTTTTATATGAAAGTTTCCAGCAAGCAATTGGATTCTTTCTATTTTTGTTGTGTGCCGAAGCCTGGGGGTAGATAGACCAGGGACGGCCCGCGGCCGTTATAATGAAATGTGTTTTCTGACCAAGGGACCTGCCAGGTTGGCGACCCACAGGGGCAGTCTTTGCCAGGGACTGATGGATAGGCTCTCCCCGGGGGCTTTGTAGCGGTCCCCTACCCAGGTATACCAGGAAAGAGGGGTCTGCTTGGGGCCCCACTGCTGTTTGAACCGAAAGGTGGGGGCGCCTTTGGAGGACCTGCCCATGTCAAAAATGTCAAGGTTCAGGCTGCAGGCCAGCCGGATCATCTGCCAGTACAGCAGCATATTGGTGTTCAGGGACCTGAATTCCCTGAGGGATGAGGCCCAAGGATTGAATAGCCTGTTTTTAAACCGGAAAACAAAACTCGCGGCAGCCGGCATCTTTCTGTGGTAGATTACGCAGATGAATACTTGGCCCGGGAAGACCGAAAAGATGGTTTTAAAGAAGGATAGGGCATGGACAGGGGAGCCCAGGTCCCTCATGTTCCTGGTAAATACCTTATAAAATGCCGGCAGAAGTCGGAGCCCGCCAATATCCCAGGTGAGTCCGTTTTTTATCCCTTTATTGATTTGGCTTCTGAGTTTGGCGGGAAAGGCCGCCATCATCCCGCGGGGACCGGGTGCCAGGGGAATGGTCAGCCCTGTCTTTTCTGTGAAAATTTTCGGACGACGTCCTTGGAGGATCAACCCGGATGCGTCAAAATTGGTATTCTGCCGGATGCTCAATCCTGCTTTGTTTTTGCAGCCAAGTTTGTCCCAGGCCTTTTCCAGGAGAAATTGCCCGGCTTCTTGGTTTTTTGCCAGAATGCCGGCGTGGTCGAAAAAGGGGATGGAGATCCATTCAGGTGGATAAAAGGGACGGTTGAAGCGGAACAGGGGAACCAGGGCCCGTATCCTGCCTCTTTCCACGGCAGCCAGGTAAATCGGCTTGTGGCGGTATACGGACGTGATCACTTTGCGCCAGCCAAAAAGGTGGGTAAAGGCGGCGTCAGCGTGCTGCATAACAAACCGGTTCCATTCAAATGAATTGTCTATTCTCTCTAATTGCATGACCTTGGGTTTTCTACAACGGGCGTTTCCATATGCAGTGGTTCAGGTTTTGAAAACAGATAACCCTGAATTATTTTAAGTGAGGTGGTGCTGATTTTCTCAAGCTGTTTTTTATTTTCAACCCCTTCAGCCACAATGGAATAACCAAAATTTTCGGCGATATTACACAAAGAATCGAACATGTAAAACGCTTTGTCATCATGGAGAATCTGGTCCACAAAGCTTTTATCAATTTTAATTTCATCGGGGTGGATGTTTATCAGATAATTCAAAGAAGAATAGCCCGTTCCAAAATCATCAATGGAAACTTTGACAAATAGTTCGTGAAGTTTTGTTATAATTTCATTGATTTCCTTATAATCCGCTATGAAAATATCCTCTGTTATTTCAAGGATTAATCTGTGTGGTGGGATGTTGTGCTTATTTATGGCCCGCTCAATTTTGTCGGTAAAATCTTTTTCCATGAAACATAGGGGTGAAATATTAATTGATATGGTCAATTCCGAATCGTATTTCATGACCAATGTCTGATAGTCACCCAACACTTTGTCAATCATATAGCCGGTAAATTCTGTTATCAAATTAAGCTGATTTATGTACGGAATAAATACATTGGGCGGCACGAATCCCATTTCACTGGAAATCCATCGTGCCAAGGCCTCCACACCCACAACTTTTTTAGTGGTGAAGTCAACTTTTTCCTGATAGTAGGGGATCATCTCTTTTTCTAAAATGGCCTTGCCCAAATGCTGGCGCATGGCAAGTTCGTTTTCTACCCTTTCTTTCATCGATTCTTCAAACAGCGTTATTGATAAATCCTTATTTTCTCTGGCGGTCCGCATTGCTGTTGTGCTCTCTTCGTATAACGTTTCAAAGGATTTTTTCTGACCGTCGTAGACACTCAAGGAGAGGTATATATCAAGTATCTGATTGTAACCGTTTTCTAAAATGTATTGTTTACTTTCACGTTTGATCTCCTCTAATAGTGAAAAGATGTGTGGTTGCTCAACGTTTTCAATCCAGATCGAAAATTCATTACTTCCGGTTCGTGCCGGATAGCTATTGTCTTTTTTACATTGGCGCAGGGATTCACCAAAGAGTCCCAATAACCGGTCACCCTGCTCATACCCCAAGGTCAGATTCAGCAGTTTCAGCCCCATGATGTCCAGTTGAGCCAGATATCCGGATTTGCATCCATTGTTTAACCTTTGATTTACGTATTCTTTCAAGCCGCTTCGATTGGGAAGTTGTGTAAGGTCATCATTGTAGGCAAGGTAGGTCAAACGATTATTTTTGATGGTGATCTTATGTTTGGCCTTTTTAATGGATGCAATCATGGTGTTGTAACCGTCTATTAACATCTTGGTTTCATCATTATAATTGCCGGGATGGATTGGCAGATAGCGGCCTTCAGTCACATGTTTCATGCCGTTGGCAATATCAAGTATGGGTTTCGTTGCTGATTTGATATATATCGTACCCGCATAACCGGTAAAAATGACCAATATAACGGTTACAAATAATATCGTATAAAGAATCCCGGTGGCTTCATTTACAAAATCCAACTCATATGTCGTTGAAACCACAATCCATTCCCAGTCAGGGTTGTAGCCAACATAGGAAATTTTTTTGCCGATTTTGTCAGAATGGGGAAAACGCCATGCATAATAGGTATACCCGCCGCCACCGAGTGCAATCTCTATTTGTTCCCTGACAATATAATGCTCAGGGTTATTAAAGTTGGTTACATTCCATACATTTTGTCCCTCCAGGGTGGGATGCAGGACTTCAAGGCCTGCTTTATCATAAATGATAAAATATCCATGTTCACCTAGATCAATATTTCCATGTAGTTCTCTTGTGCCGTCGGCCTTCATGGGGCCAAGTAAAATCGTCTTAATGGCCTCCTGTGCATTTGATTTAGAGATTAATCCTGCCTTGACTTTATCATATTCCGAATGAATCAAGGCCAATGCCTGGTTAACGCTGTTTTTGAGAACAACCTTACCTTTTTCGGTTAGTGCCTTTTTAGTGATTTGATAACTGGAAATGCCTATGAGGGATGTCGCGATTATTAATATGAATAAAAATATTGATATAAGCTTGCGGTTAAACGATTTTCTATATTCGTTTACAAGTTTCAAATTTCGCTCCTCATGGATACATATAATTGCTTTTAATCTATATGCTTACCATGATTTGGAACCGTTGGCATACAATTTTTATGCAATCATGGCCTGATGGAGGCTCTTTTGTCCTTGCCTAATTTTTTACATCACCCATGGGAACAGTGATGGTAAAGAATGTGCCCTCACCCACTGTACTTGTACACTGGATTTCTCCATTCAGCTTTTTATTGACAAGGTTAAACACCAGGTGCATCCCGAGTCCGCTACCGCCGGAGCCGCGTTTGGTGGTAAAAAAAGGATCAAATATTTTTTTTTGGTGCTCTGGTGTCATACCTTTACCGTTATCTTCATAGTGGAGAATGATTGAGTGATCATCGTTTCTAACAGTAATGGTAATCTGCCCCTTTTCTATATCTTCAAAGCCGTGGAGAAGAGAATTCATGACAAGATTGGTCAATACCTGTGAGAGCGCTCCTGGATAACTGTTCATCTTCAAATCTTCAGGCGCATCCACATTTACAGTATGTTTGGTCTTTTTTATGCGTGGATAGAGACTGAACAAAATCTCATCAATATATTGTTTTATATTGAAAATTCGTTTTTCATCACTGGACTGGTCAACGGCAATCCGTTTAAATCCCGCCACCAGTTTCGCCGCACGCTTGAGATTGGAAAGGGTTACCTGGCAGGCCTCTTCACAATCTTCCATAAATGTTTCAAGATCAGTTTTGGTTGCTTCACCGGCTGCGAACAGTTTTTTAAAGGCTTTGGTTGAATCGTTCAGGTATGAGATGCCGGTTACCCCAATCCCAAGGGGCGTGTTAATCTCATGGGCAACGCCTGCCACCAGATCTCCAAGAGCCGCCATTTTTTCTGACTGCACAAGTTGTTTCTCAGTGCGTTTTCTATCTTCGATCTCCTGCTGAAGTTTGACAGTCTGTTCTTCCAGGCTTTTCTGGTATGCTTCATTTTCAGCAATGAGTTTGGCTCGATCCAGTGCTTTTTCAACCGCCTGCAGTAGAACATCCAGATTGAATAATGGTTTCATCAGATAATCCCAGGCACCTAACCGAACCGCTTCAATGGCATCATCTAAAACCCCTGCACCTGAAACAATCAGTATGGGGACCTTTTCAAATTCTTCCTTCACTGTACGGACCACTTCAAGTCCATTCATTTCAGGCATTTGCAGGTCACACAGAATGAGATCTGGCTTATATTCCCGGATTTTTTTCAGACCAATATGGCCATTTTCTGCCTGGATAACCTCATATCCGTTATCTTCAAGAATATCCGTGAAACTATTCCGGATGAATTTTTCATCATCAATTGTGAGTATCAGCGGCGGGTTGTTTGATACTGTTTTCGGCATCTTAGCCTCTCAAGTGTTAATCAACAAATTTATCTCTGATCACCAAAAACTTATCCAGATTATCAAGAAACAGCTCTGTTAACAGTGGGTCAAAATGTTTACCCGTCTCTCTCTTAAAAAGTGAAATGATTTTATCAAGGGGCCAAGCCTTCTTATAACAACGCTCGCTTCCCAGGGCATCAAAGACATCTGCAATGGCGGTGATCCGACCATAAAGATGGATATCCGTGCCTTTCAGGCCTTTGGGATAACCACTGCCATCCCATCTTTCATGATGCGTCAAGGCAATTATGGCACTGATACTCATCACAATCAGAGAAGAGTGTTCGAGTATTTCGTACCCCCGTTCAGGATGGGTCTTCACAATTTTCCATTCTTCGGGAGTCAATTTCCCCGGCTTGGTCAAAATTGCATCGGGAATTGCAATTTTACCAATATCGTGCATGGGCGAAGCTGTCTTGATTAGTTCTGCTTCGGTTGTATCCAATCCAACCAGCAAGGCAAGTAACTCTGAATAATGTGCCATCCGCTTCACATGGTTCCCCGTCTCATTTGAGCGGGATTCCACAACTTCCCCTAACCGGTAAACCATTTCCTTTTGACTTTCGGTTATGGTCTCATTGAGCTGAATGTTTTCCAACGTTACAATCAGGTTTTCAGTAAATATGTTAAGCAGACGAATATCAAGACCGGACAGGACTTGATTTATCTGAGCAAAAAACAGAACAATTTGACTGTTATTTGAGCAGTACATAACAAATCTATCTTTCTTGAAAATGTTTTTTTGCTCTGAAATTGCAGATAAAATTATATCCCGTTTACCATCGGGTAATTCAGTAACATTAATGCAGCTCGATCCAAGAGGATTTTCCGGAGAATACACCTCCAGACACTGCTCTAAAAGGACATATCCTGTGACCTTACAAGAAAAAATGGTGGTTTCTTCAATATTAAGAAGATTGGTCAACTGCTCAACCGTAACGCGTATAAATTCGGCCAGCGCCCCCCTTGATGAAATTCCCCTTGAGGCAACAATGAGTTTCTCCAGTCCCTTTCGACTTTTTTCCAGGGTAATGATATCACGGTAGGATCTTAACGTTGCATACATCAGGGTAAACAACTTGTTTGCGGTAAGCTCGGTCTTGGTTTTGTAGTCGTTGATATCATAATTTTGAATGACCTCCCGCTCCGGCGCCTGACCCGGTTGACCTGTTCTTAAAACAATCCGGGTGGTTATGTTATTGAGATCTTCCCGGATTTTTTTTACCAGCCCTAATCCTGCATGTTCAGACTCCATGACCACATCGAGTAAAACGATGGCAATATTGGAATGCTCCACGAGATATTCGAGGGCCTGTGCGGCGGAGTAGGCATGGAACAATTTTAATTTTTTGTTATCAAACGTGAAATTTTTGAGAGCCAGTGTTGTTACCTGATGAACGCCCTTTTCATCATCCACCACCAGAACCTTCCATGGTGAATCCCTGCCGTCACTTTTCAGGATACTGCCTGTTTCTTCTTTTAGTATAAGTTTATCCATCATAGGTAAAGTTACCCTCAAATAGTGAAAAGATTTAGTATTTCCGGTGCAATTTCATTTACTTCTGATACTTTGGTTTCTATGTCCTCATCTTTCATCCCCAGCAGTGCCAATGGTTCTTTCAGTATGGCTTTTCGATACCTTAACGTTTGTCCCTGGGTTTTAGCAATTGTCCCAGAGGCCAGTCTTGTGGCAATATGGAGGATGCAGCAGGAGAAAAAATGAGGCTGTCCGGCGTCAGGCAAATGTTGGCAGGTAATGGGAACAACAATTTCATCAGGCAGGTTCCAGGACTTGAGTAATGCCCCGCTGACCTGTGCCACAGTAAATCCGAGAACCTCTTTTTCTCGCTGCCAGGGGAATTGATCTTTATTGGGAGCCCCTAGGGCTGTTAAAGCAATATCCGGGGCATGTTTCACAACTGCCAATGCCCCAATATTACTCAGTAGCCCTGCAACAAAAAGACTTTCACTATCCTGTGATTTGTTCGGACTTATGGATTTGGCGAAGATCGCGGAATAGACAGCCTTTTTCCAAAGGGTTTTCATTTCAATATAGCTTCCCCCAACTGTTTGAATAATGGTAGCAGCGGTGGTAGCCAGTGCTAAATTATACAGTTGAGAAGCCCCAATAAGGGTAATTGCTTCAGAAACCGAGGAAATTTTTCGTGGGAAATAGTAGAGTGGACTGTTCACTATTTTCAATAATCTTGCTGTAAGTGCCGGATCTTTAGAGATCAGCTCCGCAATATCATCAATTGATGAAGCTGGATCCGCCACGAGCCGCTTAACCTGCATACAGATATCCGGCAGCGTTAACAAGGAGCCTGCATTCTCGATAATATCCTTTATTTCAATTAAATACGCCAAAAGCGTTCCTTTTATATGAAAGTTCTAATCATTTACTCAGTTACTTTAATGTTTCGTTGTGGGTTGAGTCTGGGTGTTGATATGTCAGGTCAGCCCATGGCTGTTATATGAAAGAACTGAACTAACCGGTTAGTTTCTTTCATGATTTGTTGTGGCCTAACCTCGGTGAAAGACCAGGTCGGCCATGGCCGCTATTCAGAATCTATTCGATTCAATTCTGTGTATGTTTTAGCTAAAAATTAGTTTTTGGCCGCTTCGTCGGTAGACGAGTGCCAAACGACTATATTCCGACCCTGTTTTTTTGCTTCATACAGCATGTTGTCGGCACATTTGAGTAACTCGCTCTGGGATCGTCCTGCTTTAGGCACTTGGGTAGCGCCGCCCGCGCTCACCGTCAAATATTTGCACACACTTGAATGCGAATGGGGGATACATAATTTTTCAATGCTCAATCGTATCTTGTCGGTTAATGCCAACGCACCTTCGGCCTCCGTTCCCGGCAAAAGCAAAACAAATTCCTCGCCCCCATAGCGGGCGACTGTGTCGCAGGACCTTTTCGCGTTTTTAAAGAGTGTGGTAGCCACTGCTCTTAAAGCGTCATCGCCGGCGCTATGCCCGTAATTGTCATTAAACAACTTAAAGAAATCGACATCCAACATGATCAGGGAAAACGGATCACCGATCCGCATGCATCTGTTCCATTCCACATTCAGGGTATCTTCGAAGCTCCGCCTGTTGGGGATTTTCGTCAAGCCATCCAGATTGGCCATCTCTTCCAGAAGTTTTTTATGCAGTACAAAAGTAAGAATATTTTTCACACGGGCTTTGACAATGGGTGGATGAAAGGGTTTGCTGATATAGTCCAGGGCGCCGAGCAACAATCCTTTTTCTTCATTCTCCAGAGAGTCCAGGGTCGTTACGAAGACAATGGGAATGTCTCTTGTCCATTCTTGCGACTTGAGTCGACGGCAAACCTCATAACCGTCCATTTCGGGCATATTGATATCAAGCAGAATCAGGTCCAGAGATTCGGTTCTAACCCGCTCAAGGGCCTGGGTGCCGCTTTTGGCCGGCAGAACATGATAATCTGCCTTAAGAAGATCATTCAGTGCGATAAGGTTGGCCCGTTCATCATCGACAATCAATATGGTTTGCTTTTCTTTGTAGGCCGCCATCTTTATAAATTTCCTGCGACAATGCCCGTCAACTTCTTCAGGCTGGTCAACGCCTGATCGAATTCAAAATTTTCTAGATGGGTTCTAACTTCAGACACTGTAACACCTCCACCGGCCTGTCTCAATGAATCATTTATATCATCCAGATAATCCTCTGCTTCGAAAGTGCCCTCCTGGATGAGTGCGCTCAATTTTGTCAGGCTCTCCATCAGCTTTTCCCGATCCATGGGTTCCCCTATGGGGTCAGGCTGGGGCAGATCTTTAATAAAGGATTCAAGTGCCTTCACCACAACAGCCAATGCCCGCTCAAATTCGGAAAATATGTTTGAAGATATGAATATGCCATTTTTACGCAAGTCCATTTCTAATTCTTTTGCCGCTTTAAATAAATCTAACGCACCAATATTCCCGGAAACCCCCGTTATCGCATGGGCGATCCTGGTCAGCTCCTGGGTCTCGCCGTTTTCCAGACTGGTCTTGATCTGGGGTAGTGCCTCTTTATAATTTGAATGGAAACTTTTTAACAGCTTTATATAGACCTGAGTATTTCCGCCAACATGATACAGACCCTGCTTAACATCCACACCGGGTATTGCCGGAATGTCGATATTTATCTCTTCGCCTGGCTCGTAAGTATCCGCCAATGACGTACCACCGCGGTCGCCAGGCTTGATCCAGCGCAGCAGAGCTGCAAAAAGTTTTTCAGGGTGTATTGGTTTTGTCAAATGGTCGTTCATACCTGCTTTTAGGCTCTTTTCGCGGTCTCCGGACATCGCGTGGGCGGTCATAGCCAAAATAGGCAGGTCTTTGAAGCGCTCATCCTCCCGGATTATTTGGGTTGCCGTAATGCCGTCCATTATAGGCATCTGGAGATCCATAAGAACAAGATCGAACTTCTGCGATTTTACGATGTTAACGCCTTCTTCGCCGTTATCTGTCACCGTTACGTTCATACCGGCCTGTTTGAGGAGTTCCACGGCCACTTCTTGGTTGATGGCATTGTCCTCCACTAACAGAATTTGCGCACCACGTATCGGTGCCAGGTGTGAGGTTTTAATCCGGCGTCCTTTTTTTGAAATGACACCCGACCCTGAATTTTTGCATATTCCGATAATGGTATCAAATAGCTGGGATTGACTGACGGGTTTAATCAGAAAGCCATCCATGCCGACATCATCAGCCGCCCGGGCCACATCCTCGCGCCGATAGGCCGTCACCATCAGTACGAAGGGAATTTGCCTCAAATCGCTATGCTCTTTTATCCGTTTGGTCGTTTCAATGCCATTCATCCCCGGCATATTCCAATCAATAATGACCATGTCATAGGGACGCTTCTCCTCTGAATAGGCAATTATTTTTCCCAACGCCTCTTTGCCGTCAGATGCCGTATCCACATCAAAGGAAAAGGAGTCCAGAACGGAAAACAAAAACTGCCGGGCCGTCGGATTGTCGTCAACAACCAGCACACGCATTCCCTGGAGCGTTTTGAGAAGCTCCAGGGTCGATGATGACAACGTGTCCTCCCTGCTCAGTTCACAGCAGACAGTGAAATGAAAAGAGCTGCCTTTCCCCTCCTGGCTCTCCACCCAGATTCTTCCTTCCATCATTTCCACAATACGCTTGCAGATGGTCAGGCCCAGACCGGTCCCCCCATATTTTCTGCTAATCGAACCATCCGCCTGGGTGAAGGCCTGGAACAATAATCCGATTTCGTCCTGGGTCATGCCGATACCGGTATCACGAACGGTAAAATGAAGATGTACTCGGCCATCCTCTTGACGATCAACAGCGATCAGTATGGCGATCTCGCCCTGATCCGTAAATTTAACGGCATTGTTGGTCAGGTTGGTGATCACCTGTCCAAGACGAAGGGGGTCGCCGATTAGATTCTGCGGCACATCCGGGGCGGTTGAAAAAACGACCTCCAACGACTTCTCTTCCGCCGCCTGCATGACAAGATTGGCAACGCCATCCAGCACATTGTCCAGGCGGAAATCGATATTTTCTATCTCCAGCTTGCCGGCTTCTATCTTGGAGTAGTCAAGGATATCATTAATAATACCCAAAAGGTCCTGGGTTGAAGCCAGAATTTTATTGAGAAAGTTTCGTTGCACAGGATTGAGGTCTGTATTGAGTGCCAGATGGGTCATACCAGTGATGGCGTTCATCGGTGTTCGTATTTCATGGGACATATTGGCCAGGAATTCACTTTTGGCATGGGTGGCTTGTTCGGCTTCTTCTTTGGCCGACTTCAACGCCTTATTGGTATTGAGCAATTCCGATGTCCGTTGGGTCACCTTTTGTTCTAATGTCTTTGAATGCTCCTCAATTTGTTGTCGGGCTTGTTGAAGTTTTGCTGTGCTACTTTTAATTTGTTTTGCCAATGCTTGTTCTTTTTTTGCCATTTGCAGGCAGCGGACTTTTTTAATTTCATCTTCAATGGTTTTTTTCGAAGGGAAAATTTTCAACTCTGCATATGGTTTGTCCTGGTCATAATAGCACATGACATCTGCCCAGCACCGGGTGTTAAAGGCATGACTAAATATTCCAATAATCTTTCCCTGCAAAAAGGGGCATCCCCAGCGTTCTTCAGCAGGAAGATTCCTTTGCATGTTGATTTCCCATGAATTGTGTACGATCACTGTCGCTTTTTTGTTTTCAGTATTAAACTCGGGCATTTCAAAAATACCCCACCCTGCGGTTGAAACTGCTTGTCCCCAAGCCAAAAAACCAGTCTTAAAAGTGTTCCCCAGAGTTGAGACCATTGCGTGATAATCTTCATCGGTACCAAGACTTGATGAATACGCGATAAGCAAC
>Ga0193964_1001091_pt1 | contig 12305 bp, 4 predicted proteins | sample FB_7_MG_FD_140323 | JGI IMG/M metagenome (GOLD analysis project Ga0193964, IMG submission 140323) | Microbial mat bacterial communities from the Broadkill River, Lewes, Delaware, United States - FB_7_MG | ecosystem: Environmental > Aquatic > Freshwater > River > Microbial mats | place: USA...
CGTCCAATGAGCTGCTTTCCGATTGGCTAAATTCGGGAACCGGTGAAATAACGCCGATATCTCCACCCATCAGTTGTGCCAATTTTTTAGATATGGCAAGCCCCAGCCCTGTACCGCCGTATTTGCGTGTAATGGAAGCATCCACCTGGGTAAACTGTTCAAACAGATGATGCTGTTTATCCGCAACGATCCCCACACCGGTGTCTTTTACGGAAAAGTAAATGAGAGCCTCATCTTTGGTTTCATGCTTGAGGTGAGCCTGTATCACCACTTCACCAGCCGTGGTAAACTTAATGGCATTACCGGTCAAATTGGTCAGAATCTGACGGAGGCGGCCTGGGTCTCCCTGAAGCAATCCCGGTACGTCGGGGGAGACCCCGCAGATCAACTCCAGGCCTTTTTCATGGGCTTTGAGGGCCATCATCTGTGCAAAATCATCCAGAAAAGCCGGCAATTCAAAATCCAGAATTTCCATATCCATTTTGCCTGCCTCAATTTTTGAAAAATCCAGGATATCATTGATCAAGGTCAAAAGAGCGTCAGCACCGGCCTTGACATTGCTGGTGAAAAGATGTTGTTCATCGGAAAGATTCGTATCCAGCAGCAGGCCTGTCATACCGATGATACCGTTCATGGGCGTCCGAATTTCATGGCTCATGTTGGCCAGAAACTCGCTTTTTGCCCGGGTTGCCTTCTCTGCCTTGGCCGCCATCTGTGTTGCCAGGGCTGTCTGGTTTTTCAGATCTTCATTAACAGTCATTAATTTGTTTCTGGCATTTTTAAGCGCCTCGTTGGCATGCTCCGTTTCCATTAAAGAGTGCTGCAGCTTCTCCTGGGCCTGTTTGCGCTCGGTGATATCCGTATGGGTACCAAACATCATCAACGGTTTACCATCATGGGTTCTGGAAATCACCCTGCCTTTATCCTGCACCCAGACCCAGTGTCCACTCTTGTGCTTCATCCTGCATTCAGCATCGTAAAGTTCCACTTCCCCTGAGAAATGCAGATCTAACAAAATTTGTGTCTTTTTTAAATCATCCGGGTGTGCCAGATGCGTCCAGGTCTCAATGGAAACAGGCGACAGTTCCCCAAGGCTATAACCACAGATCCGGGCCCATCGTTCATTAAATACTGTATCTCCGGTCTGAACATTCCATTCCCAGATTCCGACATCCGTACCCCTGATCACGTTGGCCAGGCGTTCACGCTCTTGGGAAATCTGCATCTGCGCATTTACATAATCGGTCTGGTCGAAAATATAGCCGTGAACCTGAACAACATTTCCAGTGTCGCCACGCAGCAGGCGGGTAAAATCATAAAACCACCGATAGTCACCGCTCTGGGTACGAAGCCTGTAGGACTGCTCAAAATGCAACGTGCCGTCTTCAATATATCCGGCGACTTCAGTGCGCATCTTTTTTAGGTCATCAGGATGTATCAGTTCCGTATATCTAAAAGACTTATCCATCATCTGCCCCGGCGTGTACCCCAGGATCTGGGTAACATTTTTAGATACAAAGGTCACGGGCCAGTGATTTTCAGGCGACCAGGAAATGGTGACCACCGGTCCTGCCGCAAAAAGATCCCGCTCTGCGCGAAGGGCATCTTCAGCTTTCTGCTGCTCTGTGATATCCACAAAGGTCTCCAACAGAGCCGGTTGCCCGTTGTAGGTAAAAGGCCGGACGGTTTTAATAATCGGAATTTCATCACCGGCTCTATTGAAAAGCACCCGCCGGCTGTTGTCCATCATCTGCCCAAGGTCCGTAATCGGGCAAGATCCTTTTTCCGTCGGGCAGATATATTGCATGCATTCACGGCCGACGATCCGATCCCGATCCGTTCCGATGAGTTTTGCGGCGGTTGGGTTGACGTAACGGATCACATGATCCGCCTGACTGATGATCATCACGCCGGCATCCAGGTGTTCAAGAATTTCCCGCTGCCGGGACTCTGCTTCCACCAGGGATGCCTGGGTTCGGGCCAACTCGTTAAAACTATCATCCGCCATGGCTGCGATGGCTTGAAATTCATGAAAGCTATAATCAGCCGCATTGACATCATGGTCTGAAATGGCTGTCTGGAGCAAGGAAAGCTCTTTATCAACGCTTGCAGTCAAACGGCTGGAGACCATTCTTAAAAGGAGAATCACGCTTAATGTCAGGCTGAAAATGATTAAAAGTTCCACAATAAATTTGTTGCGCAGCTGTCTTCCAAAGGACTGAATGTTATTTTCAATATCATCCAGGTACTGGCCGCTGCCAATCACCCAGCCCCAGTCATTGATTTTCCGTACAAATGAAATTTTCGGCACCCCGCGGCCAAGACTGGGCTTATTCCATTTATATTGAACAAATCCGCCGCCGACTTTACCGGCCCCGCCAATCAAGCTATCTGCGACTTTTATACCGTTGGAATCAGTAATATCCCAAAGGGATTTGCCCACCATTTCCGGCTGGACCCGGTTCAACAGCCCGATCCCGTTATCGGTTAAAACAAAAATATACCCCTCCCCCTGGGCATAAACGTAGGAGTCCAGACCTTCAATTATTTGTTTTTTAATCTCTTCGATTGAGACACCTTTTTGGGCCAGGCGATGGCGTTCATAATTGATATAATCCACGGCCCGGTTCACCATGGTCCGGATCAAATTTTTTCGTTCATTAAAAATACTATGCCGTATCTGCGCCATCTCATTTTTAGCAGCAAACCAGGATTGAACAGCCAGACCCGTCACCAAAACAACGCTCAGAAGAATAAGCGCCTGGCGCAAATTGCTGCGAAATACATCAGGCATAGACCGGGAAAAAGAGATCTCCGTCTTTGAAAACAGCCTGATCAGGCTGTACCCAGCCAATACCAAAAGCATCATTCCCAACCCGGCAGCAATGGCAACCGGCCATATTTTTGAATCCGGCCGGTTGCGGATTTGGGTATCCTGTGGCAGCAAATCCGGATTTAAACCATGGGAGCGAAGCTTGTCCCACAGAAAAATCGGGGCATTGGGACTATTTGTAACCACAGGGGGAATATTGTTTTGCTGAAGTATCTCAAAGGCAAGTTCTCCGGCTGTTTGTCCCTGGTCCAGGGAACTGGCCAGCATGCCGCCGACAATGCCGTGCCCCAGGTAAAAGTCCCACATACCGTATATCGGGGCAAATGTGGCTCCGTCGACCAGTTCTGCCGCCGTCTCGTAGCTATAATACACACCATCTTTATCCCGGTTGAAGAGCACCAGAAAAACGGCATCGTCCGGAGAAATCGCAGACAGATTTTGCTGAAGTTCAACCGTTGACAATCCGCGAAGCCACACCGGCGTGAATCCAAAGCCGTTGACCGTCAAAGCCGCTTCCACCTCTTTTGCAACAGCTGCACCGGTGGGGGTCGTCCCGGTAATAAGGTAAAGCGTTTTTGCTTTTGGCTGGAGCAGGCGAATCAGTTGGAGGGTCCGGACAGGATCGGTCTTTTCCACCACACCGGTGATCCGATTTTCAAATCCGTCAAGAAGCGTTGGCTGGAAGTTGTTGATGCCGCAGAAAACAATCGGAACGTCAGAGAAAAGCGTTTTCCTGTAACGATGAAGGAAAGTGAGGGCATTGTTATCGGACAAAATCAGCAAATCAATGGGAAGGGTTTTGTATTTCCCGTTCAGATATTCAAGAACGTGGGGACCTGCCGCTTCCAGCGGTTGCCGCTTGCTGTCCAGATATTCGCTGAAAATTTCAACGGGCGCGCCTTCCAGCGCCGTTCTAATACCTGCTTCGATATTATCGGTCCAGGAGAATCCTTTGTGGTAAGAATGCAGTATTAATATCCGTTTTGTGGCGGGGGGCAACACAGCCCCCAGATCAGAGGCTGTGGCAATCCCGGCAAAAACAGCTGAAAACAAAACACAACCGGCAATCAAAAATCCGTAAAATAAATGAGCCAACCGGAATTGCATGCAATATCTTATACAAAATACTGATTTGAATTTCATTTTAATGGACACCATATACCGGATCTATAAAAAAACGCATATCGCGAAATTCGTGTCAGATCAAATTAGCCTTGTGCCGGTCGATTCAAGGAAAAAGGTAGATCCCATAACCTATAAAAGCCTATGAAATCAAGATACATTTAAAAATTTAGAATTGCAAGCTTGGAAAATGACGGTGGTCGGATCTCATTTTTAATCAACTTTTATTTATTTATGGCCCTTTGATCCGGAAAAAAGTGTTTTTGTCGGCAGCCAAGTCAGCAGTTGAAGATATGGGACTTTTTATGGAAAATTTCAACTTGGATTCATTGCTTTTTAAACCAGAATCGTAATTCACTGCGATGCGGCCTTATCGTAAAAATTATCTTGCCATACACCTGGAAATCAGCCTATTATTAAACACCTTCAAAAATACAAATTTAAAATCTCTATGGAACGATGACTAACTATGAATAGAATTCTCATTGTTGATGATGAAGAAATCGGCAGAACCTTAATGGAGGATATTTTCAGCAAGTACGGTTCGTCGGTCTCGGTCTCTTCCGGTGCCGATGCGCTGAAAGTCTATCAAAAAGGCATTGAAAAAGGAAAACCCTTTAATTTGGTTTTGCTGGATATCTCTCTTAAAGATATCAGTGGCATGGATGTCTTAAAAAAAATCAAAAAAATTGATGTCGGGCAGATTGATCACAACGCCATTGTCATTATGGTTACTTCCCATAGTGAACGAGACATAGTCATAGGGTGCATCAAATCGGGGTGCAAGGCCTATTTTATAAAACCACTGAAGCAGGACGCGGTGGATAAGAAGATGGCCGAACTGGGAATTTCCCCAATTAAATAAACAGCCATGGAACGAAAATAAAAAGATCTGTTTCGGTTACACAAACGTTTTCATAAAAAAAATAAAAGACCCCGGACAAAATTTCCGAGATCGGTATTGTTTTTCGGCGTCATTAATTAGGAATATCATGTGAAATCATCCGGTTATCAAAGTAGGGCAAAACTATACCTGGATAAATTTACAGCCCTGAAAACGGTGCCTCCTGTTGCGGCCCGCCTGGTGAAAATGATTGATGAAGACACCTCTTCTCTTGAGGATTTTGAAACGGTCATCCGGGTCGACCCCACATTGGTTTTACGAATTTTAAAACTGATCAACTCTTCCTACTTTTCCCTAAGAACAAAAATCAAAAACATATCTGAAGCGCTTGCCTACATCGGGATGGGCAACCTAAGAAACATGATTGTTCTCGATGCAGTGAAAACTCTTTTTTTGAAAGACTCAAGCACCATAGAATTTTCCAGGAAAAAATTATGGGCCCATTGTGCCGTGACAAGCATTTGCTGCCAGATGGTTGCTGAACGAATTTTTGTACGGAAAGGAGAGGATGATTTCTTATGCGGTATTCTCCACGATATCGGCCTGATCGTTGAGGATCAGGTGGCGCCGAAGAAATTCAAAGAAGTCTGTCGCACACTTGACCCGGCAGATCAGACCCTGACTGATCACGAACGGACGGTCATGGGAACGGATCATACCATCATTGGTTATTTGCTGACCCAGCAATGGGGATTGAATGCGGATCTTTGCCGGGGGGTTAAATATCATCACGATGTCATGGACACGGTGGAACCGGACAGCCATGCCGGCATCCTGCAAATCGCGGAATACCTATCCTCCATGTTGGGGTATACAGCATACCCGGAAACACAAAAAAAGATACACTCACCGCCACTGCTTTCCCATATCAAGGAAAATGTAATGGGCTATCGTGCCATATTAGATGATCTGCCCCAGGAAATTACGCGGGTCAGGGAAATTTATTCCCTTGGGGATGATAATGCCGATGAACTTGTTTGACGATATCCTCCAAGAATCAGATGACGAGATGAACGCGGACTTTCTTGCGCTGCTGAACAAATATCTTCCAACCTACCGGTTTGCGATTATGCTGAACAAAGGCGGAATCTTGGGAGCTATAGCAGACCGTCTTATGGATGACAGCCTTGCTGAGCAGCTAGGGCAGACCACTGACACTGGGCGAATTTTAACCGGATCCAAGGGGACTTTGCTATCCCTGTCCCTAAGAGAAATGAATTCGGTTCTTGTATGTGAAATCCCCCAGGACGCTGATCAGCGCACTGCCGTTACCATGATCCGGGATATGATCAGCCTGTGCAAGGCACTTCACAAAAAAGAACGCCTCCTGTCAGACGAAAAGGCATTGCTCGCAGCCCACAAAGAGCAGCGTGACCGGAAAATCAAGGTCCTGGAAAGAAAGTACCAGGATATTCTGGCCCGGAACCAGACCCAGAGCGCCGAGTACTCCAAACTGCTTCACTCCGAAATCCAAAACCGAACGTCTGAACTGGAGCTGTCCAACAAAGCCCTGGCCCGGGCCAAGGAACGTGCAGAAGCCGCAAATATTACAAAAGACCAATTTTTAGCAAATATGAGTCATGAAATACGAACTCCCATGAACGGGGTGATCGGCATGGTTGAAATTCTTCTTGGAACCCCGCTGAACCAAGAACAGCGACACTTTGCCATGCTCATGAAAAATTCGTCTGCAGCACTTCTCAACGTCATTAACGATATCCTGGATTATTCTAAAATAGAAGCAGGCAAACTGGATATTGAAGAAATTGATTTTAATTTAAGACAGGTAATGGAAGAGCTGTCAGATATTATCTCCATATCCGTATTTGAAAAAGGCCTCTTTTTTGCCACAATTTTTGAGGCAGATGTGCCGGTGATGTTAAAGGGCGATCCGGTACGGCTACGCCAGATCGTTATGAATTTCTGCGGAAATGCCGTTAAATTTACCCGGCAGGGAGGGGTTGTGATTCAGGTCAGCCTGGAATCAAAGTCCTCTTCCGAAGTGCGGCTGAAATTTTCAGTGACAGACACGGGCATCGGTATTCCAAAAGACCGGATAAGTGGATTATTCCAGTCTTTTTCCCAGATGGATTCAAGCATGACCCGACAATACGGCGGCACCGGACTCGGACTGGCCATTTCCAAGCAGTTGACCGAATTGATGGGCGGAGAAATCGGGGTCTTCTCACAGGAGAATAAGGGCTCCACCTTCTGGTTCAAAATAGGATTTAAACAGCAGACTAAAGCGGAACCAGGACCCGACAGCACCCTGGGACGGAATACTTTGGTATTGATCGCTGATGCCAACCCGGCAGCCAGGCAGGTACTGATCGAATATATGAAACCTTTGGGATGCGATTTCCGGGAAGCTGAAGATATTATCGAGGCCTGCAGCAGAATCTTCTCGGCCCGGCAGTCCGGTACGCCATTTAGCCATGTCTTTTTTGACCAGGATCTTCCGGGAATGCCGTCAACGGATCTGGTTGAGGTCGCAGCGCAGACCTGCGACATTTCAGATACGACGTTTGTGCGTCTGGCGTTCCTTGGACGTCAAAATCCGCACCAAAGTATGTCCGTCCATCCCCGTATCACAAACTTGAACAAACCGGTAAAGTATGCGGATTTTATCGCCTGCATGTCATCGGCCGATGCCTTAATTGATATCGAACTCCAGGATGAAACCCCAAAGCAGGCGCATTCCGATGCTATCTGGGTAACCGGTCCATGCAGACTGCTCCTTGCAGAAGACGATGAAATGAACCGTATTGTAGCTGAAAACCTTTTGAAAAGAATGAATCTGACGGATATCCAGATCGCTGAAAACGGTCAGGAAGCCTTGGATCTCTTCAAAGCCGGTCAATTTGATCTGATACTTATGGATGGGCAGATGCCGGTGATGAGCGGCTTGGATGCGGCTGTGAATATTCGGGCGTATGAAAAGGAACACAACCTTGCGCCGGTATCCATCATCGCCCTGACTGCCCACGCAATGAAGCGGGACCGGGCCCACTTCCTGGCCAATGGGATGGATGATTACATCACAAAGCCCCTGACTGCCAGCGCCTTGGCAGATGCAATTAAACGAATTCTGCCGGAAGGTTGCTTCAAAAGCAACGCTGTCCCCAAGGATGCATCAATTCAAAAAGAGGAAAACCAAGCGGTTGTGGATTTAGCCGAACTCAGGGAGATCATGAACGCAAACAAATCCCTGCTGGATAAATGCATCCAGTCATTTAAAAAAAACCATGGCCCTGTTTTGACCCGGATTATGGACAGTATTTCTGCCGAGGATGGCCCGGAGCTGCAAAAAAACGCACACCAGCTAAAGGGCATGTTTAAGTACCTGGCCGCCAAATCTGCGACAAAAACCGCATCCCGGCTCGAACAAATGGGCGAGGAGGCAAATATTAGAGATACGTCCCCTTTAATTTTACAATTACAAGAAGCATGCGAAAACATCGTGGCGTGTCTTGAGAATATATCTGACCGGGACGGCTTCAGCTGAACCCCAACGTTGCATAAAATTTTTTACCCTTCGGGGAAACCATGAGAATTTCACCTTCTTCATTATCAAGGTTTTGCGGTAGTCTACTATAGCGACAACCTTGAGTGTCTTGAAGCTAAAATTCCCATGACTTCTGCAACGTTGGCGTAAATCCTGGGTACCCTTTCCCTTTTACAGCCCAGTTTATCTTTTAAAAAGCCTAGGATAATTTGAATTTAGCCATTAATTCATTAAGTCTGGCCGCCAATCCTGACAACTCCTCGGCCGTGAATTTAACATTAATGCTGCGGTTTGAAATCTCACTTGATGCAAGGCTAACGCGGGATATATTTTCAGCCACTTCATCCGAAGCCGTGGCACACTGTCCGACATTTTCAGTCACCTCGGAAATACCAAAGGAGGCCTGGGAGACATTCTGGGCAATCTCTGCCGTTGCCTGGGATTGCTGTTCCACTGCTTCTACAATGGCCGAGACGCTCTGATTCACCGCATTAATGACACGGATAATTTCTTCAATACCCTGTGTGGTCTTCTGGGTGGAGCCCTGCATCCGCTCAATCTTCATCCGGATCTCAGTGGTCGCCTCGGCCGTCTGATTGGCCAGCACTTTAATTTCATTGGCCACCACGGCAAATCCTTTACCCGCTTCCCCGGCCCGGGCCGCTTCAATGGTGGCATTTAAAGCTAAGAGATTGGTTTGCTCGGAGATATCGGTGATGGTTTCAGTAACTTTCCCGATTTCCTGGGCAGCCGATCCCAGTTGCGCCACATTTTCAGACACCTGCCCCGCCTGGGATACGGCGGTCTCGGTCACTTGCCTGGACTGTTCCGTATTTGCTACGATTTCATTGATAGTTGCCGTCATTTCCTCGGCTGCGGCTGAAACCGAATTAACATTGCCGGCGGTTTCCTCGATGGAAGCCCTGACACTGGCCATGCTCGCACTCATCTGTTCGGCGGCTGCGGCCACGGATACGGCCAGTTCCGAGGCTTCCGATGAATCGACAGACATGGTTTGGGAGGCCTCGTTCAACTGATCCGAGGAACCGGACAGCGTCTCCACCCCTTGACTGATGTTCTCTATCATCCCCCGCAGGTTGCGGATCATGGTATTCATGGCCCTGGCGAGTTTCCCTGTCTCATCCTCGCACTCAATATCAATTTCACGGCTCAAGTCACCCTTGGCCATGACATCGGCAAAATCTACCCCCTGTTTTAAGCGGCCGGTGATGGACCGGGCCACCAGGAAGAACACCATCGCGGCCAAAAGAGTTCCGGCAACAATAAGTGCGGCGGCTTTAAAAACCCTAGACCGAAGTTGTGCATCTGCCTCATCCAGGGACTGAATGACTTCAAAGGCACCATGAATCTCCCCAACTTTCCAATTTTCAATGGGGCCACCGGTGGGATCTTTTCCATCGTCACGCCCCCAAAGGGTTTTGGACTGCTCTGGATCTCCGTGACAGATCAGGCAAGTCTCAGACAGGCGTATCGGCAAAAAATACCGGACGGAATTGGTATGTGTATCCACCACATAATATTCATCCAACTGCTCTTTTTTAATCTTTTCAAGGGCCGGGCCTTCAATTTTATGGGATTGGCCAAAATCAGGTTCATTTTGGGAATTTCGGGGACTGAACTTAGGGACCCGGAAGATATAATCGCCCTGTTCTGCCTTACGCATGGCCGCCTTCCAGGCGGAAATCACGGGCACTGTTGCCAAAAGTTTATCTGTTTGGCCTGACCGGGCGTAGGATTGAATAGTTTCTAAGGGGAAAAGACCTAACTCCCACTTCGTCTCCATTTCCTGGCGTACGGATTCACTGATCAGGCAAATGGACCTTGCTTTTTCTGCATACGCATCCACGGTCTCAACTTTGTTGGAGCGAACATAAAAAAAGAGTAGGATACCGACCAGAAGAATTGTTGTACCAATACCCACAGCCATGAATTTGATAAAAATTGGCAGGTCCAAAAATTTTTTCATTTTTCCCCTCGAATTTTAAAGAAATAATACAAATGATAAGTAAGTATCGTCCCAGAATTGGAAAGATATGATTCTCATGTAATTTGTCAAAGTTATCAAATTTATGACGTCAGCTCAATACGAAATTGGCGAAACAACAATTCTCAATTGTCCCCCGGGACGAATTTTTAAACTTTTATGCAGAAGGGACTCAAAAGAGGCGTAGTAAGCGCCGAGATACAAAAAGGAAGGTTGACTATCGATTAAATGATCGCCGTTCGGACGGGCTATGAGCTGATAGCTGACAACTCATAGAAAAAGGCCGATCCACCCAATGGATGAGATCGGCCTTTTTTATGCTAGGGTAAAAAAATCTGAATTAATCGTCTGCCTGCTTAATAACAACCAACAGATCCTTTGCATCAACTTGCGTTCCCACGGATGTGGGTATTCGCTCCACAACACCAGGGACATCGGAAACCACATTGGTCTGCATTTTCATTGCTTCGATGGTTACCAGAACATCACCACGTTCGATTTCCTGACCTTCTGAAACGCAAACGGCAGAGATCAGACCCGGCATTGGTGATCCAACTTCGCCCAGCTTTGCCGGGTTGGCTTTTTCACGTGGTGCTCTTTCCGGTACTTTGGAACGGTCAGGCACTTTAACAATCCGGGATTGGCCGTTAAGTTCAAAAAAGACCTCTCTATTTCCTTCTTCATCAGCCTTTCCTTTGGCCATGAAACGAATAATAAGGGTTTTTCCGGGCGCGATATCAACGAATAACTCCTCTTCTCGTTTCATTCCATAGAAAAAATTTAAGGTTGGCAGAACACTGACATTTCCATAGGTCCTGCGATGTTTCATGTAATCAACAAATACGTCCGGGTACATAAAATAGGAAGCAAGTTCACAGTCGGAAATTTTTCTTTCTACCAGCTTTTCGGCTTGGGCACGTTCCTGGTCCATGTCAACAGGATCAAGCAGTTGTCCCGGACGCACCGTAATGGGTTCTTCGCCTTTCAATATCTTTTTCTGCAACTCCTTTGGAAATCCTCCGGGAGGCTGCCCCATCATGCCTTTAAAAAAGGTCACAACGGATTCGGGAAAAGAGATTTCTTTTTCCGGATCCAGAACATCTTCTTTGGTGATACCGCTGGTGATCATGGACAAAGCCATGTCTCCAACCACTTTGGAACTTGGCGTCACTTTTACAATATCGCCAAACATTTCGTTTACATCTCTATACACCTTTGCCACTTCAGGCCATCTCTCTTCAATGCCCAAAGCTCTGGCCTGCTGACGCAGATTGGTATATTGGCCGCCCGGCATTTCATGCAGATAAACCTCAGAGGTTCCGCTGTGAAATTCACTTTCAAAACCAATATACATCTGTCTTACTTTTTCCCAGTAGTTGGAAACCAACGCCAAGGACTCCGAATTCAAGCCGGTATCCCTCGGCGTATTTTTAAGTGCGGCGGCAATGGAACCTAAATTGGGATGTGAGGTCAACCCGCTCATGGAATCTACTGCACAATCAACGGCATCAACCCCTGCGTCTGCGGCAGAAAGCAGTGTTGCGGCAGCAATGCCGCTGGTATCATGGCTGTGAAGGTGAATGGGCAGACCAATTTCATTTTTCAAGGCTTCTATGAGCACCTTAGCAGCAGGGGGCTTTAACAATCCTGCCATATCCTTAATCGCAAGGATATGCGCACCGGCTTTTTCCAGCTCTTTTGCCATATTAACATAGTACTTCAGGCTATATTTGGTTCTATTGGGATCGAGAATATCACCGGTATAACATATGGAGGCTTCACAAATCTTATTGTTTTCCAACACCGCATCCATGGCCAGTCGCATGTTTTCAACCCAGTTAAGAGAATCAAAAACACGGAAAAGGTCCATACCGTTCTCAGCAGCCTGTTTAACAAAGTACGTAATAACGTTGTCCGGATAATTGGTATATCCCAC
>Ga0193964_1001092_pt1 | contig 12287 bp, 7 predicted proteins | sample FB_7_MG_FD_140323 | JGI IMG/M metagenome (GOLD analysis project Ga0193964, IMG submission 140323) | Microbial mat bacterial communities from the Broadkill River, Lewes, Delaware, United States - FB_7_MG | ecosystem: Environmental > Aquatic > Freshwater > River > Microbial mats | place: USA...
AATACAAATTAATTCATTTTTATTATGATATTGATACTTGGGAATTATACGATTTAGAGAAAGATCCTTCTGAAATGAATAACCTTTACAACAATCCAGACTATGCAGCTGTTCAAAAAGATATGCACCAAAAACTTATTGATTTAAGAGCTAAATATGGTGATAGTGATGAATTAACGCAACAAAATTTAGATAATTATTTAAAAGCTAAAGGGCTTACTAAGAAATAAATTATAGTAATTAGGTCTGTCATTCCTGCGTAGGGAGAAATCTATAACAAGCTTACAAATAGATATCTATCTCCTTTGATATGAAAAATAAATCAAGAGTAAAACCTAGTGGGTTGATTCTTAGATAGTTAATAAAATATGTAAATAATGGTGATTTTGAGGTATGAATAATTGTATCGAGAACTAGTTTTAAGTAGAAGTCACATCAAGTAAATTAATTAGTTTAAAAATGAAAAATTTAAAATCAGTACTTGTTTTAGTAGCAATACTATTGTTTTCTTGTGAAAAAAAAGCAATAGTAAACACAGGAATTATTCCACAGCCGAACAGTATAAATTACCTGCAAGGACAGTTTCAAATTACTGCCAAAACTGTAATTGTAATTGATGATTCTGATGATTTAAAGCGTATTTCAAATCAATTAAATACATTTTTAAAAACTAATTTTAAGTTAGAACTAGCGGTAACTTCAGAAGTACAAGAAAATGCAATTTTTCTTTTAAAATCAAAAGAAAAACAAGAAGAAGGAGCTTATAATTTATCAATTTCAAAAAAAGGAATTGAAATTAAAGCAGGCTCGTATCAAGGAGTTTTTTATGGTTTTCAAAGTTTAAAGCAACTTTTAACACCTAAAACTATAATTACAAAACCAATTTTAAATTTTGTTGAAATTAATGATGCGCCTCAATTTAAATGGCGTGGAACAATGTTAGATGTATCTAGACATTTTCAACCATTAGATTCTGTTAAAAAAGTTATAGATATTTTAGCTATGCATAAAATGAACAAATTTCATTGGCATTTGGTAGATGGAATTGGATGGAGAATTCAGATTGATGCGTATCCAGAATTGACAAATAAAGGTGCTTGGCGAAAAGTGAAAGAGGATAAAAAACCTTGGGAAGATTTTGAAATTACTTCTAAAAATGGTGAAGGAGAGGTTTATGGTGGTTTTTATACAAAAGATGAAATTAAAGAGTTGGTTGCTTATGCAACAGAAAGGTATATAGATGTGATTCCAGAAATTGAAATGCCCGGACATTCTGAAGCTGCTTTACAATGTTACCCAGAGTTTACGTGTGTTGGAGCTGAAAATTCAGGTGTTTATTGCGCTGGAAACGATAGCTCTTTCGAGTTTTTACAAAATATTATTGCTGAAGTAGTGGAGTTGTTTCCTTATAAATATATTCATATTGGAGGAGATGAAGTTGGTAAAGAAGCTTGGTTACAATGCAAAAAATGCCAAAAAAGAATGCAAACTGAAGACTTAAAAACTGCCGAAGAGTTACAAAGTTATTTTGTAAAACGTATGGAGGTTTTTATAGATTCTAAAGGTAAAAAACTAATTGGCTGGGATGAGATTTTAGAAGGCGGCCTACCAGAAAGAGCAACTGTAATGTCTTGGAGAGGTGTAGAAGGAGGAATTGAAGCTGCAAATGCGGGTCATGATGTTGTTATGTCTCCTGGATCACCTTGTTATTTTGATCATAGTCAGGGGAAAAGTGAGTTTGAACCACCATCGTGGGGAGGATATAATAATTTGTTAAGTGTGTACGATTTTAATCCTGTTCCTGAAGAAATTTCAGAAGATAAAAAGCATCATATTTTAGGTGGACAAGCAAATTTATGGACAGAACAAATTAAAACTCTACAACATATTGAATATATGTTATTACCTCGTTTATCGGCAATTTCAGAAGCATTATGGACACGTACTGAACAAAAAAATAAGGAGTATTTTATAGATAAATTAGACTTTCATTTTGATAGGTTAACAGCGCAAGGATATAATTACGCTGCAAGTGCGTTGACTCCAGATTACAATGTAGTTTATAATAAGGAAACAAAAGAGTTTAACCTTTCATTAAAAAATGAAATAGACAGATATGATATTAGATATACCTTAGACGGTTCAACACCAACAATAAATTCAACGTTATATACAACTGCTATTTATTATACAATACCTATTAATTTGAATGCGCGTTGTTTTAGAAACGAAAAACCTGTTGGTTATCCATTAAAAAAGATGTTTTCTACAAGTTTTAGTGACCAATGTAAAGTAATTTATAAAAATGCGTATAATGAAGGCTATAGTGGCGGTGGCGAAAAAGCGCTGTTTAACAGTAAATTTGCAGCCTCTCGTGGAGATGATACAAATTGGCAAGGATTTGAACAAAAAGATTTTGATGTTATTATAGACCTCGGAAGTGTAAGTGAACTGACGTATATTTCGTTAAATTTCTTTCAACATATTGCGGCAACATCTGTTATGTTACCTACAGAAGTAATTGTTGAAATTTCTAAAGATGGTAAAAATTATAAAACTGTTTTAAATGAAACTCTAGAAACTACTAAAAAAAGAGATCCAATTATTAAAAAAATTGAAGTGGAATTCAAAAAAGAACAAGTAGGTTTTATAAAAATTAGTGCTAAAAATAGGGGAGAACTCCCAGAATGGCATATTAGAAAAGGTGCTGCTTGGGTTTTTGTAGATGAAATTTCTGTAAAGTAGCTATCTTTGTTTAAATTTACATAGGTTGTTGTATTTTAGATGTTTAAAATCTAATCTGTAGCTAATAACGTTACTTTTATTCATTTCGAACATCTAATATGCGACCATTTTTTAATTTACCTGCAATTTCAAGTTGGTAAATTTTTTGAGCAACTTGTTCTGGAGAAAATAAATCGCCGTGTTCATAAAAGTCGATAAAACGTTGTACCGATTTAAATTTTTCTTTGGGAGTAGTTCTTACCTTTTCTTGCATATCTGTATCTACAATTCCAGGGTAAATTGAAATTATTTTTATACCTTTTTTTATTCTCTTTTGTTCTTTTGAAAGCACTTTCGTCATCATATCAACACCAGCTTTTGAAGCGCAGTACAACGACCAACTTTCGTAAGGGTTTATTGCTGCACCAGATGAAATATTTATAATTTTCTTTTTGCATTCCCAGCCTTTTGATAATTTTATGAATAATGAACTTAAAATTAATGGTGCTATTAAATTTACACTTATAGTGTAGTCAATTTCCTTTGGGGTTATGTTTTCGATTGTATCTACAGTGCCTAAATCTCCTGCATTATTTATTAAAGTTAATACTTTAGTGGTGTTTTTATCTAAATGAGAAAAAATTTCGGTTACTACATTTTCAATTGTTTCGGTGTTGCTTAAATCGCATTGGTATTGTTCAACGGCATACAATTTTTTAATAGTACTTCTAGAAATTGAGATTATACGATAGCCATTATTGTGATATTCTTTTGCCAAGCCTAAACCTAAGCCTTTGCTTCCTCCAGTAATTATAAGTATTTTTTCCATTTAACGTTTTATGTTTTTTTCATACAATGCAATCCATTGTTTTGGTGTTATTTTTTGCATTAATTCAGCTATTAATTCAAAAGGGATTTCTGCGGCATTTTTAAAGCGAATACAGCTTTTACCCATATCTAATTTTCTTTTAGAATGTTTAGGATATTCGTTTATAAACCAACCATGTAGTTCTGGATTTGCATAGATTCCAGAATGATATAAGGCTATAAAGTTTTTTTGAGAAGCAATATTAACAAAAGGTAATGGCAAATCTGTATTACAATGGTAACCACCTGGATACAGGCTTTTTGGAACTACATAACCAATCATTCCATAACTCATTTGTTCTTCAAATCCGTTTGGTATATTTTCTAAGATAGTTTTTCTTAGTTTTTTAAAATAGGGTATTCTTTCTTCAGGAATTTTTGCAATGTACTTTTCCGGACTTTTCGCTTCTATGTGCATAGTTGAAGTTTTAACTATACTAATATAACTAATTTTTTATTTAACTATAAAATTGTTTTGCTTCATTCCAAAAAACATCCATTTCCTCTAAAGACATATCGTGAAGCGATTTGTCAATTTTTTTAGCTGCTGTTTCTAAGTACTGAAATCGATTAATAAATTTTTTATTGGTACGCTCTAAGGCATTTTCTGGATTTACTTTAATAAAACGCGCATAGTTAATCATAGAAAATAATACATCGCCAAATTCAGCTTCAATATTAGCGGTATTTCCTTTTTTAATTTCTGCATTTAATTCATTCAATTCTTCTTGTACTTTTTCCCAAACTTGTTCGGGTTTTTCCCAATCAAAGCCAACACCAGCAACCTTGTCTTGTATTCTGTTAGCTTTTACCATAGCTGGTAACGATTTGGGAACGCCTTCTAAAACAGATTTTTTGCCTTCTTTTAGCTTTAGCTGTTCCCAGTTTTGTTTTACTTCTTCTTCGTCTTTTACTGTAACATCTCCATAAATATGTGGATGTCTATAAATCAATTTTTCTGAAATTGAATTGGCAACATCTGCAATATCAAAAGTGTCTGTTTCCGAACCAATTTTTGCATAAAAAACGATATGAAGCAATACGTCGCCTAATTCTTTTTTGATTTCTTGTAAATCGTTATTAAGAATGGCATCGCCTAATTCATAGGTTTCTTCAATGGTTAAATGACGAAGCGATTGAAAAGTTTGCTTTTTATCCCAAGGACATTTTAAACGCAACTCGTCCATAATATCTAACAATCGACCAAATGCTTTAAGTTGCTGTTCTCGGGAGTTCATAATTTATACTTCTTCAATTTCTTCTTCCTCTTCTTTTATTGCAGCAAAGTCGAAATTTTTTGAAGCTAATAAATTATACCACTGTAATACTTTTTTTATGTTTGAAGTATATACACGTTCTTCGTCAAAATTTGGTAAAACTTCTCTAAAATAGGAAGTTAAAACTTTACCACTTTCTTTATGACTAATAGCTTCTTTACCTGCTTCTTTTTCGCCAATACTTTTTAAGATAATACGAAGCGGAACTTCTTCTTCATAGGTATAAATAGCAATTTCGTTTAAGGCACTAATATTATGTGTAACAGTAACTGGAAACTTTTTACCATCTAATAAAGATTCTACAATAATTCCACCTTTAGATTGTGCTTTAATTTCGTACAAACCTGGTTTACCGTTTACAGATACAATGTCTTTTAATTCCATTTATTTTATTGTTATTTAGTTGTTTAAACGCCTAAGCATTTAAGTTTTTTTTAATTTTTGATATCCCTTTGTAGGTTATGGGAGGTTTTATCTTTTTAATAGGGGAAATTTCATTCTATATTTTGGATTGATTTTCCCTTTTGAAATGTTTTCTAATTTCTTTTTTATCAATCGTTTTTTTAATGAGGAAATTTTATCAGTAAATAGAATTCCTTCAATATGATCGTATTCGTGTTGAAAAACTCTTGCTGCTAGTCCGTCAAATACTTCGGTATGTTTTTCAAAATTTTCATCTAAATATTCAACGGTAATTTTTTCTTGTCTAAAAACATCTTCATTAATATCTGGAATACTTAAGCAGCCTTCATTAAAAGCCCATTCATCGCCTTCTTCTTTTAAAATTTTAGCGTTAATAAACACTTTATCGAACGTTGCTAAAAACGTACGTTCTTCTTCTTCCAATTCGTCGTCTTCACTAAAAGGAGTTGCATTTATTATAAATAATCTAATAGCTTTTCCAATTTGTGGTGCTGCCAAACCTACACCGCTAGCATTCACCATTGTTTCTTTCATATTTTCAATAAGAATATCTAAATCTGGATAGTCTTTATCGATATCGATACCTACTTTTCTTAAAACAGGATCGCCATAAGCTATAATTGGTAAAATCATTTTCTTTTTTTTGGATTGCAAAAGTACAAAAGATTAGATGAATAATAAAATCTTGAGAATTGTAATTTATAAAACCATTAAAAACGGCATAAACTTAATGTAATTTAAGGAAATGATATGGTTAAAATTAAGAAATAGCATATTAATTAGAGTATCTTTTGTTGCAATTATGCTCAGATTATGAATATCAAAACATTTATATTACATTAGTTATCAGAAAATTACAATCATGTCATAAATTAAGATAATTATACAGGCAATTTTCATAAATTTAGCATTCATTCAAAATAGATATAATCTATATAATGGATTCAGTAATAAGTTTTATAAAGCTAAATTTTTTAGATAACAACAATATACATAACTCAAACCAAAATTATGAAAAATTTTTATTCAGTTTTAGTGTTCATTTTTATTTATGGATCTATAAACGCTCAAATTAGTGGAAGTTTAATGCAATATCCAGATGTATCTGAAACACAAATTACATTTGTTTATGGTGATGATGTTTGGATTGCATCAAAATCTGGAGGGAATGCATATAGACTAAGCTCACCTGAAGGTTCTGAAAGTTATCCTCGGTTTTCTCCTGATGGAACTAAGATTGCCTTTACAGCTAATTATCATGGAAATAGTGATGTGTATCTTATAAATACAACAGGAGGCATACCAATCCGACTCACATATCATGGTATGTTCGATAGAGTTTTAGGTTGGACACCCGATGGAAAATCAGTGTTATTTGCGTCTTCAAGAGAAAGTGGTCGTCAACGATACAATCAGTTTTATACCATTCCTGCAACTGGAGGAACACCAACAAAATTACCAATACCATATGGAGAATATGCTTCATTTTCACCAGATGGGTTAAAAGTAGCTTATACAGATAGGTCTAGAGTAAATAGAAATTGGAAAAGATATCGAGGAGGAACAGCTCCCGATATTTCTATTTTCGATCTTAGCACCTATAATACAGAAAATATAACCAATAATACAGCAAATGATGAGTTACCAATGTGGCACGGTGATGCAATATATTATATGTCTGATAATGGTCCTAATAAAAGAAATAACTTATGGAAGTATAATTTATCCACTAAAAAAAATACACAATTAACAAGTTTTAAGGACTTTGATATTACTTTTCCAGAAAAAGGCGCTAATGATATTATTTTTGAAGCGGGTGGAAAATTATACATTTATAATTTAGAATTGGGTACTACAGAAGAAGTAAATATTAGTATTGTTTCAGATAGAAAGGAACTTATGACACAACAAAAAAATGTTGCTTCTTATATGCAAAGTGCAACAATTTCTCCTGATGGAAATAGGGTTGTTGTACAAGCAAGGGGAGAGTTATTTAATTTACCAGCTTCAGAAGGATATGTAGCAAATATTTCTGCCACTTCAGGAAGTGCAGAACGTAGACCATCTTGGTCTCCAGATGGTAATTTTATAGCTTGTTGGAGTGATGTTAATGGTGAATATCAATTACTATTATATGATATGTCTGGTGAAAAACAACCTAAAATAGTTACAAATTTTAAAAGTGGATTTAATTATGAAATTTTTTGGTCACCAGACAGTAAAAAAATTGTGTATGTTGACCAAACGATGCGCATTAATTATTTGAATGTAAGTACAGGTGAAGTTACCAAAGTAGATAAAGGAAAAAGTATGTTAGAAGGAGGTTTACGTAACTTTTCTGTTACCTGGTCGCCAGATAGCAACTGGATAGCTTATAGTCGTGCAACCGATAACCCAGCTACTGCTGCCATATTTTTATATGATTCTAAAAATAATAAAGTTTCTCAACTTACTTCAGGTTATTATAAAGATTATGCTCCTGCCTTTAGTGCAGATGGAAATCATCTTTTCTTTGCTACGAATAGAACTTTTAATCCTGTGTATTCAGATTTAGACAATACTTTTGTGTATCCAAATTCCACTAGCATAGCAGTTGGTACTTTAAACAAATCAGAGAAATCTTTGTTAGGAATTAAAAATGATACTTTTGAGATTTCTAAAAAGGAAGATGAAACGGATAAGAAAGATAGTAAAACCAAAAATAATAAAGGCATTGAGAAGGATAATGATGATGACAAAGAAGTGAAAAAAACCATCATTGATATTGATGGGTTTGAAATGCGTGTGGAAATGTTAGATATAACACCTGGTAATTTAGGTAATTTAGTTGCTGTGGAAGGTAAATTATTATTTACTCGTTATCCCAATGCAGGTGCATCAAGAGAAGCTTCTTCATCTCTAGATTATTATGATTTTAAAGAAAGAGAAGTAAAAACTATTATTTCTAAAGTAAATAATTTCAGCGTTGCTGCTAATGGCAAAAAAGCACTAGTTATGCAAGGCAGAAAACTTGCTGTTATTGATATTAAAGAAAATCAAAAAATAGAAAAAACAGTTCCAGTGCAAAAGATGGTCATGAATGTTGTTCCAAAAGAAGAATGGAAACAGATTTTTAATGATGTTTGGAGATTTGAGCGCGACTATTTGTATGATCCAAATATGCATGGGGTAGATTGGGATGCTATGAGAATTCGTTATGGTAAGCTAATTGATCAGTCTAATTCACGTAATGATGTAAATATAATTATTGGCGATCTTATTGCCGAGTTAAATGCATCGCACACCTATAATGGTGGTGGTGATATAACCCCTGCAAAAAGTATGAATGTTGGTTATTTGGGAGCAGATATAAGTTTAGAAAATGGGTATTATAGAATTAAAAAAATAATCTCAGGTGCACCTTGGGATGTTGAAGTACGATCACCGTTGGCAAAACCAGGCGTAACAGTTAAAGAAGGAGATTATATTTTGGCTGTAAATGGGCTTCCAATTGATACTAAGAAACCAATATCAGCTGCCTTTCAAGGTCTTGCCGATGCTACGGTACAAATTACTGTAAATAGTGCACCATCACTTATAAAAGCAAAAAAGGTTATAATTAAACCTCTGGATTCTGAAACTAGATTGCGACATTTAGCATGGATAGAAAAGAATCGCAAACGTGTAGATGATGCAACTAATGGTAAAATTGGATACATATATGTTCGTAGTACAGGACGTGATGGTCAAAATGAGCTAATAAGACAATTTTATGCTCAAATGAATAAAGAAGGATTAATTATAGATGAGCGTTTTAATAGCGGTGGACAAATACCTGACAGGTTTATTGAATTACTTGATAGAGATCCTTTAGCCTTTTTTGCTGTAAGAGATGGTAAAGATTGGGCTTGGCCACCTGCAGGTAACTTTGGTCCTAAAGTAATGCTCATTAACGGATTTAGTGGTTCAGGAGGTGATGCCTTTCCAGATTATTTTAGAAAAAGAGGTCTTGGGCCGTTAATTGGAACACGTACCTGGGGAGGATTAATTGGAATTTCAGGAGCACCTAGTTTAATTGATAATGGTAGAATTACCATGCCTACTTTCAGAATGTATGATCCTGATGGTGTTTGGTTTAAAGAAGGACATGGAGTAGACCCAGATATAGAAATTGTTGAAGATTTTCAACAGTTAGCAAAAGGAATGGATATGCAATTAGAAGCAGGTATTAAGGAAGTTTTGAAATTGTTAAATAGTGAAAACAGTTTTAAAATGCCTAAACGACCAGCTTATGAAAAACGTGATTAATAATACTTTTAAAACTCTAAAATATCAAGGTGAATAATTTTATCTAGTAAAGTATGTTACTAATCATTAAATTAATAGCATAGTATAAATATTTAAGTATTGTAATTATTTTTTTTACGTAAAATACTGGAATACAGTGCTTAATGGTGAATTTAAAATTGCTGAATTATCTAAAGTTTTTAAGAACACTACAAAACTTTTAGAAATCTAAATAGAATAACTTATGCACTACAAACCAACGTATAAAGAATTGAAGGCTGAGCTTGATAAACTTAAAAAACAAGTTCACGTACTGCAAAGTAATTTTGATCTTCAAATTGATACTAACGATAAGCTTACAGAAAAATTAATTAAAGCGAATAAAGAACTTCCTTTTCAAAAAGGAGCAAAAAGAAATCAGATGTTTTTTAATTTCTTTAATGTTTCTCCCGATATTATGGTGATTTCAGACATTAATGGAGTTTTTAAAGTAGTTAATCCTGCTACAACTAAGTTACTCGGTTATTCAGAAGATGAACTTCTTTTAAAACCATTTATAGATTTTGTGCATCCAGACGACAAACAAAAGACTCTCGATGAAGCGCAAAGAAATACAACAGGTTATACTCTTAATTTTGAAAATCGTTATAAGAGAAAAGATGGCAGTTACATAGTATTATCTTGGTGTTCTTACTATAACAAAAAAGAAGAAATTACTTATGCTACTGCTCGAGATGTTTCAAATGAACGGATGATTGAAGCAGAACTTTATAAGGCAAAAGTAAAAGCTGAAGAAAGTGAAGAAAAATATAGAAATATTATAGAGAATGCTCTTGTGGGGGTTTTTGAAACAGATGTGGAAGGGAACTTACTGTTTGTTAATAATCATTTAATTGAAAAAAGTGGGTATAAGAATTTAGAGGAATTAAAGAGTAAGAATGCTTCTGAAAGTTATTTTATTCCAACCCAAAGAGACACAATTATTAATAGATTAAAAAAAGAAGGAGCTATCTCTAATCTTGAAATTGATTTTTTAGATGCAAACAACGAAGTAGTTCATTGTTTATTGAATATGCAATTAAGTAATAACAACATTCTAGGGCTGTTACTTGATATAACTCATAGAAAGAAAGCAGAAGAAGAATTAATAAAATTATCACGTGCTGTTGAACAAAGTCCCATTTCAATTATTATTACAGATTTAGATGGTGCAATAGAATATGCCAATCCTAAAGTTACGGATATTACTGGTTATCAACCTTCAGAATTAATTGGGCAGAATCCACGAATCTTAAGCTCGGGCAAGATGGATGAACAGGACTATTCAAAACTTTGGCAAACAATTTCTAAAGGAAATAAATGGTATGGAGAGTTTTTGAATAAAAAGAAAAATGGTGAATTATTCTGGGAAAATGCTTCCATATCACCAATTTTTGATGCTGAAGGGAAAATAATGCATTACCTCGCCGTTAAAGAAGATATTACAAAACAAAAAGAGTTAATTCATGACCTAAAAGAAATTAAAAACAAGGCTTTAGAAGGTCAAAAAAGTTATAAAGCACTTTTTGATACTATTGGGGATGCTATTTACATTCAAGATTATAATGGTGAATTTTTAGACGTAAACAAAGGAGTTTTAGATATGTATGGGTATGCTAAAGAAGAATTAATTGGCAATACTCCTATATTTCTTATAGCTCCTGATAAGAATGATATGTCGGTTTTTTCGAAATTGTTTGAAAAGGTAAAACAAGGAACTCCTCATGTTTTTGAATTTTGGGGTAAAAGAAAAAATGGGGAAATATTTCCTAAACTAGTATCGCAATATAAAGGAACCTATTTTGGGCGAGATGTTGTTATAACAGTGTCTAAAGATATTACCGAACGCAAGCAGGCAGAGAATGCGCTTAAAGATAGCGAATTACGTTTTAAAGCTCTTCATAATGCATCATTTGGAGGTATCGCAATACATGATAGTGGTATTATTTTAGATTGTAATCAAGGTTTGTCAGATGTTACTGGATATGCGATAGACGAATTGATTGGAATGAATGGATTAATGTTAATAGCCCAAAAATCTAGAAAACAGGTAATGAATAATATCAAAACAGGTTACGAAAAGCCGTATGAAGCATTTGGCTTACGTAAAAACGGTGAAGAATATCCAATTCGTTTAGAAGCCAAAACAATACCTTTTAAAGGGAAACAAGTTAGATCTGTTGAATTTAGAGATATTACGAAAGAAAAGCAAACCGAAATAGAACTGATTAAGGCGAAAGAACAAGCAGAAGAATCAGACCGTTTAAAATCTGCTTTTTTAGCCAATATGTCTCATGAAATTCGAACTCCAATGAATGGTATATTAGGATTTGCAGGACTGTTAAAAACACCAGAACTCACTGGTGAAAACCAGCAAAAATATATTGATATTATTGAAAAAAGTGGGGAGCGGATGTTAAATATTATCAATGATATTGTAAGTATTTCAAAAATTGAGTCTGGACTCATGAGTATTAATCTAGAGGAAACGAATTTTAATGAACAGGTAGAGTTTATTTATAATTTCTTTAAACCTGAAGTTGAAAGTAAAAATCTACAATTTTTATTAAAAGAGAGCATCTCTTTTAGTGAGGCAATAATTTACACAGACCGAGAGAAAGTATTTGCAATACTAACAAATTTGGTAAAAAACGCTATTAAGTTTACAGAAAAAGGTTTTATAGAGTTGGG
>Ga0193964_1001093_pt1 | contig 12277 bp, 7 predicted proteins | sample FB_7_MG_FD_140323 | JGI IMG/M metagenome (GOLD analysis project Ga0193964, IMG submission 140323) | Microbial mat bacterial communities from the Broadkill River, Lewes, Delaware, United States - FB_7_MG | ecosystem: Environmental > Aquatic > Freshwater > River > Microbial mats | place: USA...
GGTGATCTTGTTTTTAGTGACCCTTGTGCTCGGCAAGATTTAGAATCCATTATGCATCCTGCTATTGCGCGGTTGTCGCAACAATGTTTGCAGCAAGCTGTTACGCAGCAGAAATCAACTGGCGGTTTGGTTGTTTATGAAGCGCCATTACTCTATGAGGTTGGGGCTGAGTCGCGAGTCGATAAGGTGTTGGCAGTGATTGTTGATGATGACGTGCAATTGCAACGTTTGCAACAGCGTGATCGGTGTGATATTGCCGCAGCGCAAAATCGAGTCGATTCGCAAATGCCACAATGTGAAAAAGCCCTTCGAGCTGATTATGTGATCAATAATTCGCTGGGGCTGGATAATTTACAGCGTCAGGTAGATGCTATTTATAGAGAATTATGATGATTGAGAGTCGTTGATGGTAAGGCAAATAAAAAAAGCCTACGGAGATCCGCAGGCTTTTTTTGTTCTCTTGTTACACTGTATGGGTCGTTATTGACGATAACCTAAGCGCGTCGAAAGTGTTGCCGCCGCATCAACAACCAGCGGGGTCAATTCAGTTTCCATCCGCTCTGAGGTGAAGCGCATTGATGGACCCGAAAGGCTAATTGCGCCAACGATACGCCGTGTGTAATCGCGAATCGGGGCAGCAATGCAGCGAACACCAGGGTCGAGCTCTTCGTTGTCAACGGCAAACCCTTGTTCGTGTATGTTTTTTAGATCTTCTTTTAGGCCTAAAAGTGTTGTGTGGGTGTTCGGGGTGAAGCCTTCAAGGTTTTTAGTTAGCAGGGCATCAAGTTCCTCTTCGGAAAGATTTGCCAAGTGAACTTTTCCCGCAGCCGTGCAGTAAGCGGGCAACCGTGAACCAACACGTGACACAACTCGCACTGTCATATCTGTTTCAACAACATCAAGATAAACAACATGGTTTTCCTTGAAGATAGCCACATAGGCTGTTTCGTTGCATTCGTGAACCAGTTGCTCAAGTGTTAACTTCGCCTGACGTAATAAACCCATTTGCTTGATGAATGTTTGACCAAGCTCAAGAGATTTTAGACCGAGACGGTAGTTTTCTGTGGCTTTATTTTGCTCAATGTAGCCACGGGATTCGAGCGTTGCGAGTAGCCTAAATACATTGTTTTTATGTAGTTTTAGCCGCTTGCTTAGCTCGGTAACGCCGAGTTCGTCGACATCGTCATGGAATTGCTCAAGCAAGTCCAAGGCGTGCGAGACGGCTTGAATGATATATTCTGATTTGTCTTTTTTGGCGGGCATTTTTTATTCCCCAAATGCGTGTGACCGATAACTTAAATGAACGTCTGCTGGCCTATGTATAGAATTGTTTTTCTCTTGTCAAGTACAGATGGTAAAATTTGCGAAATATGCTGCAAGCGAAAAGTGCTTTTCTGCTTCTCACGAGTTGATACTCTCTGCCCGAATTGGTCGATTAGTTGCGTTTACGTAGCCTCGTTCTGGATATTGTTGCGCAACAAAATAAGTGCTTGTGTAAAATATAGAATGTTGTTTTATAACTGTCAAGCCGTTAAGTGAAAATAACAAGTTTAAAAAGGCCGAGTTGCTATTAATCGGCGCCACTAAAGGCGTATACGCGTGTTTCTAAAAATATAACGCTTCGCATTGTTATGTTTTTGCCGCGGAATGTCCTGTTTGCTAGACAGGGTTTTTCATCACCTCGTGGAGGACTGTTGTGGCAAAGCACCCTGCGGGGAGGGAAAAGCTCAGGTCAAGAATATTTTCCTCGTTATGCTGGTTTAGCTGGCATTTCACTTCTTCGACAGGTACTCGCAGTGGTCGGCGCTCGCCGCTAAGCTTCAGCCCAGTAAGTTTTGTAAAGGCGTCACTAGCAAGGTTCTCTTTGTCGAGAATTGATTGTTCTATGATTCCAGCTTGTCGGGTCGCTATCATCGCTTTGTGTCCAGGAAGCAGTCCTGAAGGGCTTATCTCTAGTCGGTCAGCTCGAAGTTGTTCTGCTTCAATCTCTTCGACGCGGAAGCATGCACCTTTTTGGTGGATATAGGCAATATCGCCAGGCCAAAGCGTATCAATCGAATCAAGGCGCATGGCGACCTGAGTGTCGAAAAGGTGTGATTGGTAGGCGGATAGGTAGAGGCGCAGTAGTTTGCGTGGTAGTGCAAGTACGGCTTGACGATGGTTTTTGCCGCGTAATAGGGTGTGAAGTAGGCGGCGTTCGTCGCGAAAGCGGCCAGGAAAGGCAGCAAGTGCGCCTTCATAGTCACCGTTTTGATATGTTTCTGCGGCCATTTTCCAGCGTTCATTGGTGATCTTTTCTGGGTCACCGATAACGAGCTTAGCGGCATGTTCAAAATTTTCTTGAAGGATGGCGCGACCAATAAGGTGGTTGTTGTTCAAAGCACCATAGCGTTGCTCGCCAAAGAAATTGGGTACACCAGTATGCTCAAGAACGTGTAAGGTGTCGAGGGCGAGTTGTTCGGCATCGTCAACAACATTGTGAATGCGAATGTGAAAACGGTTGCCGCGTAGGTGGCCAAGGCGAAGTTTATTGGTGTGGTGGCTAGTGGCAAGAATCGTGATGTTGTCAAGGGCCAGTGCGTCAATTCTGCTTTGTGCAACGTTGGGGAGCGAAATCCATTGCCGCGTGATGGCTTGTGCGTCTTTGAGGCCAGCGTAGCCAAGCTCTTTTTCTTTAATGCCAAGGGCGCTGGCGATACATTGCATCATCGCAAACGTCCCCATCCCTTGCTTCTCCACACGTAAAAAAAGATGTTCTCCTGTTCCGCATGGTTCGTAGGCGGGAATCTCTTCAACGATGAAGTTGGCAGGTGTGTCTTTAATGGTGCCAGCCGTTCCTGCGAATGCTTTTGATAGATATGGTCTCATTACCCCTCCAGGGTATGTCGGTTGCGAAAGCCCATTTCGATGGCTGGTACTTTTTCGTTTGGCAGGATGAAGTCCGCCTGTCGTTGGTGGTGTTGATAATGAATTGGCAGCCCTTGCGCCAAAAAGCGACGCATGTATTTAGACTGAGGATAGTCCGACAGCTCTAAGGTGTAAGGGCTTGCTAGTTGATTGTCGTAACCGTCAACGGTGGGGAAGATCTCTGCTACCTGTTGTGCGTAATCTTCGACATCGGTAATAAAATAAAGGTCACCAGATGGCTTTAAGTAGTAAAGCATTTGAGTCAGAAACGTGTGGTTAACCAGTCGGCGGTTTAGATGACGTTTTTTTGGCCACGGATCAGGACAGTTGATGTAGATTGCCGTCAGCATATCTGCAAAGCCAAAATGGCTTAATAGGTAGCGCGCCTCCATGCGCATGACACGCACATTGGTTAGTCCGCTCTCGTCAACACGGCGGCAGGTTTTATAGCAGCCCTTATTGTAGATGTCGATGGCGAGGAAGTTTATTGTTGGTTGTTGGGCTGCGCGTTGGATAATAAAGTCACCAATGCCACAACCGATCTCAAGAGCCAAAGGTTGTTCGATGGGGAACAGTTCGCTTAAATCTTGCCCTTTGGTTAGGTTCGCTGCATCAATGAAAGTTGGTGAAAGAATTTGGATTTTGCGTTGCGTCATAGTGTCGATCCAGTGTTGTAAGTGGGGCTGTGGACACACTTTTTTGTAGCTAGATGTGTCCGAATCTCGCCGGAGATTAGCATGGACCTTGGCGAAAGGCAATGAGTTCACGGTGTGTATTCGCTCATCGTTAATGTCTCGCGTAATGGAGCCGTTTCTCGCTTTTAGGGCGGGATTAATGGGTGGCTAAAGTTTATGTTTTGCACTCAAGTGTGGAGGGCTAGTGTTTCGTGAAGGGTTCTGATTTTGTGTAATGGGTGGTGAAAAATCTTGAATTCGTCTTGCGCCACCGTTAGTGTGAGGTGTTATTGAATTTATAATTACCTTAAGGGGGAAGTTGTTCATGCTTATCGTTATGGATCATAGTGCTCAGGATTGTGATGTTGAACAGGTCAAGTTAGCGGTTCGAGAGATGGGCTTACGGCCAGAACCAATTCCTGGTAGTGAACGTACGGCTATTGGAGTTCTTGGAAATCAGGGCTATGTGGATGATGCCACCATTCGCAATCTGTCGGGTGTGCGTGAGGTGATCCATGTCAGTAAGCCGTATAAGTTAGTGTCACGCGATTTTCATCCACAGCCAACGGTTGTCAACGTGGGGGAGGTAAGCGTTGGTGATGGGTGCGCGCCGGTGATGATGGCTGGTCCCTGTTCGATCGAAAGTGAAGAGCAGATGATGGCCAGTGCCGAAGCGGTGAAGCAGGCTGGAGCACAAATTCTTCGTGGTGGAGCATTTAAACCGCGCACTGGGCCGCACTCTTTTCAGGGGATGGGTGTCGAGGGGTTGAAGCTTCTTCGTCAGGCCGGTGATGCCGTGCAGATGCCCGTTGTGACGGAGGTGATGCGAATTGGCCAACTTGATGATGTTTGTCGATATGCCGATCTGTTGCAGATCGGCGCGCGCAACATGCAAAATTTCGATCTGCTGAAAGAGGTTGGCAGGCTTAATTTCCCAGTGCTGTTAAAGCGCGGCATGAGTGCCACGATTGAGGAGTTTTTGGCTGCAGCTGAATATATTTTAGCTGAGGGTAACTCGCAGGTAATCCTGTGTGAGCGGGGTATCCGTACCTTTGAGCGGGCAACACGTAACACTCTTGATTTGTCTGTGGTGCCGTTGGTTCGCCAGCTGAGTCATTTGCCAATTATTGTTGATCCAAGTCACGCAACAGGGGTTCGCTCTCTCGTGCCAATTATGGCTAAATCAGCCTTGGTTGCTGGGGCACACGGTTTAATGGTTGAAGTTCACCATGATCCAGCGCGAGCGTTGTGTGATGGTGCTCAAAGTTTGGATGGTGCCGATTTCAAGCAACTGATGACTGAATTGGATGGATTGCACCATTATTTGGCTTCAGCAAACATGTAGATGGTTGTTTGGTTGGCGAGTCATGATCTCTTGTCTGTTGTGGTTACTTTTGTTGGTATGTCTTAGTGGTGGAGTAGGTATTTGTGTTTAAAGTTGTCGTTGTCTCAATCTTAGCACCACTGCCTAAGCCCCTTAATTATCTTGTCGATAAAGTTCACGCTGATGTTTTGTTGGTTGGTCGACGTGTTCGTGTGCCTCTCGGTCGTCGGTTTGCTGTCGGCGTAGTTTTGGAAGCTATAGATGTTGAAGATGGGACAAAGTTAAAGCCGATTGCTGAAGTTCTTGATGATGAGCCGCTGTTGCAGCCAGAATTGTTAACCTTTGTTCGCCGTGCCAGTGCCTATTATGCTTTTCCTCTTGGCTTGGCACTTAAGGCGGCCCTGCCCGCAGGGCTCGGTTCACTGACCGCAGCCCCCAAGGTTAAGCACGTTCGTGTTTACTCCCGTACCGATATGCAGTTGACGCTACGTGGATCGTTGCAGAAAGAGATTTTGGCTTGGATCGAAAACCATGGGCCGATTGATCTCGATACCCTGCGACAACAGTTTCCTTCGCCCTATACCGTATTGCAGCGCTTAGAAGCCCTTGAGCTTATCACTTGTCGACAGAAGGAGTCTCAACGCGATCCTTTTGTTGGCATTGATGTTGTTGCCGATCAGGATTGGCCCTTAAATGATGAACAGGCTATTGCTGTGTCTCAAATTGCAGCAGCATCGGTGGCTGAAAAGTTCAAGCCGTTTTTGTTGCATGGTGTGACGGGGAGCGGAAAGACAGAGGTTTATCTTCAGGCGATTCGTGGTGTGTTGTCAGCGAAAAAACAGGCGTTGGTGTTGGTGCCTGAAATCGCCTTAACTCCGCAACTTGTTGGCCGTTTTCGTGCTCGTTTTGAGCAGGAGAGCGTGCGTGTTGGTGTGCTCCATTCCGGCATGTCGACGGCCGAACGCTTCGATATGTGGCGAGCTGTAGTACGTGATGAAGTTGATATTGTCATTGGCGCCCGTTCGGCTATTTTTGCGCCTTTGTCTCGGCTAGGGATTATTGTTGTCGATGAAGAGCATGACGATAGCTACAAGCAAAGTGAAGGTTTTCGCTATCAGGGGCGTGATTTAGCACTGATGCGAGGGCAGATGGAGGGCGTTGCTGTGGTGTTGGGCAGTGCGACTCCATCATTGGGGAGTTGGCAACGCGCTGAAGATCAATTGTTGCAACGTTTATCGTTAACAAAGCGCGTGGGTGAGCGTCCCTTGCCCGAGGTGACGCTGGTTGATATGAAAAATGCTGAAGTGGAGGGGGGCTTGTCAGCTGAACTTCGCGATGCAATCACCCAAACACTTGAGCGTGAGCAGCAGTGTTTGTTGTTGTTGAACCGGCGTGGGTACGCCCCTTTTCTGCTTTGCGGTGATTGTGGTGCCAGTTATCGCTGTCCAAATTGCGAGATCACCCTCACGTGGCATCGCAAGCTGGGACAATTACGCTGTCATTATTGTGATTACCATCAACCGCCCGCCGATGAGTGCCCGCAGTGTGGTGGTGCGGCGATGGATCCTGAAGGGATGGGGACGGAGCGTTTAGCCGATGAACTTCAGTTGCTATATCCTGATGCTCGAATTGAGCGAATGGATCGTGACACCACTGCGGCTAAAAACGCTCAGCAAGCTCTTGTTGGACGGATGGAAAGACGGGGCGTCGATATCCTTGTTGGTACGCAGATGATTGCTAAGGGGCATGATTTCGCTGCCGTAACGCTGGTTGGTGTCGTTGATACAGATGCCGCATTGAATTTCCCCGATTTTCGTTCGGCTGAGCGTAGTTTCTCTTTATTGGCGCAAGTTGCAGGTCGCGCTGGGCGTGCTGACCTCCCCGGTCGTGTTGTGGTGCAAACTTATTCTATTGATAATCCTGTGTTGCAGTGTGCTATCGATCATGATTATCTCCGTTTTGCTAAACAGGAGCTGCCTTTGCGTCAGCTCTTATCCTATCCCCCCTTTGGCTGTCTTGCCAATCTTGTGCTATCTGGGCTTGATCGCCAAGAGGTTGAGCGTGCTGCTGATGCTCTGGTGGCTGGTTTGGAATCGCAAGCAGAGGTGTGTAGTGGTGTTGAAGTACTAGGCCCTGCTCCTTGCCCTCTGTTTCGTCTGCGTAATCGTTACCGAATGCAAATTCTCCTTAAGGGGCAAAGTCGCAGAGCTTTGCGTGAGTTGATCGCCTATGCCCCGCAATGGAATACCTACCTTAGTGCCCGTTTGACATTGGTTTTAGATATTGATCCTGTTGATATGATGTGACCTTTTTTGTGAGTAGTCTTGTGTGCTCTGTGGGTACTCAGTTGGCGTTTTGTGCTATGTCGGCCCTTTCCGTATACGTCTTGTGTTGTCTCCTCTGGTAAAATAAAGTTGCGCTGTACTGGGTAGTTAAGGTTTTGTTGTTGCCTAAATTGAGTGTTGGCATACTTGATGCTTAACAGTTGAGCTCTAAAATTACTTGCCGACACATTCGTTGCAGTATGTTGCAATGAAGTATTATCACCATTGGCATGATCAATTAACCGAAAGCTCAAAGGAGAGCCTAATGTCACCAGTTATTGACGAAAAAGTTGCCCCTATTTATCAAGAAGTCCTGAACCGTAATCCTGGCGAGGTGGAGTTCCATCAAGCTGTACTTGAGGTTCTTGAGTCTCTTGGGCCTGTTTTGGTTAAGTATCCTGAGTTTGCAGATCAAAAAATTATCCAGCGAATTTGTGAGCCTGAACGTCAAATTATCTTTCGGGTACCCTGGGTCGATGATAACAATCAGGTGCAAATCAATCGTGGCTTCCGCGTTGAGTTCAATAGTGCATTGGGTCCTTATAAAGGTGGTCTCCGTTTTCACCCTTCTGTATATCTCGGTATTGTTAAGTTTCTTGGTTTTGAGCAGATCTTCAAGAATGCTTTAACTGGCCTACCAATCGGTGGCGGTAAAGGTGGTTCTGACTTTGATCCTAAAGGTCGTTCAGACGGCGAAGTGATGCGTTTTTGCCAAAGTTTCATGACGGAGCTTTATCGTCATATTGGTGAGCATACGGATGTTCCTGCGGGTGACATCGGTGTTGGTGGTCGTGAAATCGGTTATATGTTTGGTCAATACAAGCGTATTACTAACCGGTGGGAAGCTGGCGTACTTACAGGTAAGGGCCTCTCTTGGGGTGGTTCACTTGTTCGTACTGAGGCAACTGGTTACGGTGCTGTCTTCTTCGTAGACGAGATGCTTAAGGTTCGCAACGATAGCTTCGAAGGTAAGACCTGTGTTGTTTCTGGTTCAGGTAACGTTTCAATTTACACAACTGAGAAGATCGTTCAACTCGGTGGTAAAGTTGTTGCATGCTCTGACTCTAACGGCTACATCTACCATGAAGCAGGCATTGACCTTGACCTCGTTAAGCAATTGAAAGAGATTGAGCGTCGTCGTATCAGTGATTATGTTAATTATCACAAAGATGCGAAGTATGTTGCTGGTGGTAATATTTGGGAAATTCCTTGCGACGTGGCAATGCCATCTGCAACCCAAAACGAGATCAACGGTAAAGATGCGAAGATGTTGGTTGAGAACGGTTGTATCGCAGTTGGCGAGGGTGCAAACATGCCAACAACTCCAGAGGGTGTAAAAATCTTCTTGGATGCGAAGATCGCATACGGTCCAGGTAAAGCAGCTAACGCTGGTGGTGTTGCAACATCGGCTCTTGAGATGCAGCAGAATGCATGTCGTGACTCTTGGTCGTTCGATTACACGGAAGAGCGTCTACAGAAAATCATGAAAAATATTCACCAGTCTTGTTACGAGACTGCTGAAGAGTTTGGTACTCCTGGTAACTATGTTAACGGCGCAAACTGTTCTGGTTTCATTAAGGTTGCTAAGGCGATGGTCGCGATGGGTGTTATCTAATCCCGAATTGTTCCATTGTTGATATTGAAAAAGCCCGGGTGTCCCGGGCTTTTTTTGTTTCATGCTGTTGCGAGTTCTTTAATCGTTGTCCTTATAGAGGCAGATCAACTTTTGGCTAATGATGTCGGACATCAGTTGCAGGGGCTGGTCAAGCTTAACGACTTTTACCACTCTTTTGTATTTTGAATAGGAGGGTAAGATCCCCTCAAGGCTGTTGCGTTGTTGATCCAGCCACTCCTTGTCAAAATGGATCCCTTTCTTTTCAGGGAATAGCGCGAGATAGAAAATATCGGCTTCAACAAGGTCTTGAAAAAAGTGGGAGCCAAATGACAGTTCAGGCATCAGTCCGCCTGTCGTGAATGCGACTTCACACAGCGCGGTGATGTTGCTGATTTCAGCAAAGCGGATCGGAACACCAAGTTCAGGTGTCGATGTCCCCCAGCGCCCTGGTCCCATAAGGATTGTTTGATTGTCTTGGCGGTCGCAAACTCGTTTATTGATGCGACCAATGAGCCGAGCAATATCATGTTTGGCGCTGGTCGAAAGTTTGACGTACTCTTCCGGTTCCACCCAGATGAGCCAGTTGAGCTTATGCGAGATGTTGCCGCCCATGAAGTTGCTTTTTGTTGAAAGGAATAGCTCTGAGTTGTCGACACTTTCAGGCAAATTAACTCGCTTGTCGTGACCTTGAGTTTGTAGCGGTCGACATTGAACAATGTTGATTTTTGGCTGACCCTCAACCATGTTCACGGTAAATTCGATGTCGACAGGGTAATCATAGGCTTTTTCAAGCGTTTTCAATATCTGCTGCATCATGGTACTAAAGGGCGTTTCAGAGAGCAGATCGTCAAAGGTTAACAGCCACGCATCCTGCTTGTTGTTGCTGCGTTGTTCCATGAGTTGCATGGTTTCGAAGTCACGAACGGCGTACTTCTCCATCGGGATGTCGATCTTCTCTCGGTTCAGCTGTAGCAACGAGACCGTTTGCAAGTCGTTGTCAGTGATATTGAGCAAGTCAACATCGCGTTGAGCAAATCGGCGTGCATCGTCAAAACCTGCGTACGGTTTTTTAAGTGGATAGTCCAACGCGACAATGCGTGGATAGTCTCCTTCGACACGGTCAACCGCTCTCGTCCCCATACCAAGAACCAGTCGTAGCATTCCTGCCGTTGGATCCATCTCTTTGTCCCAAACAAAGGTATTGTGTGAAACGCCAACACCGGCAAGTTCGGGAAAGTAGTATTTGCCACGGTAGGAGCCAGAGACACGCATGATCAGCAGTGCCATCTGTTCCTCTTTTTTATCTAATCCGCGTTGTTTGCGATAGGTCAGGGCATCTTGGCTCATGGCGCTGGCAAAAACTCGTCGTATCGCGTGCTCAAGTTGCTCATAGCGTTGTTCGGGCGACCCTTGGTTGACGCAGAAAAAACTATCGTACTTCCCAGCAAAAGCATTACCGAAGCTATCCTCTAACAGGCTACTTGAGCGGATAATAATTGGATACTGGCCGTAGTAGTCGAGCATCTTCTTTAATTCAATTTTTGTGTATTCTGAAAATTCACCATGCAGGAGCTTATCGTGTAGCTCGGCTCCGCAACGATAGTAGCCCTCATCCGTTTTTTGCTCCATGAATAGCTTCCACCAGCCGTTATGGATGAGGTAGGAAAAATAGACATCCGAGCCAACGTAAAAAGAATCGTGGTGTTCGAGGTTCTCATCCCAATTGCGTTGGTTGTCGTGTTGAAGAATTTTTCTCGCTAGCAACATACCAACGGATTTTCCGCCAATATAGCCAGTGCCAATGATGCGAGATTTTATTTTCAAAAGGCCTTCAAGGCTGAAATATCTTTGTGCTAATTCAAGCACTCGTGGCTCGCGGCCAATGATGTGGCGGCAAAGCTCGTGAACCATTTCATCTTTTTCTGTGTCGGTTGGGTTGCTGTGGAGCAGTGTTTCGGCGCGCATAAACAGGTGGTGCCAATGGTCAAGATGGCGGTCTGGCGTTGAGACACGTCGTTTACGCAACATGTCGGTGGCTTCACAACTGTTGGTTACTGGAACGAAATGATCGTTTTGGCGAATATGCGGTAGGAACATGGTTGGCGAATGGCGTTGCCAAACTTTAATTGGTTGGAATTGTAGTTGTCCCTCTTCGTAGGGGATATTGAGGAGAAGTTGTGTCGTTTTTAAGATTTTAGCAACAGATTTCAGTGATAAGCTTTCCCGTTTAAAAGAGAAATAAGCGACGGTGTCGAGTTCAAATAGGTAGGGACAGGTGATGCGAAAGAAATTACCAAGCATACGATCTGTTGCCCATGCTGATAATATGTCTGTTAAACAATCAAACACATAAAATGTTCCCACACCTTCATCGGTAATAATTTGATGAACACGAGTGGCAAAGGATTCAAATCCACAATAGGCATCTAGCTCATAAATCGTGATACCATCTTGCTTAGCAATGAGGGGCGCGTGTTGACCAAAACGCATGTAGACAACGTTTTTGTTATTTTTTAAGGCTTCATCAACAAATGGCGTGACAAAGTGTTGATAGTCTTCAATGCGATCAACTTTCCATACCACATTGTCGCCAATGCGTAATCCGTCGAGGATGTTGTCAATGTCGGGAAAGCCAGTGCTAACGCGTTGGTCGTTCGGCATCATGAACTCCTTATGGGTATTGAATAATATCTGAAATTTTAAGAGAAATTATACCATGGCCATATGTGTGTGAAAACAAAACAGCTAGTTTTTATTGCTTTTTTGTAGGAAATAACCGTTTGTTTTTTTTGTTGAGTATTTGTGTATATTATTTAGTATCGTACAGATGTTGAATTGATCGATTTTTGTATAAACGTGGTGACTGATGGGGGAATTATGACAGTCGTTAAAAGAATAATTGTGTTAAGTCTGTTATGCGTAATGAGTGCAGGATGTCAAAGTATGTACTTCTCCGCTATGGAGAAGGTTGGAATTCACAAACGCGATATCCTTATAGATCGGGTTGAAGATGCACGTGAAGCTCAGCAAGAAACCAAAGAGCAGTTTCAATCGGCTTTAGAGGCTTTTTCTGCTTTAACAGGATTCGATGGCGGAGACCTTGAAGATCGCTATAATGATCTTAAAGATGTTTTAGACCGTAGTGAAGCAAAGGCAAATGAAGTGCATCAACGTATTAATGCTGTAGAAGATGTTGCTGAAGCGTTATTTGATGAATGGCAAGATGAGTTGGAGCTGTATAGCAGTGCCAGTATGCGACGTTCCAGTGAGCAACAATTGAATGATACTCGGCGTCGTTGTACTCAACTTGTTACCAGTATGCGCCGGGCAGAAAAGAAAATTGAACCCGTATTGACACCATTACGTGACCAGGTTTTGTATCTAAAGCATAACTTGAATGCTCGTGCTGTCGCGGCATTACGTAATGAATTGA
>Ga0193964_1001095_pt1 | contig 12266 bp, 12 predicted proteins | sample FB_7_MG_FD_140323 | JGI IMG/M metagenome (GOLD analysis project Ga0193964, IMG submission 140323) | Microbial mat bacterial communities from the Broadkill River, Lewes, Delaware, United States - FB_7_MG | ecosystem: Environmental > Aquatic > Freshwater > River > Microbial mats | place: USA...
GCAAGACCAGAGTTAAAAGCTATAATTGATATGCTTATAAAAGCAATTCCATCTATCATTGATATTGTAATATTGATGTTTATAATTTTTTATATATATGCGATTATTGGAAGTTTCTTTTTTGTAGATTTACCATCTGGATTATGGAAAGATTTCTTAGTATCTATGCTAACACTATTTAGAGTTTTAACTTTTGAAGACTGGACCGATGTTATGTATGAAGCTATGGAAGTTTATCCTTGGGCTTGGGTATATTTTGTTTCCTTTGTAATTATTGCTGCATTTGTATTTTTTAATCTTTTTGTTGCTGTAATTATTGGTGAAATGCAAAAACTTCAAGAAGCAGAAATGAAAGAAGAGATTCATGAAGATAGTAAAAAACTTGATGTTTTACTTGAAGAGATGAAATCTTTAAGAGCTGAAGTTCAAGAATTAAAGAGTAAAAATAAATGAAAAAAATTTCGATACTAGGAGGAGGTTGGTTAGGCCTTGCTCTTGCAAAAGATTTTAAAAATGAATATGAAGTATTAATTTCTTCAAGAATAATTGAAAAAATTGAATTTTACGAGAAAGAGAATTTAAAGGCTTTTGTTTTTAATGAAACAAATTTAGATAATCTTGATAATCTATTGGATGTAAATTATTTATTTATAAATTTTCCTCCATCAAAATTTGATAATTACGTTGGATTCTTATCAAAAATATATGAAAATCCTAAAATCAAAAATATTGAAAAAATCATATTTATTAGTTCAACTTCAATATATCCAAATGAAGATGGGATTTTTATAGAAGATATAAAAATTACAAATTCAGTTTCAAAAAAAGTTTTTGATGCTGAAGAGTTAGTTAAGAACAAAAGTGATGTGATTTTTAGATGTGCAGGACTTATGGGTGATACTAGAGTTGCTGGGAAATACTTTAGTGGAAAAGAGATTGATAGTGGAAAAGTTAGAGTAAATCATATTCATAGAGATGATATTATAGAAGCTACAAAGTTTGTTATAAAAAATGATATAAGTGGAATTTTTAATTTATGTGCAAAAGAACATCCTACAAGAAAAGAGTTATATGATTTTACTTGTGAAAAATTTGGTTTCGAAAAACCTATTTATATAAAAGATGAAAAATATAAAAATAGAATAATAGATGGTTCAAAAATTGAGACTTTAGGATTTGAATATAAATATCCAAATCCTTTAACTTTTCAATTTGTATTAAAAGCTCTATCCCCTGCATCCCCAAGACCAGGTCTTATATAATTATGTTCATCTAGTCTCTCATCAATTTGTGCTATATAAATATCAACATCAGGATGAGATTCTTGAACTTTTTGTACACCATAAGGTGAACCTAAAACATTTAAAGAAATGATTCTTTTTGCATTTTTAGATTTTAAATATTCTATACCATCTATAAGAGAGCCACCCGTTGCAACCATGGGATCAAGTAATAAAACTGTTTTATCTTCTAAATTTGGGATATTTTCATAAAATAATTTACTAACAGAAGTGTTTTCATCTCTTTTCATTGCTAAAAATCCACTTCTTGCATATGGTAATGTTTTTAAAATTCCAGTAAGCATAGGTTCTCCTGCTCTTAATATTGGAACTAGAACTAATTTTTGAACCTCAATCATTTGAACATCAAGTGGACCTTGCCAAGTGTTTATGTTTTGAGTAACTGTTTCAAAATCACTTAGTGCTTCTGAAGCTATTATTCTAGAAATCTCTTCTATTGTTAATCTAAATTCATTTGAGGCTGTTCTTACATCCCTTAATCTATTAACTAGATGTTTTACAACTACATTTGTGCTTTCTTTATACATATTTATTCCTTTTTCTATTTTTAATATTACTAAAAAATTGCTTATAAATTACACATAAGTTTAAATACTATTAAATTGATAATTAGATATCATAAATTATCAAAATAATAAGAGGTCTTATGAAACCAACTGATTATAATTTCAGATTAAAAGATTCGATTTTAGGTTTACAATTTTTATTTGTAGCCTTTGGTGCACTAGTGTTAGTTCCTATATTAACTGGATTAGATCCAAGTGTTGCATTATTTACAGCAGGTATTGGAACTTTAGTTTTTCAATTTGTAAATAGAGAGGCTATTCCTCCTATCTTTCTTGCTTCTTCTTTTGCTTTTATTGCTCCTATTTCTTATGGTGTTAAGACTTGGGGAATTGCAGCAACTATGTCAGGGCTTGTTGCTTCAGGACTTTTGTATGTAGTACTTAGTTTTTTAATTAGATTAAAAGGTGATAATTTTTTACATAAACTTTTACCTGCAGTTGTTGTTGGTCCAGTTATTATGTCTATTGGTTTAATTTTATCACCAGTTGCTGTAAATATGGCTATGGGAAAAACTGGTGATGGCTCTTTAGTTCTTGTTCCTTTTAATACTGCAATTATAATTTCAATGGCAGCATTATTAGTCACAGTTTTTATTTCTTTATTGGGTAAAGGTATTTTTAAATTAATCCCAATTTTATGTGGTATTACAGTTGGGTATGTTTTATCTTTATTTTTTGGAATAGTGGATTTTTCAACTTTCCAGAAGGCTTCATGGTTTGCAATACCAAATTTTACTGCACCAGAGTTTAATTGGCAAGCTATCATATTTATACTTCCTATTGCTATTGCTCCTGCTATTGAACATATTGGAGATATTTTAGCAATTTCTAATGTTACAAAACAAGATTATTTAAAGAAACCGGGACTTAAAAATACTCTTTTAGGTGATGGTTTAGCAACTTCAGTTGCTTCATTTTTTGGAGGTCCTCCTAATACTACTTATTCAGAAGTTACAGGGGCTGTGACAGTTACAAAAGCTTATAACCCTGCCATAATGACTTGGGCTGCAATTGCTGCTATTTTATTAGCATTTGTTGGAAAACTAGGTGGATTATTAGCAACTATTCCAACTCCAGTAATGGGTGGTATAATGTTACTACTATTTGGGATTATTGCAACTTTAGGTATATCAACTTTAGTAAAATCAAATATCGATTTTACTTGTCCTCGAAATATGGTAATTGTGTCTATGATTTTAGTGTTTTCTATTGGAGGAATGACATTTAATTTTGGAGGTGTTCCTTTTTCAGGAATTGGACTTGGTGCTATTGTTGGAGTATTATTAAATCTATTATTACCACAAGTAAGAAATCATTAAAAAAATAAAACTAGAAAATTCTAGTTTTATTAATTATTCTTCTCATAATCAAAAGCTTTAAAAATCTTTGTTATACTTTTTAAAATAATAAAAGAGATTAGATGCATAAATTAAGTATTAAATTAAAACTTATTTTACTATTTATTATAATTAAAGTTATTCCTTTACTTATTATCGTATTTATTGCTTACCGAGGGATAATTGATCTAAATAATTATCTTCAAAAAAGTACAAATTTTCTTTTTAATCAAAGTAAAGAAATAATTGTAAATACTGCTAATGAATCAATAGATGATAGTATAAAAAACTTAGATAAAAAATCCCAAGAATCATTGGAAAAATTAACATTAGAAATAGCACATGACGTAGCAGATTTTTTAAAACATGTTGATAAAGATATTTTATTTTTATCAAAAATTGATCTAAATGATCAAATTTTATCTAAGTTTTATAATGCAAAATATAAAGAAGTGATTGTTCATGATAAATATTTTTATAATGAAAAATCTAAACAATGGGAAAAACAGAATAATTCAAATAAAAGTAATACTGAAAATATTGATATCTTGCCTGACAATAGAAAAGAGTTTCATTACTTAGCTTCAAGAAATTTTGATACTAAAGAAATCCCAATTTATAAAGAAATTTCTTTTTTTGATTTAAATGGAATTGAAAAATATAAAGTTTCAAATATAAATAAACAAAAGTTAGATATTTCTAAAAAATCAAATACTTATATAAATAGTGAAAATTATTATAGGGAAATTCAAGATTTAAAAAAAGATGAAATTTATGTTTCAGATGTAATTGGAGAGTATGTTGGCTCAAAAATAATAGGAACTTTTTCAAAAGAAAATGCTACAAAATCAAATATTGAATTTAAACCAGAAAAATATGCTTATGCAGGAAAAGAAAATCCTCTTGGCAAAAGATTTGAAGGAATTGTAAGATTTATTACACCTGTATTTAAAGAAGATAAAAAAATTGGATATTTATCTTTTGCTTTAGATCATAGACATATAATGGAGTTTACTGATAAAATAAGTCCTATGGGGCAATATATAAAAACAGATATATCAGATGCAAGTGAAGGTAATTATGCTTTTATGTGGGATTATTTAGGTCGTAATATTTCCCATGCAAGAGATTATTTTATTTATGGATATGATAGAAATAGCGGAGAAACTGTAACTCCTTGGTTAAGTGAGGATGTATATAAAAAATATAAAGATTCAAATAAAAATATACATCAGTTTTTAGATAATTATCCAACTTTTGAAGAACAATCTTTAAATAAAAAAGCAAATTTAAAACAAGTATTTGATGATGGAATAATGCCTCTTGATTGTAGATATTTAAACTTTGCACCACAATGCAGTGGTTGGATGGAGTTAACAAAAAATGGCGGACATGGCTCTTTTATAATCTTTTGGAGTGGCGTATGGAAATTAACAACTGCAGCTGCAATTCCATATTACACGGGCAAATATAAAAATAGTAAAAGGGGATTTGGTTTTGTTACAATTGGTGCAAATGTTGATGAGTTTCACCTTGCAGCAAATAAAACAAAAATTAGTATAAATAATATTCTAAAAATTCAAAATAGTTTAGTTGAGGATATTCTACTTGATAGTTCACGTGAGATTAATAGAAATATTAAAAGAATCATAAATGAACTTAGTGTTGTAACTTTTTTTATGATTATAATAATAATATCAATTGCATTATTACTTTCAAGTTATATATCTTCTAAAATAGAAAAACTTTTAATAGGTACTAAAAAATTTTCACAAAATAAATTTGATTATAGAATAAAAATTTCAAGTGAAGATGAAATTGGGAATTTGGAAAAATCATTTAATGAAATGGCAGAAAAAATAAATCGATTAATAATTGAACAAAATCAATTAAATGAACATCTTGAAGATAAGGTAGAAGAAAAAACTAAAGAGTTGATTTTAGTAAATGAAACTTTAGAAAAAAGAGTTTTTAAAGAAGTCCATGAAAATAGACAAAAAGATGCACAATTGATACAAGCTAGTAGAATGGCAACATTAGGTGAAATGATATCAATGATTCTTCATCAATGGAGACAACCTTTAACTGCAATTAGTATGATTGTTTCCTCTCAAGAATTAAGAACTTTACTTGGAAAAAATAGCATTAGTGAACAAAAAAAAGATAATGAAAATATAAAAAAACAAATTGATCTTATGTCTTCTACAATGAGTGATTTTAGAGATTTCTTTAAAATAAATGACAAAAATGAATATTTAGTAAATAATATGATTAAAAAATCAATTAAACTTGTGAATAATATCTTTAGATATGAAGGTGTATTTATAAAATATGAAGTCAATGATAAAAATAAATCATTAAAAACTTTAGGTTATGAAAATGAATTGATACAAGTATTAATAAATATATTTAATAATGCTAGAGATGAAATAGTTAAAAATAAAAGTGAATGTAGAGATATTAAAGTAAGTATTGATGAAAAAGATGACGATATTCATATATTAATTTCTGATTTTGCTGGTGGAATTGATAAAGAAATAAAAAATAATATTTTTAATGCATATTTTACAACAAAAGATGGGGATAAAGGAACAGGTTTAGGGCTTTATATGTGCAAGTCAATTATGGAAAAAATTGATGGAGAAATAAGTATTGAAGATATATATGAAGAAGAAACATCTCAAAAAGGTGTACAGTTTATTTTAAAAATAAAAAAATCTTCGTTATAATCATTTAACTAATATAAAAACAATTATAAAAAAGGAAAATAATGGCAAAAGTAAAAGAACATCAATTTGATATTTCAGCAAAGCTTGATATGCAAGAGATGAAAAATGCAGTAATACAAGCACAAAAAGAGATTGATAATAGATATGACTTTAAAGGTATTACTAAAGAGATTGATTTAAATGTAGGAGCTAAAACTTTAACATTGATTAGTGCTAGTGATAATAAAATAGATGCAATGAAAGATGTATTAATCTCTAAAATGAATAAAAGAGAAATTTCTATTAATTCATTAGAAGAATTAAAGGGTGAAGACTCAAGTGGTGGAAATAGAAAATTTACTTATAAAATTATAGATAGTATTGAAAAAGATGAAGCTAAAACTATTCAAACAGAAATTAAAAGTTTGAAATTAAAAGTTAGTGCTGTAAATCAAGGTGATGAAATCAGAGTTACTGGAAAAAATATAGATGATTTACAAACTATAATGAAACATTTAAGATCTTTAGATTTAAAAGCACCATTAGTATTTGATAATTTTAGATAAAATTTTTAGATAATTTTCAAATAATTAATATATAATTCATCTTTTTAAAAGGATGAATTATAGAACTTCTAATAATAAAATCAATAGCTGTAGTTAGCTTAGTATTAACACTTTCTTATATTGCTGAAAAATTAAGTCCAAAAATTTCAGGTATTCTTTCTGGTCTTCCTGTGGGAAGTTCTATTACATTACTTTTTTTTGCAATTGAGAATGGGGTTGATTATGTAACAAAAGTTGCTTTATATAATATTCATGGATTATTTGCAGCACTGGCTTTTTCAATTGGTTATTATATAAGTACATTTTATAAGGGTAAATTTGAAATATTTTTAAGTTTACTAATATCTTTTATTTCATATTTAATAATTGCATTATTATTAGCATATATACCTCCACATATTATACTCACTCCATTGATTGTAATTTCTTTAATGTTAATTGCTTCTATTTATTTTGCAAAAAAAGAGAATTTTGCAATTGATAAATCTATTAAATCATCACTTTCTGATATATTTTTTAGATCACTTTTAACAATTTCTATATTTTTAATAGTTTCTAGTTTGCCAAAATATGTACCTTCGAATATTGCAGGAATATTTTCTGCTTTTCCTACTATATTATTGCCATTACTTTTAATAATTCATTTTAGACATAGTAATCTACAAGCAAGAACAATTATAAAAAATACTCCATTTGGTTTAAGCTCAGTTGTAATTTATTCTTTAATAGTTTATTTTACATATGGTACTTGGGGAATTACTCTTGGAACAATTACAGCATTAGTTTGTTCGGTTTTATATGTATGGATTCAAGGAAAAATTTTAAAAGCTTTAAATCTAATCAAATAGTAAATATACACACTTAGTAAACAAACTTATAATATAATAGAACTTTAGAATTAGGATTAAATATGAAAGTTTTATTATTAGAAGATGACATTGCATTAAGTGATTTATTAAATGATCATTTAATTGATAAAGGTTATGAAGTAACTTTATGTTCAAATGGTCAAGAAGCTTTAGAGTCTTTGATAGATGAAAAGTTTGATTTAGCGCTATTAGATATAAACACTCCAATATTAAGTGGACTAGATGTTTTAAAAACAGTTAGAAATGACTATAAAAACTCAACACCTGCAATTGTTCTAACAGCATTTCAAGATACAAAACATTTAAAGGAGTCTTTTGAAAGTGGAGTTGATGATTATATTAAAAAGCCATTTGATTTAGAAGAATTAGATCAAAGAATTTTAAAACTATGTCGACAATTTTCAATAGAACAAGACGATAAAATAAAAATAGATGATAATATATATTTTGAACCACAATCTTGTAAAATTTTAAAAGATAATAAACAAATTAGTATTGCACAAAAAGAGAGAGATATACTAAAATATTTTTGTATTCATAAAAATAGGATAGTATCAAGTGAAGAATTACTTCAAAATATTTGGGTTTATGATGAGATGCCAACTGATGCAACTATTCGAGTTTATATTAAAAATTTAAGAGAAATAATTGGAAAAGATAAAATTACAACAATCAGAGCTGTAGGATATAAATTTGAACAAAGATGAAAGAAAAGCATTAATTAATTTTTTAAGTATTTATGTAATTTCAACACTTCTTTTAGTAAGTGTAATTTTATATGTATATTATGACAATGAATTAAAAATGGTTGAAGAATCTTGCAATATGGAATTAAGTAATGCTTCCATGCATATAAAAGCAGATATTATTGATAAATATATGAAGAAGAAAGAGTTTATTCCTAAAAAACTGCAAAAAGAAAATATAAAATATGCTCTTTTAGATAAAGATAAAAAAGTGATGTTTTCATATTTAGATGACAACTTTGAAATAGATTTTTCAAAAGCTTTATATGAAAATAGCCATTATAATTATTATATAACTACGCTTGAAGAAGATGACATTCCAATAAAGTATATAGTAATGGAGACATGTCAAGGTGTTCAAGATAAAAATAGAATCAAAATTTTGATTCTAATAAAATTGATTATCAGCTCTATTTTTATTGGTTGTATTGGATATTTACTTGCTAAGATTTTATTAAAACCTGCAAGAGCTAGAGTTGAATATATGGATAAGTTTATCAAAGACTCTGCACATGAATTAAATACACCAATTTCTGTACTTATGACATCAGTTTCTATGTTGAAAAATGGCAAAAATCCTCAAAAAATGATGAGGTATATTTTAAGTAGTTCCAAACAAATTTCACAAATATATAATGATATTCATTTCTCAGCTTTTAATGAATTGAATGAAGATGTTTATGAAGATTTTAATTTAAAAGAATTAGTAAGTGAAAGTGTTGAGTTTTTCAATGATATTTCAATAACAAAAAATATAAATATAAAATCAAATTTAGAAGATTGCTTTATAAAAATGGATAGAACTAAAACGCAAAAATTGGTTAATAATCTAATTTCAAATGCAATTAAATTTAGCAAAAAAGACTCACAAGTAATAGTTTCAATTGAGAATAATTGTTTAAGTGTCCAAGATTTTGGTATAGGAATAAGTCAAAAAGAGCAAAAAGAGATATTTAAAAGATATAAAAGAGGAAATAATATTGAAGGTGGTTTTGGTATTGGATTAGATATTGTAAAAAGAGTATGTGATGAATATAATCTTAATTTAAATATCGATTCTAAAGTAGATATTGGTACTACTTTTTCTTGTGATTTTACTAATATTTTAGATAAGAAAATAGATTAAAAAGATAATTGAAATAATATTTTGTTAGAATACATAAATTTATAATAAAAGATAATTTATGAAAAATATAATAAAAGATTTTAAAATAAGTGAATTAAAAGATACAAAATTTATCCATCCTGTAAAAATTACATTTAATTTAAATGGAGTTAATAAAAATTGGGAAGCTGTTCAAAGTCATGATAGCGTTGCTGTTTTATTATATCATGAAGAAAAAGATGCTTTCTTACTTGTAAAACAATTTAGGGCACCTGTTTATTTAAATGATAAAAGTAAAACATTTACCTATGAATTATGTGCAGGACTAGTTGATAAAGATAAATCTTTAGAAGAAATAGTAAAAGAAGAAATAGATGAAGAGTGTGGTTATGATGTGACGTTATCAACTATTCAAAAAATTACTTCTTTTTACACTAATGTTGGAATTAGCGGAGGACGTCAAAGTATATTTTATGCAAAAATTAATGAATCTATGAAAATTCATGATGGTGGTGGAATAAATGATGAGCAAATTGAAACTATGCTTTTACCTATTGATAAGTGTGATGAATTTATTTTTGATGAATCAAAAGCCAAAACACCTGGTTTAATTTTCTCTTTTTATTGGTTCTTACAAAATAAAAAGTCTTTAGGATTTAGTTAATGAAAGTTATTTTAATTTTAGTATTCTTTATGATTTCTCTTATTGCAGAAGATAATAGTATTGTAAAATTAGAAGAAAAGCCCCTGAAAAATGAAATTGATATAAACAACTCTTTCATTACAAAATATGAATATGGAAAAATGCTTTATAATAATCCTAGGGGAATAGGGTGTAATACTTGCCATGGAAATGATGCAAAAGGTAAAAAAATTGTTGATTTCAAACATGAATATAAGAAAAAAATTTATAATTGTGAGCTTAGAGTTCCAAGTATAAAGGATGTTGATTATAATACTTTCTCTACAAAAGTTAACTCTAAAAAGAATCCAAATCTAAAATTTGCAAAAGAACAAGTTTGCGAAAAACTTATATATTATGCAAATGTAATGCCTACATATTTTTTAGTTGAGGATGAAATCGAAGCAATTTACTACTATATTCAAAATATTAAGAAAAAATAGCCTTACCTAGAAAAGGCTATTCCTAATCCTATTTTATTTACTTCTCTATCATAATCTATTAAACTATTTCCATAACCAGAAAATATTTGAAGTAATCCATATGATCTATTTGTTGATAAAAATTCAGGCAGAGGAAAGGCCCAGTTAAATTCAGCAGAACCTTTATTTTGAGAATTTAATCTTAAATTATCTCTTAATGTTAATTCAAAAGTATGTCTTTTGTAAGCATATAAAAAAGTCAAATCTCCATATCCATAGTATTCATCAATATTTGGATTATCGTCATCTTTTTCATTTTCTGGAATTCTATACCAAACTTTAGGAATTATAAAAAGACTTGAAAGTTGCAAATATGCTTCTGCATAAATTCTATTCCAAGATCTTGAAAATTCATTATTTCTTCCATTTGATTCATGTAGTAATGAAATTTTATAACCTTTTAAAGTATCAGAATTTTTATATGGAAATTGAATAAATATTTCTGGCATATAGTTAGTTTCTCTAAAAGGTGAAGAATCTTTTGATGTTTGCCAAAATGATTTTTGGGTATATGCTGCGCTAATTGATTCATTAAGACCAAAAAAATTATATGAAATAGGTTTTTCTACACTAATTTGATATGCTGTTTCAAACTGTTTTCTATCAGAACTTTTATTTAAATCATAAGTTACTGGTAATAAATAGTTTTTTTTGTATGGGTACAGATTAAAATCCCCTGCAAGTATTTGTTTTAAACTTTCATTTGCTTCATTATCACCTAATTTATCAATTTGTGTAGTATAAAAATCTCTTTTCATATTAGAAAAAGTATCAACTTTATGATCTTCATTTTTTGTTAAATCTAAAATATATTTATCTTCTTTGGGCATTGATAGATTTGCAGCTTTTTTGTATAAATACATTGCCTCTTTAAAGTTGCCTTCCTTTTCCAGATTTTGTGCATCTTGATAAATTTTACTTATATCTTCTGCAAAGCATATTGTTGAAATTAGTATTAAAATAAGTTTGTTCATAATTTACCATTATATTTTTTTGTAGTCTATTCTACACTAAAAAAAATTACATACTAATTTTATAAAAAATGCTCATACTTTTTTTAGATTTCTTATCCTTTATAAAAGATTTTTAATGATATAATCGCCATAAATTTAGAAAAAAGGTTATTTTTATGCTAGTAGCACCTTCAATACTATCAGCTGATTTTGGAAATCTTGATAAAGAAATAAAAGCCATTTGTGATGGTGGTTGTGATTTAATTCATGTGGATGTTATGGATGGCCATTTTGTTCCAAATATGACAATTGGACCAGTTGTTGTAAATCCGGTTGCAAAAGCTGCTACTAAACCACTTGATATTCATTTGATGGTTGAAAATAATACTTTTTTCGTAGAGCTATTTGCACCTTGTAAACCTGAGTATATTTCATTTCATATTGAAAGTGAAAAACACCCTCATAGACTTATTCAAAAAATTAGATCTTATGGAATAAAACCTGCTATTGTTTTAAATCCTCATACTCCTCCTGAGGCTATTGAATATTTACTTGAAGATTTAGATATGGTGTTATTAATGTCTGTAAATCCTGGTTTTGGTGGGCAAAAATTTATTTCAAGTGTAATTGAAAAAGCTAGTAAATTAAAAGAGTTAATAAATAAAAGAAATCCTAATTGTCTAATTGAAGTTGATGGTGGAGTAAATGATAAAAATATTCATGATTTAAAAAATGCAGGAGTTGATGTTGTTGTTGCCGGATCTTATGTATTTGGAAATGATGATTACTCAAAAGCTATAAAAAGTTTACAGGTATAAAAATGAGAGTGAAGATTTGTGGCATAACAAATTTACAAGATGCTTTTGATGCTATAAATGCCGGTGCGAATGCTTTAGGTTTTGTTTTTTATCCTAAATCACCTAGATATATAAATGCATTTGAGGCAAAACA
>Ga0193964_1001100_pt1 | contig 12241 bp, 7 predicted proteins | sample FB_7_MG_FD_140323 | JGI IMG/M metagenome (GOLD analysis project Ga0193964, IMG submission 140323) | Microbial mat bacterial communities from the Broadkill River, Lewes, Delaware, United States - FB_7_MG | ecosystem: Environmental > Aquatic > Freshwater > River > Microbial mats | place: USA...
CTGGAGCATTACCCAAGCTGATCTTTCTGATGGTGCTTTTTTTGAGTTGGCGTGGAACTCTTTTTACCTTGCTTTTCTCGCTGCGCTTATCGCTGTGGGCTTCGCGCTTGTCTTGGCGTATGCCGGCCGATTGATTCCTCGTAAACGGGTTCGGTTGTCCATTGCTATTGCCGGCATGGGATACGCTTTACCAGGTACGATAATTGCCGTAGGCGTTATTATTCCTTTTGCGTGGTTGGATCATCAGTTGATTGCTCTTGCCTCTAGCTGGCTTGATGTTGACCTTGGCCTTATCTTATCAGGTACTTTGGTTGCGCTATTATTTGCCTATACAGTGCGCTTTCTTGCGGTTTCTTTAGGGGCTGTTCAAAGTGGGTTAGAAAAAATAAAACCAAGCCTTGATGGCGCTGCGCGCACGCTTGGTTGTACGCCGATGCAAGTTTTAAAGCAGATACATGTGCCATTGATGCGCAGTTCGGTCTTAACTGCATTGTTAATTGTGTTTGTTGATGTGCTTAAAGAGCTGCCTGCTACATTAATTTTGAGACCGTTTAATTTTAATACCTTAGCGGTAAGAGCGTTTGAATTGGCCTCAGATGAGCGTTTAGTTGATGCGGCGCCTGCATCATTATTGATTGTGGTTGTTGGTCTTATTCCTGTCATATTATTGAGTCGATCGATTACTAAAGGGCATGCTGGAAGTTAATACGATGAATAAAACAGAACATTTAATCGTTGAAGATGTCTCTCTTGCTTATGGTGATCAAGACATTGTCCATAATGTTTTTCTCTCTCTTGAAAAAGGGGAGATAGGCTGTTTGTTGGGACCTAGTGGTTGCGGTAAATCTACCTTGTTGCGAGCGATCGCTGGGTTTGAACCGGTAAAGTCCGGCAAGATCGAGATGCGTGGGCAGCTGTTGGCTGACGCTAGACATACGATGCCTGCTGAAAAACGAAATATTGGCATGGTATTCCAGGATATTGCTCTGTTTCCGCATTTAACGATTGCGGACAATATAACGTTTGGTATTAAAAAGTGGTCTAAAAAAGATCAGCAGTCACGAGTTGAAGAGTTGTTGGCGCTTGTTGGGCTTCCAGGAGTTGAGGCACGCTATCCGCACTCTCTTTCTGGTGGTCAGCAACAAAGGATCGCGTTGGCACGTGCGATGGCTCCTAAGCCGGATCTGTTGCTGCTTGATGAGCCTTTCTCGGGGTTAGATGCCAATTTACGGGAAACATTGGTTCCTGAAATTCGGGATATTCTTCGTAAAGAGCAGATGAGCGCTATCTTAGTGACGCATGATCAGATGGAAGCGTTTGCAATGGCTGATAAAATTGCCGTGATGCAGCTAGGTCGTGTTCAACAATGTGGGACGGCTTTTAATATATATCATGAACCGAAAACACGCTTCGTTGCTGACTTTATAGGTTTAGGTGAGTTCTTGCGTGCTTCTATTAAAGATGAGTATTCTGTTGATTCTGTACTTGGCTGCTTGGTCGGAGATGAGCCTTTAGGGTACGTGCCAGGCACCGAAGTAGAGTTATTGATCCGGCCTGATGACATCCAACACTGCGAAGATAGCCCTTTAACGGGTCGCATAGTGAGTAAGTGGTTTCGTGGTTCACATTATCTCTATCACGTTCAGCTGGACAATAAAGAGATATTGCCTTGTATTACTGCCTGTCATCACGATCATGATGTAGGTGAAGACCTTGGTATCAGTATCGAGTTAGATCACCTCGTGGTATTGCCGCTATGCGATCCTGAAACCGGAGTGTGTGATCTACAAGAGTCCGAAGTAGTTCAGGCTCAAGCAATCGCAAGATAGCAACGTCTATAGCTCCCCCTCACTTAGTAAAGTGCAAAGCGTTTGTATTCATCACAACATTGCGTTGTGGAAATCGACATTTTGTTCTTAGGGGAGTTAGAGTAGGATGTGCGCTCTCTTTTATCCCCGGTGATCTATGTCTACTCGCCCCAATCTTCTCAATGACGATATTCGCCCCACCTTATTGAGGATGACAATTCCAATGATGCTTGGGATTGTCAGTTTGATGCTTTTTAATCTGGCAGATCTTTATTTTGTGAGCCGTCTGGGTACCGATGCTTTAGCTGCATTAGGTTTTACGTTTCCTGTTTGTTTTACTGTTATTAGTCTGGCGATTGGCCTGGGGATTGGCACTTCCGCAACGTTGGCGCGGTTGTTAGGCGAAGGAGATAGTGAGGGCGCGAGTTCTTTAGCCTCTGATAATCTGTTAATCGTAGCGGGAATGATTGTTGCGATAAGTATTCTCTTTCAGACATTAATTGGACCTGTATTTAATGCGATGGGTGCCCCTGAACGCTTGATGCCTTTGATTTATAGTTATATGGAAGTATGGCTAATTGGCTCTGTGTTTCTAGTTATCAATATGGTCTGTAATGCCTGTATGCGGGCAACCGGCGATACTAAAACGCCTGCACTCATTATGGCTGGTTCTTCGCTGCTTAACTTTATTTTAGATCCAATCCTTATCTTTGGAATAGGGCCGTTTGAAGGCATGGGTATCCAAGGGGCCGCAATAGCGAGCATCATTGCTTGGAGTGTTACTACGGTTGTAGCGGTTAATATTCTTTTCTTTAGAAAACATCTGTTGGTGATTCAGCCGGTAGATATACAAAGAATGAAACGGCATTTTAATGGCGTTATGAAAATAGGACTGCCTGCTGCGTTATCCAATATGATGACACCGGTAGCTCAGGCTATTTTAACCTATTTAGTTGCACGTCATGGACCTGAGGCTGTTGCTGCTTTTGGGGTAGGGAATAGAATCGAATCACTGTCGTTATTGGTTTGTTTAGCTCTATCAATGACCCTTCCTCCGTTCATCAGTCAGAACTTTGGAGCCGGGCAAATTGAGCGGGTAAAAAGAGCTTATCGGCTTGTTACTGGCTTCTCTTTAGTGTGGCAATCTGCGGTGTTTCTTGTGCTTCTGTTGGTTGCCGATGGGGTTGCAAGCATCTTCAGTGATAAAAGTGAGGTGCAAACCTTAATTATTTTGTGGATTTTTATCGTGCCAATTGGCTTTGCATTTCAGGCTGTGACTTTCCTTACAGCCTCTAGCTTTAATGCGCTGCACCAACCGATTCGTGCTATGAAACTTAGTATCGCTAGGCTTTTTTTGTTCGCGCTTCCTTTGGCTTGGGTTAGTTCTCAACTCTTTGGTTTGAAAGGAATGTTTATCTCTCTGGTGGTTTCAAACTTGTGTGTGTCGTTATTGGCTTGGTGGTCGATGACTCGTTATCTTAAAAAGCTTTAATGCTGCGGTTGCACAGTTGTGGTTCTGGGCTTGAATCCCTGTCATGAGACTTTAACAGCGATCTCTTATGCTTTAGTTCTTCAACCAAAGTCATATTAATATCTGGGAACGGATGGCATTATGATCGAGGAAAGGCCAAGGAATTGACCGTAAAGATAATTAAAAAAACCGAACACCCAAACAAGCAAATAGATAATTATTAAGGGGATGAGCATGAGTCAGAAAATTGCACTCGTGACTGGTGGTACTGGTGGTTTAGGTACTGCAATTTGCCGCACATTGGCAGATGAAGGTTTTCGCGTTGTAGCCGGCTATAACAGCGGAGGCAACCACGATAAAGCCAAGGCATGGCAAGAAGAACAGAAAAAAGATGGTTATGATATTTTAGTTTCTTATGGTGATGTAACAAGTGCAGAGTCTTGTGCACAGTGTATTGCAACTGTCGAAGAGCTAACTGGTGGTAGTGTTGATATTCTAATCAACAATGCCGGTATCACTCGCGATGGTCAGTTTAAGAAAATGAGCTGGGAGCAGTGGGATGAGGTTATGAGTGCTAACCTTGACTCTATGTTCCATATGACGCGTCTGGTTATCAATGGAATGATCGATAAGGGGTGGGGACGTATTATCAATATATCCTCGGTAAATGCCCAGAAAGGTCAGTTTGGTCAGTGTAACTACTCAGCTGCGAAAGCGGGTATTCATGGCTTTACTAAAGCGCTTGCTCAGGAAGTGGCGCGCAAAGGTGTTACCGTTAATACTGTCTCACCAGGCTATATTAAAACGGCGATGGTCGCTAAGATTGCTCAAGAGATTCAGGATCAAATCTGCGCAGGCATCCCTGTAGGCCGTTTTGGTACCCCTGAAGAGATCGGGCGTATGTGTAATTTCTTATGCGATGATGAATCAGGTTATATCACGGGTGCTGACATGTCTGTAAACGGTGGTTTACACATGTCTTAATTGATCGTGATTAGATATAAAAAACCCGCTTTCGCGGGTTTTTTTGTAACTAAAACTTAGTGCCTTTTCTTAAAAAATATTTTCAAGTTTGCTTTCGAATCGATCATTAAAGTCTTCGAAATATGCGGCAAACGGGATGCAAAGCCATTCGTGCTCTAACTGTTTTATTTCGGCTAGATCAAAGGCTTGCTGTTGCTCGGCCAGTGCCTGTTGCAGGCGTTCCATTTGGTATTCCATTCTAAGGGCTTGATCCTCAGCCGGAGAGGGCTGAGATGATGCGATCTCAAGGCGGATGCAAATCTGCCTTAGGCGTTGCTCTTGCTCGTTTATAAGCGAATCAAGGGCTTCTGGAGCCTTTGCTATTTCTAGTAGTGTGGCGTAGCGATCTGACATTGAATCACTCAGCGGATGCTCCGATGCGTTTTCAAGTGACCAGGCTTGCTGGATATTGTCTAAGTGATCAGAAACGCACTGGTCGAGAATGGCGTGTTCTAGTTGTTGGCAAAGATTGGCTTTTCTGTAAAACGCTTGATAAGGCTCTGTTTGGAACTGGTGAAGCTGTTCTTGTAATTGTGCAAGATAATCTGATGCTGCTTTGATTGTCTCTTTATCAGACGTTTTAATTAAAGCGTTTTGGCTTTCAAGTTCTGAGATGAGAGATAACGCAAGATCTGTTTTCTCTTCCAATAATTTCATGCTGCATGTCGTCGCTAGCATATGATTAAGCTCAGAACAGGCATTGTCGAGAGAGGGTTGAATCGTATTAGTCACCGCGCAGGGTTGTTTACCTGCATAGAACGCTTCAAATATTTGGCTGCAATTTTCTCTAAATTGATTCCATAACTTGCGTTCCTGGTTTCTAGGCGCGGGTCCAGTCTCTTTCCACTCTTTTTGTAATTCTTTGACTGTCTCGGTCGCCGAGGCTAGGTCGCTTGATAGCAATAGTTGCTTGCTTTCCTCAATTAGGCGCTGTTTGGTGGTAGCGTTTTCGCTTCTGAATGCCTTCAGAGGCTCTTCACAGGATAAGAGGACTTCATCAAGCCGTGCTTGTAGCTTTTTGCCAGGGGCGCGATCAACAGGAGAGTATGAGCGCCAGTCGTGTTTAGCCTGACGTATTTGTTCTTCGTATAGCTTCCACTCATCTGCTGCACTGTTGCTGGGGGCTTGCAAGCTTTCCAGATTGATGCAGATCTCTTTTCGACGTTGGAGGTTTGATTGGCGCAACTCTCGTTGTTCTGAAAAGTGTTTGTCGCAAGGTGCGTAAGCCGCGTCGGATGCTTTCTTGAAACGCTTCCAAAGTTGTTGAGAATGAACAGAATCTGTAGCGTCGAGTAGTTTCCACTCTTTTTGTACTTTACGTACTTGGTTGGCAAGCTCTTGCACGGGAAGAGATGATTCCGAAAGGGCCTCCATCTCTTGGCATAAGGTTTCTTTCTTGGGAGCTACGGCATAAGCTTGCCAATCCCTCATCTCTTGCAGTTCGGCGCCTAGTAATTTTGCGCGGTGTTCAAGCTCTTGCGGCAAACTACCGTTAAGACGTTTGCTAATCTGCTCCGCTTTCTTAATCTGTTTATCGGCAGATTTGATTTCACCTTGTTTGATCGATTTATTCAGATCGTCCAGTAAAGATCGGTAGTCTTGTTGAAGCTGGTTGAGGCGGTTGCCTTTTTGATCAATCCTTTTCTGGGCAATGGTAATTGTATTCTCGAGCGCTTCTAGCTGAGCCGGTTTGTTGAGCCCTTTAGGCCAATTCAGTTTTTTTATAAATTGTCGCGCAGCTTTGACAGGCCTTATCAGTGCGTCAGGTGATGATTCTTGGGGCGCGCAATTTTGTTGTAATTGATTGAGTTGCTCAGCTGAATTCAATAGGAGATTGTAGCTTGTTAAAAAACTTTCTATCTGAGAAGTAATGTTTTTGAAATTAATATACTCAGATTTTGCACTGTACTGGCTTACGGCGTTCCATTGTTCGCAGAGGCTGGATAGTGCTTGCTCAATAGTAACGAGCTGCGCTTGATCGGTAATCTCATCGCCAGTGGTTTCTTTTAAAACGCATAGTTCAGAATATAATTGATGACTTTTGGCGATCTGTTGTTGCTTAAAGGCTTCTTGCTCTGCCTGTTTTTGTAATCGGGTCTCTTCCTGGGCAATGACCTCTTTACAGCGAAGATAAGCGGCCTGATAAGCCTGTTTATCTTCAGATGTAGCATGTCGAGATAAGTTGTCCCACTCATTTTCGAGAGCAGATAGCTTGGCGGCGAATAATGGAAAGAATTTATTGTCACTGTGTTTATTGATGCTTTCAATAAACTGTTGAATCGCCTTATCAATCGCCTGCTTTTGTGCTTCATTCTCTCGAATAATATGCAATTTATCTCTAGCTGCTTTAAAGACGCCTTTATCTTTATTGCGTGCTGTCTTGGAAAGCTTTTCAAGTGTATCGGTACAGGTTATGCGCTGCGTTGCTTGGACTCGGTCAGCGGCCCGTTGGCTTTTTTCTGCAATGACAGCAAGGCTATAGTTATCGGAGAGTTGCGAGATCGCCTGTAGCCTAATTTCTTCTTGGCCACTATTAAGTACTAGGTGGGTTAAAAGGTTGCTATCTTGAAGTGATGTTAGCGCAGTCAGCTTGTCTTTAAGATCGCTCTGGTCATCTTTGCACAAGAGTATCTGACTAATGCGATGTAGTGCTTGCTGCTGGATGTTTTCAGATGAATCTTGTTTGCTGATTTTGACCAGTAAGCTTAATACGTTTAGCTTTTCTGTCGCGGCAAGACGGACAAGTTCGTCCTTATCTTCCAATGCGAGTTGGCACAGAATTGATTGTGTTTGGGGATCAGAAAGGCGCAGTTTAGAAATTGCTTTGATGCGTTTCTCTGATTTGCTGTGTTGCCAGTTGGGCTTAAAAAATCTTGCTAACATAACTTCCTAAACATGTTTGGCAACGGTGCATATAAAGTAAGTTGGAGCGAGCGCTGCCTTTAAGGGCACATATTCTAACGTAGAATTCGTTTTCTGACAGCGTTGACATTAGCCGAATATGTATTTGAACGGTTTTTAGTGAACGATTTTTAACAAATAGAGGTTCGCAATAGCCAGTATACGTGGCCTTGAGGCTTTCTTAGTTCTTTGGATGAAAATCTTTAATAGTTAAAAGGCTCTCACTGTAAACGGTTCTAGCTCTACAGTGAGAGTGACAGGCGTAATTATTTTGGCTTAGGCTCTAATTTCGACCTCGCCATCAACATATAGCCAATAGTTATTCTCTTTGCGGAAATTTGATTTTTCATAAAGGGTGCCCGCTTGATCTTCGGTCTCGAATGCGGCTTCAAACTCTACGCAGCCTTGTTCATCTGAACGACCACCTTGTTCAGTGCTCAGTATGCTAAGTCCAGTCCAGTTGGTGTATTTAACTTGGTCGGCTAGCACTTCTGCATCGTCTGCACCCTGTTTTTCGGGGGCGGTGGTATCGATAAGATAATCGATCGCTCCAAGTGCAAAAGCGGTGTATCGTGATCGCATAAGTGCTTCGGCAGTAGGCGCAGGTTTCTGCCCTTGAACAAATGGCTCGCAGCAGTAAGCGAATGGTTTCCCGGAACCGCAGGGACAGGTTTTACTAATTACTTCCTGATCATGAGACATGGGTGAACCCTTAACAGTGAAATGTTAATCTGGTGTAAGGAGTGGCTTAAGTTCTTATATTCCCCATTAAACACACTTCTATACCCACATTTTATCTATCAGTTTAACTGGTTTTGCAAGGATACTTTATGGCTAAGGCGCCTTTGACATTTTTTTGGCACGATTATGAAACATTTGGAGCGGATCCAAAGCGCGATTGGCCCGTTCAGTTTGCAGGGGTTCGTACGGATGAAAATCTAAATATTATTGACGACCCTGTGATGTTTTATTGTAAGCCAAGCGATGATCAGTTGCCCCATCCAGAGGCCTGCTTGATTACGGGAATTACACCGCAGAAAGCGGTTGAAGAAGGTGTTTGCGAGGCTGATTTTTTTAATCAAATAATCGAGCAATTAGGGCGCCCTGGTACATGTGGGGTTGGCTATAATAGCATTAGATTTGATGACGAAGTTACTCGGTATGGGCTCTATCGTAACTTCCATGATCCCTATGCAAGGGAGTGGCAAAACGGCTGCTCTCGCTGGGATATTATTGATATGTTGCGTTTGACTCGTTCGCTTCGCCCGGAGGGTATTCATTGGCCTGTTTACGCGGATGGATCGCCGAGCTTACGATTAGAAGACCTGACCGCCGCGAATAATATTGACCACGGTAATGCTCATGATGCGATGTCAGACGTTTACGCAACCATTGAGATCGCCAAATTAGTTCGAGATAGACAGCCTAAGTTATTTGACTATATTCAAAAGAATCGCTCTAAACAGGCGATTCAAGCGCAGTTGGATTCTATTTCGCATAAACCTGTTTTACATGTCTCATCTCGCTATCCCGTTGAGTTAGGAAATGCAGCTATTGTTGCCCCGCTAGCGACGCACCCTATTAATAAAAATGGTGTGTTGGTTTGGGATCTGCGTTATAGCCCAGAGCCGTTGATGAGTTTATCGGTGGAAGAGATTCGCCGATTACTTTATACGAAGCATACTGAGCTTGCCGAAAACGATCCTAAAATTGCGTTAAAACAGGTGCATGTGAATAAATGTCCGATTATCGCGCCTGCTGGAATGTTAAATAAAGATGAGGCGACGCGTTTACAGATAGATGGTGATACGTGTCGAGCACATTTGCAGATGATACGAAGTTTTACTGGCCTTTCCACCAAAATTGCCGATATCTATAGTGAGAGCCCTTTTGAAGCAGAGTCTGATCCAGATATGATGCTATACAGCGGTGGTTTTTTCTCGGCGACCGATAAGAAACTCATGGATCAAGTTAGAAGTGCGAGTCCGGTTGAGTTAGCTGAGATCGATCTCCCGTTTCAGGATGTGCGTTTAGAAGAGATGCTGTTGCGTTATAAAGCACGGAATTGTCCATCAGTTTTAAGTCATGATGAGCAGATGCAATGGGAAGAGTATCGCAGACGAAAGCTTATAAAGGGTGAGAACGGCCATTTAACCATGGAAGTTTTTTATCAACGTCTAAATGAACTGTACTCACAGCCCGACCTGGCAGAGAGTAAACGTCATATACTAGAAGAACTGGCAGTTTATGCGGAGGCCATTTATCCGATGGAAGAGCCTTTTGATGAAGCCTATTAATAGGCTAGTTTGTTGCTTTTTTTTGATCCCTTCTTGGTTGTATGCCGAGGAGGTTGTTGTGCCTATAGAATATGAAGTCACTGCGCCAAAGGGTTATTTTTACGGTACGGTTGATGGTGAAACTGCTTATAAAGATTGGCGGCGGGGTACTTTTGATAAAGAGCGGATGCAGGAAATTACGCCTCAAGACCTGCCAGATAACTTACCAGAACCTGTCATTATTCCTTTTACTGAGCCTAAGGTGAACGAGGTACCGGTTGGAAAACCTAAGCGCCCTCCTTTAAAAGGGGAAGATAAAATATTTGTTCAGATCGGCAAAGATGAACAAAAGGCTCGCTGCTTTTTGTTAGGTCAAGGGTGCGAAGAATTAGTTAAACCAAAAGAAACGGATTCTGTCTATTTTAGACCGATCGAAGCACAGCAGAAAAAGCGAAAAATAATCAACCCTTAAGTTTCTTTTTTAATCGGGTTACGAATTTTTCTCTAGTGGTATTAACCACAAATACCACTAGAGATTATTCAACGCGATGGCCTGTGTTTGATTACACGTCTGGTACGTGGATGCCTCTGCTTTTCAGTCGAGCAAATAAGCTTTCCGTCTCGTCATTAATGACTGGCGGCTTCTGTAAGAACGGAGTGCCGCTGTTACGGACACTTAAACGCCTTGTTTGCAATTGATCCAAACAATGAGCAAGTTCACTTAAGCTTATAGTCTCGACGCTATTCGCTAATTTTTTCCGTGTATCAAACGTTGTATCTCCCCAATCTAATTCTCTCCAATAGCGTTGTGTTCTACTGGATAGCTTGTTGTCTTTCTTTGTAATTCGAGATATCACACTGCGTTTGTACTGATGTAGCTCTGACGGTGTGATTTTTTGTATTTTGCTATTCCAGTCACTGAGAAAAGAATCGACTTCGTTTTCTAATTCATCCGCATTTTTTATCGGTGATTGGATAATAAAAGCGATAGCGGGCGTTTTGTTCATTTGAAGAGGCGTTGCAAAAACAATGTACCCTAACTGCTTTTCAGTACGGATCTCGTTATAAAAAGGTGCCGATAAAATTTCAGACAGAAGAGACAGCTCGGCGCGTGTTTTTACACTGTTGTTTTCACCTTGTAAGAGCAGGCTGAGTGCTGAGTCATTATGATTAATCGCTAAGGTTTCTTGCAGCTTCCTATCTTTTGGGATTTGTGTAACTTTGACCGTAGGAGAGGGCAGAGAACCCTCTTTCAGCAGGGCCGTTTTTAACATTTCCCCCATTGAAAGCGCCTGTTCTTTTGACAAGTTTCCGTGTGTTAAAACCTTAATACTTGGTGTTGCCAAAAGTGTATCTGCAAATTGAGTGAGAGCATCCAAGTTAAGATTTGAAAGCGCTTGATTTTGGCTTTGATTGTTCCATTGAGGCAGTAGCAATTCGTAAAGACGGCTGGTGGTTTGGTTATAGGGTTTGTCTTTTAATGAGTTTGCGAGTCTATCGATGTACTTTTGTTTAAAGATCTGGAAACGATCCTCTTTAAAATCAGGATGCTGTATCGCATCAATAACGTCTTGCAGCAGTAGATCAAGTTTGTCATTGTAGCCTGATAGTTTAACCGTAAAACCTTTTAAGTGAGGGTAGATCTGTGTGCTAAGGCCGGCAAGATAAGCATCGTAGAGTGTTTCGTTTAGCTGCTCTTGTAGCATCTCTGTGTAGAGCTTACTGAGTACCCAATTTTTTGCGCTGTTATTAGCGACGGGGGTTTGAATGCTGAAATATAGATCTGCTTGGGGGATGTTAAAAGCCGTTTCGCTTTTATGCCATAGTGAGAACCCGTCTTCATTATCGACCTGTACCGGTATTTTTGATTGAGCATGCTGCTTGATTAGATCAAGGTTCGATGCAATAAACGGATTGGCTTCTCGTATGCTTAATTCTGTACTGATCTCAGTGACGGTGAGTTTTTCTAAATCGCGCTGTGATAAAGCCTTTACTGCATAAGGAACACTATAAAATGGTTCAGTCGCTGCGGATTGAGGTTTGTTAGATTTAAGGCTTAGCAGCATGTTGTCTGGACGAATGCTGTTCAAATAACGTTGGATCAGATCTGAATCAAACGCCTCGAATTGATAATCGGCTGAAATTGCTTGTTCGGTTGGGTAGTGTTGCATCTGGCTGGATAGGCTGCTGACTAAGTGTATCGGTTCCGCTTGTTCTTGAAAGCGAAAGCCAATATTACTGAGTTGTTTTTCTTCCAGATAAAGAGATTTAAGTACACCTTTCTGTTTCATTAGTTCAACGTATTGAAACAGTGTCTGAGCAACCTCTAGATAGTGTTTTTCGCCGTCCTCGGTCAACTGGATGTTGACCATAAAGCTCGCTTCTGAGGATAAATTATGTCCCTGGGAAGCGGATAATGACGTTGCCCATCCCTTTTCCTTTAATAAAGAAAGCAAGCTGCCCTTGCCTTCATATCCAATCAAGCTACTGATGTAATAGAGGGGTTTCTTCTGCCATGTGGAACGTGATTCTATCGTGGGGAAGGTGAGTGTAAGGGAACGAATATCTTTGACGGTTTGGATATTTAATTGCTGAGGTAATTGGCCCGCTACAAAAAGGGGAGCTGCGCTTTCAAATGTTGTTGCCTGACGGTTTTGAACCGCTGAAAATTTATTACGTACCATCTCCTCTAGTTGTGTTAGAGACTCTTTGCCTAAAACTACCAAGGTCATGATATTGGCAGAGTAATATTGATTATAAAA
>Ga0193964_1001105_pt1 | contig 12216 bp, 14 predicted proteins | sample FB_7_MG_FD_140323 | JGI IMG/M metagenome (GOLD analysis project Ga0193964, IMG submission 140323) | Microbial mat bacterial communities from the Broadkill River, Lewes, Delaware, United States - FB_7_MG | ecosystem: Environmental > Aquatic > Freshwater > River > Microbial mats | place: USA...
CGTGTTCGGTTCTTACACGATGGGCAACCTAAAACTGTCTGCGGGTTATCAAACGGTTTCTGGTGATACTGCTTATAACTACGGATGGGGTGGTGCTGACGACAACGGTCTGATGACGACTAACGCTGTACAGATCATGGACTTCAACAATCAGGATGAAGATTCTTGGCAACTGCGTGCAGACTACACTGTCGCTGCTGTACAAGGTCTAAGCGTAATGGCGCGTCACACTGATGGTGAATACACTAACGCTGGCAACAAAGTTGATGAAGCAGAAACTAACTTTGAAATGGCTTACGCTGTTCAAGGTGGTGCTTTGGAAGGTCTGAATCTTAGAATGCGTGTATCTCACGTTGAAGCAGATGCTTACGATGACATCAACGAGATTCGTTTGATCGCTAATTACGGCTTCTAAGCTGTTACCTAACACCTGCCGCAATCCTCCCCTTCATGCGGCGGGTGTTTCATCGTTTTATCGGCCGGTTACCATCTCGATTTCATAAAAAGCATCTGCGATATCATCTAGTTTGCTACTGACGATAACTTGGGCATCGCTTAAGCCTTTATTGTAGTAGTAAGCACCCATCTCTTTTGAAATAAAATCTAGCAGGAATTCGCATTCAAATTGGCCGAGATCCTGATCCATCTCTTTTGTGAAATAGGTTTGTAGTTTATCGATGAGCAGTGCTTTTTCATCGGATGAAAACTTGATCTCAGGCATCTTGGGAATCTCGGTTATTGACGTTGTTCCACGGGTTTTGCTTCGAGAATGTATAAAGATAAAGCTGTTCTACTTTCTCTCTGGCCCAGGGTGTTTTGCGCAAAAACTTCAGTGAAGACTTTATGGAAGGATCGCTTTTAAAGCAGTTGATACTGACATGGCGGGCAAGGCCTTCCCATCCATAGTGCTCTTCTAGTTCGGTAACGATTGTTTTAAGCGTTAAGCCGTGAAGTGGATTATTCACTTGTTGATCAGGCATCTGAAAGATATTACCTACATTAGAAGTATCGTTATAGTTAGCTCGATTATACGTAACAGGTAGCAGTATTCACATATGCCTTGCTGTAAAATTAGATCTACTTTCCATTTAGTAATTACGTCGCATGAATAAAATACAGTTGATTAAATACATTATCGCTCAATTAGAAGATGTATATAGAAACGCAGTCGCAGCGGCAAACAGAGCCCATAGCAGTGCTACGGACAAAGAAAATATAGCTGAGAATAAGTACGATACCTTGGGGCTGGAGGCCGCCTATCTTGCGGAAGGGCAAGCCAGACGAGTGCTTGAATGCGAGGCTGAATTGAATGAGTTTAAGCAGTTGCTGTTGGTCGGTGGTGACAGTAATAACGAGGTAAAGGTCGGCAGTTTTATTCATTTAGAAGATGATCAAGGGCAGGGGCGCTTTCTGTTTCTGGGCGCTTGCGCGGGTGGTTTGAAGGTCGATTTTGAAAGCAGATCAATCATGATCATCACACCAGAGTCGCCATTGGGAAAAGCGCTGTTAGGGCTGTCCATAGATGATGAGGTGCAATTGTTAGTGGCAGGAGAGAAGACTAATTATTGTATTGTTGATACTTATTAATTTTTCCTAGGGCTCTATATGGTTTTCTATTTTTTAGTGGCCCTTGTCTGGAAGAGCTGTTGTCTTAGAAGAGCTCAATATCATCGTCTCTCACTTCGATCCTTGATTCGATATCACAGAAATTAACAATTTGATTTCGGCCGTGATTTTTAGCGTGGTATAGGGCGCGGTCAGCCTGTTCAAAGTGCAGTAAAGGCGGAGTGACTGGGTCAACAATAGTAAAACCAATACTGACGGTGAGATTACCTGATGGGAAGGTGTAATCTTGTACCGCCTGATGAAAGCGATTAAGCGTATTTAGTGCTTGTTCTGGCGTGGCATTGTTTAAAATTACGACAAACTCTTCGCCACCGTAGCGGAATAAAAAATCAGTATAACGGAACGTTTTTTTCATCAGCTCTGCGAAGTGTAATAGCACTTCATCACCATAGAGATGCCCAAAGGTGTCGTTGACCCGTTTGAAGTGATCAATATCAAGAACCACCATCCACGATGGTTTTATATGGGACTTTTTATGCTCTCTATGAAACGTAACAACTTCATTGAGGCTGAGTTCCATCGTTTGGCGATTAGGTAATCCCGTCAGCATATCTCTTTCTTTGGAATCAAGTAGGGCAACTTGATTCTCATAAATGCCAAAAACCCCTTCGATAAGTACCATATCTGCATCTGATACAGAGCCGGTGATGACGATTATTCGCCTTGGGATAACATCCTTGGTGATATCGAGGAAGATATACTCCTGCCCTTTAAATTTAATGCAAGTAACGCCTCCTTTACTTTTGGGAAGTGTTTTCAGCATTAAATCGCTATTACGGTCAGCAAAAGATTCATCTAATGTCAGGGGAAATCTTCTGATTGAAAGGCCTGTATCTGAGTTGGAATCACCGAAGATTTCGTATGATGCCGCATCTTCTATTCCATCTAATGAGCAGAAGTAATGGAGTACCGCATGAGTAAGGGAATTATAGGTTTTGTGCGCTAAGAATTTTGCTGATAATTCAAACGCTTGTTTGATCTGGCTGTGTCTACTCATGTTCTCGGATACAACGCTGGAAGGCTTATGAGAAGTGATTATGATAAGTTATTGTAGCAGTGAAATGGCTATTTCTGAACGAACGATATGTTTTTTTACGGTTCTTGTGTGAGTGATCGTATTTTGCCAATAATATCTTATACAAAGTTAGTTGATTCGATCAAAGTCGCTAAGATAGACGTTGTTTAAAATCAGCTAAATAACCAAGTATGTAACAATCGACCTGGCATTAAAGCGAAGCTGCCTGCCGTGAGAAGCCCCCCGCAGTACACGCCAATCATATTTCCTTTATGGCTCTTTGTATTACCCGCTTTGGCTGCAAAGTAGGCTTTCGGGATGCAGAAGAGAACTACAAAACTGAAGATATGAATAAAGCCAAAATGGTTTAGCCAGCGAGGGCCTATCTCTGCGGGCATAAATAGAACCGTGATGGCCGTAGTAATCATCAGTAACATATACACTTTGCCTAAGGAACGGTGCCAGTGTGTACCTTTTCGATTGAGCATGAGAAAGGTGCCAATCAGGAAAGCCGGTAGAACGGAAGCTAAGTGTAAGTATGTCAATTGCAGATAAGTCATAATTCAATTGTTCTCTAATCCCTTAAATCCTGATTATGTTACTGCTTGTCCAATAGATTAAATGCTAAGTACTTCAGATTACGACTGGTTTTTAAATGGCAGGTAGCGCGTTAAGTCTTGTAGTTGTTGGTCGATAGCCATTTTTTCTTCATCTATAAACTGACATATTGCTTGGTTAAAACCAACTTCTTTGACATAGTGAGCAGACCACGTGGGTACTGGTTCAAACCCTCGTTGGATTTTGTGTTCACCTTGAGCGCCGGAATCGAAACGTTTGAGCTTATGCTCGATACAGTAATCTATCCCTTGGTAATAGCAGGTTTCAAAATGAAGGCTGTCGTATTCGTCAAAGCATCCCCAGTAGCGGCCATACAGCGTGTCGCTATCTTTCAGGGATAGGGCAGCGGCAATGGGGGTTTGGTCTTTCATGGCAATGATAAGCAGTAAGTTTTCCGGCATGGTTTCTTGTAGCTGGTAGAAAAATGATTTGTTGAGATATGCTTCTCGACCTCGCTTTAAGTATGTCATTCGATAGAATTCATAGAATTGATCCATACGTTCGTGGCTAATCTCATCACCTTCAAGTTGGATGTGTGTGATCTGCTGATCAATTATTTTTTGACGTTCTTTTTTAACGTTTTTCCGTTTTCTGGAAGTAAAGCTATCTAGGAAGTCTGAAAAACTACTGTAGTCACGATTAAACCACTGGTATTGGCAGCCTTTTCGCACCATTAGTTCAGGAGGAGAAAGGGCATCTATTTCAGTATCGGTTGGAAATAATAGATGGAAAGAATTCGCACTAAGCTTTTGGCAAAGGGCAGGGATCTGTTGTTTTAAAATAGTTAAGAGCGGAGCGGGATCTTGCTGGGTTAATAACCGAGGCCCCATCGCTGGAGAGTAAGGAATAGCGCATACAAGCTTTGGATAATACTCCAAGCCATGACGTTGATAGGCATCTGCCCATGCCCAGTCAAATACGTATTCGCCATATGAATGCTGTTTAAGATAAAGAGGTAAAATAGCAATAGTTATACCGTTATCTTGAAGTTGCAGATGTAGGGGTTGCCAGCCTGTTTTGGCGCACACGCTGCCTGAGGCTTCAAGCGCGTGTAAAAATTCATAACGTATAAATGGATTATCAGTTGGGCATAGGCTATTCCACAGCGTTTTGCCTATTTCACTGATTTTATGGCTAAATTTTAGTTCTAGCATGTCGCAGCATTCTTTTCCTGTTGCTAAGCTTAGAGTGCAGTTTATGCTTTAGTGCCTTGCTGGGAAATGGCCTTGTAAGTTTTTTGTATAGGTCAGGTTGATTAATCTGCTAGAGGTAATGAAATGGACGAGTTAGAGTTAGAATTTGTGCTTCATCCACAGTTGGCCGCTGATTGTGTTGTGTTGGGAGATTTTCCGGTAAGCCGGTTATTGCTGCTGAATGATGCAAACTATCCATGGTTTATCCTAGTACCTCGTCGTGCTAATGCCACTGAGATCTATCATCTATCCGATGAAGAGCAGTGCGTATTGATGAAAGAGTCATCTTTCCTGTCCTCTAATCTGGCTGATATTTTTGCAGCGCGGAAAATGAACGTTGCCTCATTAGGTAATATGGTCCCGCAACTGCACATTCATCATATTGTTCGATACGAAAATGATAAGGCTTGGCCAGCGCCCGTTTGGGGGAAGGTTCCTGCACAGGCTTATACTGATGAGCAGATTGATGAAGTGCGCGGTAAGCTTGAGATACTGTTAGCCGGTGAGCTAGATTTCGTGCCGCATTAACGGTTGAGCTTTTCTTGGTATGAGGTGCTGCATAATAAGTGCTGCATAAATAGGTGCCTGCATAGAAGGCGCTGCATAGGAATTGCTGGATAGAAGGTGCGGTGAAATAAGGCTTAACGCTTCTCTCTGCGTAATAGGTATGATTTATATACCGATAGGAGTGCATAGCGCCGGGGCAAGTTTTTTGTATCAGATTTTTTGTATCTTAGATCAAACACAAAAAAGCACTGTCTGTTGCGCTTTATGTTGATGCTGACAGTGTGGCCATATTTTTAAACAGTCATCTATATTGACTGTTCTTATGTCGTTATCTTGATCTTCATATTGAGTCATTTCAAAGCTAAAGCGATTAAGAATTTGTGCTAAGGGCTCTATTGTGTGGGCTGATTTAGGCTGTTTCTTATTGCTAATGACTTAAGTTGATAATCTTTCGCCCATCATTGGCACTGAGGGGCCTGTCACCACCAAATATTTCAGGTATAATCCGCCGTTTTCCGAAGGTTTATCCTTAGTTGTTTTTGGGGCTATACCAATGCCAATTTTTGATTTTCAGTGTCAAAGCTGTAGTCACGAATTTGAGAAGTTAGTGCTAAAGAGCGATGCTCCTGCACCGGCGTGTCTTGAATGTGCAAGCGTAGACGTGATTAAAAAAGTATCCGCGCCAGGATTTCGGTTGTCAGGGTCTGGTTGGTACGAAACAGATTTTAAGACCGGCAAGAAGAAAAATCTTGCGGGCAGCACAGATAGTTCAGGAAGTTCAGCCAGTTAAATTGGTGTGCTGAACGCTTGAATATTTTTAATTCATAGACGGTCTGGTACGAACCAGATTTTTTTAAGTTAACAGGAACAGTAAATTATGCGCAGTCATTATTGCGGCGATCTAAGAAAAGAGCATATTGGCGAAGATATTACCCTGTCGGGTTGGGTACACCGTCGCCGTGACCACGGTGGTGTTATCTTTCTAGATGTACGTGACCGTGAAGGTTTAACGCAGGTTGTATTTGATCCAGACCGCGAAGATAGCTTTGCGCTTGCTGATAGCTGCCGTAATGAGTTTGTTATTGAGTTGAAGGGTACTGTTCGTGCTCGCCCAGAAGGTACTGTTAATTCAGATATGCCTACAGGTGAGATCGAAGTGCTGGGTAAAGAACTTATTGTCCTTAATAAATCAGAAACGCCTCCTTTCCAGTTAGATGAGCATCAGCAAGTTGGTGAAGATGTTCGTCTTCGTCATCGTTATATTGATCTGCGTCGCCCTGAGATGCAAGAAAAGCTACGTTTCCGCTCTAAAGTCTCTAATGCGATCCGTAATTACTTAGATGACAACGGCTTTTTGGATATTGAAACACCGATTCTAAACCGTGCTACGCCTGAAGGTGCTCGTGATTTCTTGGTGCCAAGCCGTATTCATGATGGTTCGTTCTTCGCGCTTCCACAGTCGCCGCAGCTATTTAAACAGCTGTTGATGGTGTCTGGCTTTGATCGTTACTACCAGATCGCTAAATGTTTCCGTGATGAAGATCTGCGTGCAGACCGCCAGCCAGAATTTACTCAAATTGATATTGAAACATCCTTTATGGATGAAGAATCAATTATGGGTCTGACTGAGAATATGATTCGTAAACTGTTCCTTGAGCTTAAAGGTGTTGATCTGGGTGATTTCCCACGTATGCCTTATGCTGAAGCGATGCAGCGTTTTGGTTCGGATAAGCCTGATCTACGTTTCCCAATGGAGTTGGTAGATGTAGCTGACTTGATGGCGGAGATCGAATTTAAGGTTTTTGCTGGTCCAGCGAAAGATCCGAAAGGTCGTGTAGCTGCATTGAAAGTGCCAGGTGGTGCTAAGCTGACCCGTAAGAATATCGATGATTACACGAAGTTTGTTAGCATCTATGGTGCTAAAGGCTTAGCGTGGATCAAAGTTAATGAGATCGAAAACGGCGTTAATGGTCTACAGTCTCCAATCATCAAGTTCCTTGGTGATGAAGTGACAATGGCGATTATGGATCGCTTAGGTGCTGAAAATGGCGACATCGTTTTCTTTGGCGCGGATAAAGAAAAGGTTGTTTCTGAAGCGTTGGGTGCTCTACGTATTAAGGTCGGTGAAGATCTTGAAATGTCTCAGTGCGAATGGGCTCCTCTTTGGGTTGTTGATTTCCCAATGTTTGAGGAAACAAGTGATGGTGGTTTAACTGCATTGCATCATCCTTTCACTGCTCCAAGTTGCACGCCAGAAGAGTTGAAGGCTGATCCATTAAATGCGCTTTCTCGTGCATATGACATGGTATTAAATGGTTGTGAGCTAGGCGGTGGTTCTATCCGTATACACGATCAAGAGATGCAGGCTAAGGTTCTTGAGATACTCGGTATCTCTGATGAAGAAGCAGATGATAAGTTTGGCTTCCTACTGAATGCGCTCCAGTATGGTGCGCCTCCTCATGGTGGTTTGGCATTTGGTTTGGACCGTTTGGTTATGTTGATGACCGGAACTGACTCTATTCGTGAAGTTATCGCTTTCCCTAAAACGCAAAGTGCGTCATGTATGATGACAAATGCGCCAGGTGAAGTAAGCGCTGCACAGCTACGTGAATTGAATATTAAGTTGCGTAAAACGCCTTAAGATTTAGTTTGCGAAATGTTTAGATAAAGCTGACACTAATAAGCTGCCTACGGGCAGCTTATTTTTTTTATGGCATATATAAGAACAACGACTTTGGTTCGCAAGATAGGGAGTGAGTGATGGCAGGTCATTCGAAGTTCGCCAACATCAAGCATCGTAAAGCCGCGCAAGATGCTAAGCGTGGGAAAATATTCACTAAGTTGATACGTGAATTGGTTGTTGCTGCGAAAGAGGGCGGTGGTAATCCAGATGATAATCCGCGTCTGCGAGCTGCTGTCGATAAGAGTCTAGGCGCAAATATGAAGCGCGACACTATCGATAAAGCGATTCTTCGTGGTGCCGGCGGTGCTGAAGGCGATCATTATGATGAGTTAACTTATGAAGGTTACGGATCAAATGGTGTCGCTATTCTGGTTGAATGCATGACGGATAATGTTAACCGAACAGTCGCAGGCGTGCGTGCAGCGTTTAATAAATTCGGCGGCAATATGGGCACTAGTGGATCTGTTGCTTATTTATTCGAGAAAAAAGGTCAATTAGCCTTTGCTGATGATGTTGACGAAGAAAGTTTAATGGATGCTGCTTTAGAAGCAGGTGCTGATGATGTTGTCACAAACGATGATGGCTCCATTGATGTTTTTACCGCCTGGCAGGATTTTATGGATGTTAAGCAGGGGCTTGTGGAAGCCGGCTTTGAACCTGTTCATGCTGAAGTTGAGATGATCCCATCTACATCGGTAGAGTTGGATGTCGATGCTGGCAGGAGGCTCCTAAAATTGATTGATGCCCTAGATGATCTAGATGATTCCCAGAACGTTTACCATAATGCGCACATTCCCGCGGAATCGATGGAATAGTGTAGGTTTAACGTATTAATAGCCGAGGCCTAGTCCTCGGCTTTTTAATGCATGATTGAAAAGGACGTAAGTAGAAAAGGGCGTTCGGATTAAAAGTTTAAATTGAGCACGTTGAATCAAAATGCAGGTTGGTCTTTATCTTGGTGTCGGTTTTGAGATCAGGCATCTCGTGCTGCTTGTAGTGCTTTTTAAACGTTGCTGACTCATGTATGCTTGCCTGTATAAATAACCAGTGATTTGTCTGGTTTAACTGATGATGGTCATTAAGCTTTCCGCAAATGCTAATTCTAGGTATCGACCCCGGCTCTCGAATAACCGGTTACGGCGTTATTAATAGCGTTGGAAATAAGAATGAATACGTAGCCAGTGGTTGTATACGTATTAAAGGCGATGAGTTACCAGAGCGTTTGCAGCAGGTATACGAGGGCGTTTCCGAGGTGATCGAGCGCTACTGCCCGCAGGAGATGGCGATCGAGCAAGTGTTTATGGCTAAGAACGCAGACTCTGCGTTGAAGCTAGGCCAAGCTCGAGGTGTCGCTATTGTGGCAGGGACTAACGCCGAACTTCCGGTATATGAATATGCAGCCAGGAAAGTTAAGCAATCAGTTGTCGGTAAAGGGTCTGCCGATAAAGCGCAAGTTCAACACATGGTTGCACATATCTTGAAACTACCGGGGATACCTCAAGCGGATGCAGCCGATGCATTAGCGATTGCGTTATGTCACTCCCATACGCGTACAAGCTTAATAAAAACAGCCGGTAGTATGTCTTCACGAAATGCGGGTTGGCGCCGTTGATGGTTGTTAATAAACAGGTTCTAGAATTTGGATTTATGCTATGAGTTATGAGGCCTTTATTTATATTGCTGATCTCGTGGGTGTTGCTGTATTTGCCACAGCAGGTGCGTTAGCGGCTCAAGGGAAGAGGCTTGATATTTTAGGTGTTGTGGTGCTGGCGATTGTTACCTCTTTAGGGGGCGGCACTATTAGGGATATTACGCTGGATATTCATCCGGTTGTCTGGATAGCCGATACTACGTATTTGTGGACGGCGATTATCTCGGCGGTTATCGCCTTTGTCGTCTGTCGCTATGTCCAATACCCCCGTCGATTGCTGTTACTTTTGGATGCAATGGGCTTGGCGTTGTTCGCAATATTGGGTGCTGAAAAAGCGATAGCATTAGATTTTCCGCCTTTAATTGTTGTTATGATGGCCGTCATTACCGGATGTGCTGGTGGTATGATTCGTGACATTCTTACTGGGCAAATTCCACTTGTTTTGCAGAAAGATGGTGAGCTATATGCGACGTGTGCATTGGCAGGCGCGATGTTCTATATCGTTTTTGATGCCTATATGGACGCACAGTTAGTGGCACTAATCGCAATGTTAATCATTTTTGTATTGCGGATGGCAGCAATGTTTGCAGACCTAAAATTGCCAGAGTTTATCGTAGCTGGACATAAGCTAGAGAAAATCAAAAAAGGAAAGAATAAGTGATTGGTCGATTAAAAGGTGAGTTGATCGAGAAGCGCCCTCCACAGCTGCTGATTGATGTGAATGGTGTAGGCTACGAAGTTGAAGCGTCGATGAATACTTTTTATCGTCTTCCTGAATGCGGTCTGCAAGTGACGCTATTTACCCATTTTGTGACACGTGAAGATGCGCAGTTGTTGTATGGTTTTTATGATCGCGAAGAGCGTACCTTATTCCGGACGTTGATAAAGGCAAATGGCGTCGGGCCTAAATTAGCAATCACCATTTTGTCCGGCATATCCACTGCCGAGTTTGTTCGCTGTGTGAATGATGGCGATACGGCTTCTTTGGTAAAACTCCCCGGTGTAGGTAAGAAAACAGCTGAGCGTTTGATTGTCGAAATGAAAGACAAGATTAAGGCGTTAGGACTTGAAAGTGCGGGTGAATTTCAATTATCTGCTGCGGATGGTCCAGATATGGCCTCTTTTGAGCCTGTGGCTGATTCACGGAGCGAGGCGGAAAGTGCTTTGATTGCACTAGGTTATAAGCCTGTTCAAGCGACTAAATCAGTGGAGCAGGCGGTGAAGTCGTTAGGGGCTAATACGAGCAGTGAAGAGCTTATTCGCTACGCTTTGCGCGCAATGGTGGGATAACTGCGGTCTGTTTTAGCTATGTTGTAAAGGCCATGATGTAAAGGCTCTGTCGTAAAGGCAATGTTGTAAGGGCTATGTTGAACAAGCAATGTAGTAGAATGCGTCATTCAATACGTTGCTCATAAGTTTTTTAAAAGTGCCTGAGATTATTGTTATCAGGTGTATATACCCGTTAGGAATGTTTTAGATGATTGAAGCTGATCGTTTTATCTCGCCGCTTAGTAATCCCGTTGAAGAAGCTACGGACAGAGCTATACGCCCTAAAACGCTGGAGGATTATGTAGGTCAGCCGATCGTTCGTGAGCAGATGGAGATCTTCATCCAGGCTGCGAAAATGCGTACTGAGGCGCTTGATCATACGTTGATCTTTGGACCTCCTGGTTTAGGGAAGACAACGTTAGCCAATATTATCGCCAATGAAATGGGCTCGGAAATTAAAACGACGTCGGGCCCTGTATTAGAAAAGGCGGGCGATTTAGCGGCATTGTTGACTAACTTAGAGCCTAATGATGTGTTGTTTATCGATGAAATACATCGGTTAAGTCCCAATGTCGAAGAGGTTCTCTATCCTGCAATGGAAGACTATCAGTTGGACATTATGATAGGTGAAGGGCCGGCTGCCAGATCAATCAAATTAGAGTTGCCGCCATTTACCCTTGTTGGGGCAACCACAAGAGCGGGTTTGTTAACCTCTCCGTTGCGTGATCGTTTTGGTATCGTGCAGCGTTTAGAGTTTTATAACGTAGATGATCTGACCAGTATCGTTTCTCGCTCAGCAAATTTATCGGGCACGCAGATTGATGAACAAGGTGCGAGAGAGGTTGCTAAGCGTTCGCGGGGTACGCCCCGAATTGCCAACCGTTTGTTGCGTCGTGCACGTGATTTTGCAGAAGTTAAAGGCAAAGGCATTATTGATAACGATATTGCCGATCGTGCTCTCAATATGTTGAATGTAGATCATCATGGTTTTGATCATCTAGACCGGCGTATGTTGCTGACAATGATTGAAAAGTTCGCTGGTGGACCTGTAGGGGTTGAGAGTCTAGCGGCTGCGATCAGTGAAGAGCGAGATACCATTGAGGATGTGCTTGAGCCTTATCTTATTCAGCAGGGATTTTTGATGCGTACCCCTCGTGGTCGAGTGGTCACTGATCATGCTTACCAGCACTTTGGTATAGATAAACCTGATTAATACCGGGTGTTTTGCGCCTGAAAAAGATCGAATAGGTTTGGAAAACCCGCTTTCTAAATACGACTTAGATCAATAAACCTTATATAAAGTATGCTTTTTTGGTGAAACTGATCCTCGTCAACTTCAGTTTTACCTACTTACGTCTACTATGCCCATAACTACAATAATTAAGAAACGGGTAATGGCATGACGGTTAATCTTACAATCTCCGAGGTGACAGCGTTCAAAACTGAGTTGCTCAGTTTGCTTGAGCAGTTGCGTGCCGAGGTCGGGGAGGAGAGAAAGCAGCAGGAAGCATCTGGATTGGGATCTCTGGAGGTACATGATTCTGGTGAAGAGGCCGGTGCTGTAGTTGATTTAATGCTAAATGTGGAAGTTTTGGCGCTGCATAGCGATGAGATTTCTGATTGTTTGGCCGCTTTAGAAAGAATAGAAGAGGGC
>Ga0193964_1001107_pt1 | contig 12201 bp, 14 predicted proteins | sample FB_7_MG_FD_140323 | JGI IMG/M metagenome (GOLD analysis project Ga0193964, IMG submission 140323) | Microbial mat bacterial communities from the Broadkill River, Lewes, Delaware, United States - FB_7_MG | ecosystem: Environmental > Aquatic > Freshwater > River > Microbial mats | place: USA...
ATATTCAAGATGAAACAAAAATGTTATGGGTGGACAGACAAGCAAGAAGTGGTATCAACTAACCATAATATCAATGAAGAAGTAACAGAACTTACTTCAGAAGAGAGAAAAGCACGAATAAAAGAGTTAATGGAGAAAAATAAGAATGGCTAGATTTCAACGTTAAATGCCAATCGTCCCTAGGAGGAACATATGAAAAAAGTATGGTTATTAGAATCGGTAGAATATATAGAAGATGCATACAAATCTTGTAACTTTGTGGGTTTATTTGCAACAAAAGAGTTGGCAGAAAAACAGAAAGATATTCTACTAAAGGACGAAGAATATAATTATTACGATGAATATGAAATAACGGAGCATGAAGTTGTAGGTGATTAAATGTTAACTGATAAAGAAGAAATAGAACTGTTAAGGCTACTGGAAGAGGAAGAAAAGGATAATGCTAAATCGAATTATTATGATTATGTAAAGTATACGCACAGCGAAATATACACTCACACGAAACATGGTGAATATATATGTAATACTATAGATGATGCAATTAATAAGCGTATAGCCATGTTTAACGGTGATATACCTATAAAAACGCAATACCTTATGTATACTGTGCCTGCTCAACACGGTAAATCTATGCATATAACTGAGACTTTACCATCTTATTTCTTTGGCAAGTTTCCTCATCATGGTTGTATTGAGATAAGTTACAATGAAGATTTTGCAACTAAGTTTGGTAAACGTAACAAAGAAAAGATTAACCTATACGGTGAAGAATTATTCAACATATCAATACCTAATGATAATAGATCAGCTTCTGAATATGGCATACAATACAAAGGTAAGCGTACAAGAGGTGGTATGATATCAAGAGGTATTATGTCGGGTATCACAGGTTCTAGCCTTGGTGATCTTATTATTATGGATGATGTTGTTAAGAACAGACAAGAAGCTAATTCACCAACAACACGTAAAGCACATTGGAATGAATGGACTGACTCAATATCTAAGCGTGTGCATCCAGGTGCAATTGTTATATTGATTATGACTAGATGGCATGAAGATGATCTTGCAGGAAGATTATTAAACAATGAGTATGGTGAAGTGTTGACTTGGGAAGTGCATAACTTACCTATCGAGTGTGACGAAAAACACATACAAGACGAAGGTAATCCATTAAACAGAGTGATAGGCGAACCTCTATGGCCAGAAATGTATGGTTATGAAGAAATAGCCAAAAGAAAACAATACCCACAAACCTTTTCGGCTATGGATCAAGGTAGACCTACAGCTGCAGGTGGTAACATATTTAAACGTGATGCATGGCAGTATTATGACAAGACTAATTTATTTGTGCAGACAATGCCTATACTTGTTTTATCGGTAGATGCTACATTTACAGATGGAACAGGAACAGACAAAGTATCAATACAGGTTTTAGGTAAACTAGGCACTAACTGCTATCTAGTGGACAACTTAACAAGAAGGTTAAACTTTACAGCTACTAAACAAGCGATTAGAAACATGTTGCAGAAATACCCTAAGATAAGCGCAAAGTATATTGAAGCTAAAGCCAATGGTCATGCTATAATAGATGTGTTAAACAGAGAAATAGGTGGATTTATACCTGTTAAAGCAGATGTAAGCACAGGTGGTAAGATAGCAAGAGCATATGCGATAGAACCTTTTGTAACAAGTGGTAATGTATATTTGCCTAGAGGTGAAGGATGCGAGTGGGTGCATGATTACGTAGAAGAATTGGCAAGTTTCCCTAACGGAACGCACGACGATCAAGTCGATGCAACTACTCAGGCACTTAACAAGCTTATATTCTTTTATGCTGAACTTGAAAAAACGGCGATTAAACCAAATCAACATAATTTTGTAGATAAATCTAATCCTAACCCACTTACTAGTAATTACAGTGATGATTTTATAAACCAATTCTAAGGGAGGATGTAATGGAACTATTATACGCATTAATAGGATTAACATGTGGTTATGCAATATATGCCAAAGGAATAAAGGATGGAAAAGCATTCGCACAAAATAAACCTGTAGCAATACTACCACAACCTGTAAAGGCTATTAAACAGGCTAAAGAGGATAAGGAAGCAAAAGTAGAACAAGAAAAGTTTATGGAGTACCAAGAAAGATTATTCAATTATGATGGGTTTAAAGAATCAGAAAAGGTAGGTGAATAAGGTGGCAAAGAATAAAGTTAACAATGAAATAACTACCCAAGCATGGAAAGAGTACGAAGATGGGAAGAATTATAACATAAAACTTAATTTGTATTCTATCAATGACAGGAATGAAAGGTTTTACGCTGACGATCAATGGAATGGATTTGATTCAGGCGGTAACCCTACTCCTGTATTTAACATTTACAAGAGAGTAATTAACTATTACATTGCATCAATACTTAAACAACCGGTAAAGCTTACATTTTTACCTATGTTATCGAACGAAGAAATAAACGAAAAAGATGAAAATGCACAAGAACAAATGGATATGAACGAAGCAGCAGAATTAATAACATCTTACATGGACTCTCTAAAAGAACGCTGGAAGTTGGATACTATGAATAGACAATTGTTACTTGATGCAGCTAATACAGGCGATATGAGCACATATATGTATTGGAATCCTGATATAGAAACAGGCCAAGATTCATTAGGTGATATTGATTTAGAAATCAAAGACGGTGTTGACGTTTACTTTGGTAATCCTAATCAAGTTAATAAAGAGAAGCAACCTTATATTCTTATAGTATTTAGAGAAATGGTATCGGAGTTAAGAAAGCAAGCTAAAGCAGCTGGTTTATCTAAACAAGAAATAGATAAGATCACATCTGATGAAGATTATGATTATACGGCAGGTGATAGAGGAAAGATTGAACTTGATAACAACGGAACTAAAAAAGGCGGAAAAGGCAAAGCTACAGCAGTACTCAAACTTTATAAGAAAAAAGGCACTGTACATGCCCAGAAATCTACTAGACGAGTTGTTGTAAGACCAGAATGGAATACTAAATTAAAAAAATACCCTTCACAGTGGGCTAATTGGGATAAGAGGAAGAACTCGTATCATGGTCAAGCTGTAGGAACAGGGATTGTACCTAATCAACTATTTATTAACCAACAATTCTCATTAGTAATGATATTCATGAGAGATATGGCTTTCCCTAAAGTAATCTATGAGAAAACAATGGTAGGTCCATGGTCCAATAAAGTTGGTGGTGCATTTGGCGTTAACACTGGTGGACAAATACCATTAAGTCAAGTGGCTGATTATATGACACCTGCACAGATGAACACTCAAATCATGCAAGTAATAGATGCTACTATAACTTATACTAAAGAAATGCTAGGTGCTAATGATGCTGCATTAGGAGATGTTAATCCTGATAACGCTAAAGCCTTGGCTATAGTTACAGAACAAGCGGGTGTACCACTTGCAAATATTAAAGCTAATTTATATCAGTTACATGAGGATATTGGGTACTCTGCTTTGGATTTTATGTCACAATACTACGGAAAACGTAAAGTAGTTGTTAAAGAAAATGGCAAGAGAGTTGTTAAAGAGTTTGACTTTGATAAACTTCAAGACATGCCTATGACATTAAAAGTAGAAGTTGGACCTGGTACATTATTTAGTGAACTAGCAGGACAAGCAACACTTGATAACTTACTGCAACAAGATAGAATAACATTCTTACAATACTTAAATAGTTCTGTGCCTGGTGTAATCCCTAATAAACAGGAACTTATAGACGAGATTAAAGCAATAGAAGAACAGCAACAAGAATCGCAAAATCAAACAGCGCAATTTATGCAAACTTTACCACCTGAGATACAAGAGAAAATACAAGCAATGGACCCAGAAGAAGCGCAAGGAACTATTCAAGCATTAATGCAATTACCACCAGAAGATTTACAAAGCGCATTACAAGAAGTTATGGTAAACGTACGATAAAACAGAATATTTGAATATCGTTCGTGTTTATAGTATAATTTAGGTATAAGGACATGCCAGTCCTATTAATCGAAAGGAGACATATGCCAATGTCTGAAAAAAATGTAGTAGTAGAACAAACCGAAGCGTCTGTAGATAATACAGAAGTTTCAGAAACATCAACAGAAGAAACTAAGCCAAGTTTTATTGATACCTTTGAATATAGTTTTGATAAGAACCCTCAAAAGGTAACGTCTGAAGATGAGTTGAAAGAGTTAGTTGAAATGGGAAGATACTATAAAGAAAAAGGCAAAGCCGGAGACGAATGGTTAAAAGCTTATGCTAAGAAGAACAACATGAGCAAATCAGAATTGTTAGAAGCGTTTAACCAACAAGAGGTAGATGCAGAAATACAAGCTATTGCTGATGAAGAAACGGTATCTTTTGATATTGCCAAAAGGTTAAGAAACGAAAAGTTATTAGCCGAAAAGGATATGACTAACGCACAGAAACAAGCTGAAAAGAAAAGACAAGATGAACAAATGTCATTATTTGCTGACAAATACCCTGATGTGAAAGAATTACCTCAAAATGTATGGGATAGATTCGCTAAAGGCGATATTGATCTAATCGAAGCTTATGACATGTTCAACAAAGATAGTACAATTCAAGAACTACAAGAAAAACTCGCTAAATACGAGAGTCGAGAGGCGATTGACAATAAAAATGCTACTAATGCTGAAATAAGCACAGGTAGTACAACCGGAAATGGTCAAACTGATTCTATATTTACACGAGAACAAGTGAAAAACATGTCTAAATCTGATGTAAAGAAAAATTACAATAAAATTATAAAAGACATGAAAACGTGGAAATAGGAGGAATATAAAATGGCTCAAAACGTTAATGCAACAGCATTTATCCCTGAAGTGTGGGATGAATCCATCCAAAGAACCAGAGAAGATAACCTTGTAGCACTTAAGATTTCAAGAACTAGACCAAGAAAAGGGGCTAACAAAGCAGGTGATACAGTTTATTTTAATGGTTTAGCAGAACCAACAGTTAACCCATACACAGGTTCAATTACTTATGAAGGTTTAGACGACGGCTCGGTTGCGCTTCTAATCGACCAACAAAACTACTATGCTTTTAAAGTAACTGATCCAGAAGAAGCTATGGCTAATGTAGATTTAAAAGGTTCTCAGACTCAAAGAGCAGCTTATCAATTGAACAGAACTACAGATTCATACATTATGGGATTATACACAGAAGCAGACACAGGAAATGTTGTAACAGATGCATCATGTGACTCTGCAACGATCTTATCAGATGTTTCTAATGCTGTAAGACTGTTAGAAGAACAAAACGTAATGGAAGGCGACATGTGGATGACTATTCCACCATGGGTAAAAGAAAAACTTGTACTTGCAGGTGTTGTATTCCAAATTAACAACGGTACAAATGAAAAAGGTCAAATGGCATGGGCTAATTATTTAGGTATTGATATCTTTGTAACTAACCAGGTGAATAATACAGGTACAAAAGCAGCGCCAGTATCACAATGTATGTTTGGCGCTTATGATGCTATCGTGTATGATGAAGCATTATCTAAATCAAGAATGATGGAATTAGAAAACTCATTTGCTTATGGTTGTTCAGGACTTACAGTATTTGGTGCTAAAGTAATCAGACCTAAAGAAGTAGGTTACATGAACTTAACATATGCAGCTGAAACTGCAATTTAGCAGATACAGCACAACTTAATAGGAGGTAACACATGGCAGTAGCAGTAACAAACACAACCTTATCAGCTTATGATACGGAATATGCGGTAACAGCGAACGCGGCTACTTCGGCAGTAATTGACGAAACAGAAGCCTTTACAGTAACACCTACTAAAGCAGGTCATAAGGTTTCTATCTTAATGACAAATGCAGCGGGTCATGGTGCTTATACTTGGTCTGTACCAGTTGGGGCATTGTGGGCAGGTGATAGCGCAACGGCTTTAACAGGATCAATCGCAGCAGGAGCAACAGAAGTTATTCAATTAGCTTCAGGGAAACATCTTAGTTCAGCAGGAACTTATGTAATCACGTTAACACCTGCATCAGGAAAAAGATTGTTAACAGATCACGCAGCGGTTATGGAAGTGTTAGAAACAGTATAACAACCAAAGGGGTTGGGGTTAATCCTCAACCTTTTTTTAATAGGAGGACGTATGAAATTTAAAGGAATACCAAATAGATTATGTAGAATAACTAAAATCAAGCCTAATCTAGTAAGAAAAATACCTAAATCAATTAGATTTGACAAAAATGGAGTGTATGAAACTGAGAACCCTTATTTGATTAAAAGACTTAAAACTAAATTTGAAATTATAGGAGAATATAATGGCTTACAAGAAAACCAAGAAAAAGAAGAAAAAACCGAACAAAATGGAATAGTTTTAAAAGAATGTTCGTATAGTGAATTACAGGTAATGTATGCTGAAAAGACAGGTAAATCAGCAGTAGGGAAAAGAAAAGTTGATATATTAAAAGAATTGGAGGTATAATATGGCATTTCCTAACGAATTAAAAAATAAATTGATGAACGTATTCGAACAATTCACACAAGCGTTTAAAGTTATAACAAATGATCATGCATACATACACGAAGGTATTATGTTTGTGGCTTTTGATAAACTAGTTGTAACTGCAGGAGCAACCGGAGAATATGCATTTAAAACACCAGAAAACGGATTTGTTCATTATAGGTTAGCAGGGATAAACCCTTCAGCCGATAAAGTTGATACACAAATATTCGAAGATGCAACATATACGGGTGGTACATTATTAGAAATAAACAATAAAAACAGAAATTCTGATAAAGAATCATTAACTGTAGTAAGTAAAAATCCAACATTCCAAACACCAGGTACTTTGTTACCAGGGTTTTCTTCTTATCTACCAGGTGCTGAAGGTACTGGTCAAATAAGAAGCGGAACTGATGGAAAAGCGGATTCAGAAATAGTATTAAAGCAAAATACCGTGTATAGATTCGTACTAACTAATGGTAGCTCGTCTACAAACACAGTGGGTATTAATTTAAGATGGTACGAAGAAATTCAAGGTTAGGAGGTAATTATGACTATAGCACAAGATATATTGGATAGTGCAAAAGGTCTAATAGATGAACTTAATGTTGGAGGGGTTAAAATCCCTTCCACTGATTCAGATATGCAAGCTTTAGAATACAATGGTATTTCATATATTAACCAAGCTTTAAGAGAAGTATACAGAGAATCAAAGAGTTTTAATACATTAGAAGTATCGAATAAAAGAATCCCTAACCTTTTAGGCGACTTAGGTCAATTTAACAAGGTAGATTATATAGGTGTGGATCAAGTATATCCTCCAACTGGATTGGGTGTTGTAGGTGCTAAAGCTTATTATGTAGAACCTGATTCGGATTACACTATTTATATTGAGGAGTACTCAGGTGGTGTGTGGTCTATCTTAGAAACAATTACAGGTGTTACTACTGTTCCGGTAAGATTAAAAGGATTAATCACACCAACAGACTCTAACAACCCTATTCAAATGAGAATGTCAGGGACAACTTTCTATAGACACGAAAACCGTTGTTTATATAGTTATCCTTTTAAAGCTGATTCAATACCAGAGTTTAGACCATGGATTCCTGTTACTATGCCTGATGATTTCGGTGAACTTGATGAGATCATAGATGAACATCCAGTAAGACAATACAATCAGGATGGTAACTATAAATGGGAAGGGTTTAACAAACTGTACATTAATTTCTTTTACGAAGGTACACTAAGAGTTATATACAACCCAACACCAACGGTAGTAACTGCAGGAACGGATGTAATAACTTTACCTAATCCGATTGCATTAGAATTTTGTAATAACTTTGTGGCTGCTAGAATGGCAACTACTGAAAACCCTCAGTTGGTTAACTATTTTGAGGAAAAAGCCAACGAATTAATGTTTAAATCAAGCAGAACAGGACCCGCAAGCGAAGAATCTATAACAGATGTTTATTTTGGAGGTCATTATGGCTAGAATGAGAGTAGCAAAAGAGCCTAAACCTATCGAAATAGATGAATGGTTCGGTATTAATGAAGCTGTGGGAGAAACACAGATTAAACCCGGCGAATGGGTAAAAGGTTTTAACTTTAGAGTTACAAAGAACATGAAGGCACAGAAAAGACCAGGGCATCATACTTTTATAGACTTTGAAGCTGCAGGAAATGCACAAGGCCTATGGCAAGGTGTACTTGATGGTAAAAACATCATGCTAGTGTGTTGGAATGGTAACGTATATAAGTACGATATGTCTATATCAGTAGATAATACTCTTTTAAGCGAACTTATTACAATTGGTGTAGTTTCTGTAGTCGGAAGTATAACAGATGTTAGAACAGATATATTTTGGTTTAATAGCAAGGTTTACTTCTTAAACGGAACAGACTATAAAGAGTATGATGGTACAACTTATCAAAATGTAGTCCCTTATATCCCTACAATAGCAATCAATGCACCACCTGCGGGTGGAGGTACATTATTTGAAGAAATCAATCTATTGACAGGTCAAAAGTCACAGACATTTATAGGTGATGGCTCTAGCACGTTGTATCAATTGGCAGAGTTGACACTAGATGTAGATACAGTATTAGCATCTGTTAACGGTGTACCTAAGACAGAAGGAGTAGATTTTACAGTTAATAGAACCTTAGGTCAAGTTACATTTACAGTGGCACCAGTCAATTTATCAGCTGTAATTATTACATGGACCAAAGTGGTAGCAGGTAATGATCTGTTAGTGAAAAATCATAAATATGCTGTACAATTTGGTGTGAACAACGATACTAACCTATTCATATTCGGCAATGTTAACGAAAAACATGTATTTAGATACTCAGGTATCAATAAAGCGGGCTATTTCCCTGCTAACTCATTTGTCGGTGTTGGTAGTGATGAATTTGCAATAACAGCTTTACAACCTCAATATCAATCATTGTTAGTTTTTAAAGAGAACTCGACTAAGATAGTTGACCCAACTTCTAATCCTAACTTTACAGATAACACAGGGTTAAATCCTTTTAATTTTGGTTACAGAGCTTTAAATGATTCTATTGGTAACTTAGCGCCTAACATGGTCCAATTAATCACTGATAAGCCCGTGAGCCTAGATGGTGTATCTATGAGACTATGGGGAAGTACAACAAGTGTAAGAGACGAAAGAGAACCTGAAATAATCAGTGATAGACTTAAGTTAAGTTTGCAAGTGTTAAACCTAGCAAATGCCGTAACCTTTGATTATGAGTTTCAAAAGGAATTATGGGTTAATGTAGATGATATAGTTTATATTTGGAACTATGGTAACAACACAATGTACAAGTATTCAAATATAAGAGCCACGGAGTTTATCGACATAGATGGTGATATCTATTATACAGCTAATGGAACTGTAGAACATGTAAGCGAAGATTTTGTAGCTGATGGCGAAGTATTAGGCGATACGATACCATGTAAAATATACGGCGGGTTTTCAGATTTCAACACGTTAGAATGGCGTAAAATGATGCGTGATGAATGGTTAGCAATAGCAGCTGACAGTAGAACATCAGTAAAAATAGGTTTCTTAACCGACAAAATTAATGAAGAAGATGTCAAATTTAAAACAGTAGAGTACAAAACAATGGATTTTGATAATATTGACTTTAACGACTTCTCATTTTTAACTAACCTAAACCCACAGCCTAATAGATTAAAACTAAAAGTTAAGAAGTGGACGTACATTCAGTGGGTTATGGAGAACGACACTAACAACGAAACTTTAACAATCCTTAAATTGTTAATGAAAGCAATGTTACAAGGACATAGCAAGTAAGGGGGGGGAATAATGGCTAAGAAAATATTAACACAAGCAGCTTATGATACTGATAATATTCAGAGTCAACCTGACCAGGTAAAAGGTCAACCAACGGCTTTAAAATTAGCATTTGACCAAACTGGAATAGATGCTAAAACTTATACTAACACAACTCAACTAGCGGAGTTACAATCAGAAACGCCTAATGATGCAGGAGCAAACGCAATAGGTGCAGAGGGGACATTTGGTACTGATAATGTAGGTGATGAATTAAAAGCAGTCAAAGATGCGCTTGACGGTGTAGTTTTGGGTCAGATACCTGATGGTTCGCTAACAGACGTTAAATTATCAAACGCAGACGGTCAAATAAAAGATACTGTATCAAAAAATACGAGTTATATATCAGGAAATGCAAGAGATATTGCAAGACTAGAACTAGCAGTAAGAAAAAACGGTATTGTATCGGGGCAATATGTTAATAAATACTTTGAAAGTCCAGAAGTTCGTACAACCGATTCAATAGGTTTAATCGATTTTGGTAAGGTTTATGCATCTGTAGTTAACACAGGTACAAATACACTTGTAGTTGATACATTGCAAGTTGACAAAGACGGTAATACTCCTACATTGTTATCAGATTGTTTTGAGTTAAAAGAAGAAATTACGCTTGCTGATGCAAGTGGCGAAAACTTAATTATTAGTGGTATTGATGATGGAACTAAGACGTTAACATTTACAACTAACATTGTAGGTACTTACTCAAGTGGTGCTAACGTATACCGTAGTAATATGGTTGTTAATGGTGAAGCGTGGAATTTTGGTGGTGTTGGAGAAGGTGTATTAGGGTTTGATATAGAAAATGCAAGTTATGATTCTGTTAGTTTTAGCGTTGCGCCTCAAGATAGTTTGCCATCTGGATTAGAGTTTAATAATGATAGCAGTAAAATGTATTTTATCGGTCAAAATACAGACACAATATTTCAATGTAGTCTATCAACTCCATCGGATTTATCAACTGCATCATATGATTCTGTTAATCTTGATGTTTCACCACAGACAACAGGTACGCAAGCCTTCACATTTAATAGTGATGGTTCAAAATTATATGTATTAGATGGTACAACCAACATAATATATCAATATAGTTTGTCAACGCCATTTGATTTATCAACTGCATCATATGATTCTGTTAACTTTAGCGTTAATGCTCAATCAACAGGTACTAGAGGGATATCATTAAATAGTGACGACACTAAAATGTATGTAGTTGGAATCATAACGGACACGATATATCAATACACTCTATCAACTCCATCGGATTTATCAACTGCATCATATGATTCAATTAGTTTTAGTGTATCAACTGAATCAACTGCACCGATGGGTCTGACATTTAATAACGTTGAATCTAAATTATATGTACTTGGCAGGGATAACACAACAATATACCAATACAGTTTACCAAACCCATTGGACATATCAACTGCAAGTTATGATTCTGTTAGTTTTGGTGTCGGAACAGAAGAATCATCACCGCAAGATTTATCATTTAATTCCGATGGTACAAAATTGTATGTTACAGGATTAACAGGTAAAGTTTTTCAATACACAACTGGAATTAATGATAATACGGAAGTTTTAAGCATTGATATACGTATTAACATGAATCAATCAGACCCTATAACATCAGTGTTCTCGTATCTAAGAACAAAAGAACAAGCAGGCTTAGTAATAGGTGCTGAAGCTAGTATTGTAGCAAGTGCATCGGACGAAAGCTACAACGCTATGACACTAGATGATACTATTGATTTAGGTGATGATACAGAGTATTCACATGTAATTGCTGAACCTATTAACCAAAAGGTAACAGTTAAGTACACTATAACAAGAGCCTTAACAACTGATGTTATTGAAATCAATGACTTTGTAGGATTCGTGGGGGTATAATATGAAGAAGAAAAAAGGTAAATTATGGACAGATGCACACGAGATATGTGGTAAGCCAATTGAAAAGACACCAATGGAATGTAAAGTTGAAGAACTTGAAAAGATGATTGCTCAAAACTACATGTATCAAATGCAGATGAACGGCATCATAGGGAAAGGGGTATAATATGGCAATAGAACAAATAAAACTAGGGTTAAAATACAATTTATACACCTTGTCACAACTTAACGACTGGGTTACTGGTTATGGAGTTGACTCAGGACTAGATAAAATTAGAGATTTAGGTCACATTACACAAGATGAAGCTGACGAACTTAAAGTATTAATTGATGCTAAAATCACAGAATTGAGCGTATAATGGTTGAAACCATAGCAATATTAGGATTACTTACAATTGCATTATGTCTATTGTGGGTTAGATG